>SWCC01009350.1_pt1 | contig 13471 bp, 11 predicted proteins | sample 4692971 | NCBI WGS metagenome assembly SWCC01 (sample SAMN10267277, study PRJNA491770) | bioreactor metagenome | isolation source: DHS bioreactor inoculated with subseafloor sediment | place: Japan: off Shimokita Peninsula | collected 2006-08 | reverse complement strand
ACCCAGGCGCATGCCCAGCGGGCGCAATCCCAGCCACAGGCTCAGGGCAACGGCCAACGCAACGGTCGGCACGCCCAGCAGCCAGCCCTGCCCGGCAGCGAACAGGGCCCAGAGCGCGGCATAGATCAGTGACCAGAAGAGCGCGTCGGTGGCTCCGCGACGCAGTGCGGCCTGTGTCATCACATCCTCCTTGGCATTCCGATCTTTGTATCAAGTCGAGGCGAAGAGTTCGCCGCTGTCCACATCCCGCAGCCAAATGCCTTGTATCAGCAGATTGCCGTTCGGCCTGGCCCGAGCGCACCCGGAACTCGGGCGGAACGTCCGTGCGCGAGGCTGGTCTGTCCTCCCTGAGGCCGCGGTGTGGACGCCCGGTCATAACAATCACCCCACGAGGGCAAAACAGGGCTGAGCTGCCGGCGAGCGGCACGCCGAGGAATCCGAGATGAGTGCAATTGCGTTGTTGCTGGTAGGCCTGATCGCCATGGCGCTGGGCTACGTTTTCTACTCGAAGTTCATCGCCGAACGGATCTACCGTCTCGATCCCCACTACCTGACGCCGGCGCATACCATGCGCGACGGCGTGGATTACGTCCCCACCAACAAGTTCGTGCTCTGGGGCCATCACTTCACCTCCGTGGCGGGTGCCGCGCCCATCGTCGGCCCGGCCATCGCGGTGATCTGGGGCTGGGGCCCGGCCTTCGCCTGGGTGATCTTCGGCACCATTTTCTTCGCTGGCGTGCATGACTTCGGCGCACTCTGGGCCAGCGCCCGCAGCCGCGGCCAATCGGTGGGCATGCTCAGTGGCCGGCTGATCGGCGCTCGCGGGCGCAGCCTGTTCCTGGTGGTGATCTTCCTCGTGCTGCTGATGGTCAACGGCGCCTTCGCCGCGGTGATCTCCAACCTGCTGGTGTCCACGCCGACTTCGGTGATCCCGGTGTGGGGCGCGATCCTGGTGGCGCTGGTGATCGGGCAGATGATCTACCGCTACAACATGAAGCTGCTCTGGCCGTCGCTCGGCGGGGTAATCGTGCTCTACGCGCTGATCCTGCTGGGCAACCAGTACCCGGTCGCCCTGCCAGACGAGATCATGGGCCTGTCGGCGAAGTCGGTGTGGATCCTGCTCTTGTTCGTCTACGCCGCCATCGCTTCGCTGCTACCGGTGTGGGTGCTGCTGCAGCCGCGCGACTACATCAACGGCCTGCAGCTGTTCGTCGGCCTTGGCCTGCTCTATCTGGCCGTGCTGTTCGGCGCACCGGAGCTGGTGGCTCCGGCGTTCAACCAGGAACTGCCGGCCGACACGCCGAGCATCGTGCCGCTGCTGTTCGTGACCATCGCCTGTGGCGCGATCTCCGGCTTCCACGGCCTGGTCGCCTCCGGCACCACTTCCAAACAGCTGGACAAGGAAACCGACGCCCGTTTCGTCGGTTACTTCGGCGCCATGGGCGAAGGCATGCTGTCGCTGGCGGCGATCATCTGCTGCACCGCCGGCTTCGCCACGCTGACCGACTGGCAGCAGGTCTACACCGCCTTCGGCAGTGGCGGCGTCACCGCCTTCGTGCAGGGCGGCGGCACGCTGCTGGCCAACGGCCTGGGCCTGCCGGCCGAGCTCGGCGGAACCATTCTCGCGGTGATGGCGATCCTCTTTGCCGGCACCACCATGGACACCGGCCTGCGCCTGCAGCGCTTCGTCATCCAGGAAGCCGGTGAACTGGCCGGAATGAAGGTCAACACCCTGATCGGTACGCTGATCGCCGTCGGCGTGTGCATGGCGCTGGCCTTTGGCGCCGGCTCCGATGGCACCGGCGGCATGGTCATCTGGCCGCTGTTCGGCACCACCAACCAGCTGCTGGCCGGCCTGACCCTGGCGGTGATCACCGTCATCCTGATCAAGCTGGGCCGCTCGCCGCTGTACACCCTGGTGCCGCTGGTGTTCCTGCTGGCCATGTCGATCTACGCGTTGCTGGTGCAGATGGGCCAGTTCTACCGCGCCGAGAATTGGCTGCTGCTGGGCATGGACGTGATCATCCTGATCGCCGCGCTGTGGGTGACCCTGGAAGCGGTAATTGCCATGCGCAAGGGCCGCGACCCGGCCGAGCAGGCCTTCGAGGCGCAGCCGTGAGCGAGCCGCTGAGCATTCTCGGCAAGGTTTCGGCGGGGTTGCGCGAGTTCTACGTCGCGCCCTACCGGCGCACCTTCGCCCGCGCCCGACGCGACGAGGACGACCTTTTCATGCTGCTGGTATTCAGCGAAACCCTCGGCGTGCCGAACCCGGCCGCCTGGTACACCCTGGAGCTGATGCCGGCGCTTTACGAGCGTTTCCATGACTGGCACCGGCGCATGGGCATGGAGCACTCGCCGCTGGACCATATCGCATGCTGTTAGAGCTCGCTGCCGAGCGGCGCGTGCTGTTCTTCGGCGGCAAGGGCGGCGTCGGCAAGACCACCGTGGCCGCCGCTACCGCGCTCGCCCAGGCCCAGGCCGGTCGCCGCGTGCTGCTGGTCTCCACCGATCCGGCGCACAACCTCGGTCACCTCTGGCACCGCCCGGTGGGCCCGCAGAAGGTGTGCCTCGCGCCCGGGCTGGACGGGCTGGAACTGGACCCGGAGCTCACCGTGCAACAGCACCTCGATGAGGTCAGCGCCGCTCTGCGCAAGCTGATGCCGGCGCACCTGGCCGGCGAAGTGGACAAACACATGGCGCTCTCGCGCGATGCCCCGGGCATGCACGAGGCGGCGCTGCTGGAACGCATCGCTGAAACCGTCGACCAGGGCCTGGCCGAATACGACCTGCTGGTGTTCGACACCGCACCGTCCGGGCACACCGCGCGGCTGATGGCCCTGCCGGAGATGATGGCGGCCTGGACCGAAGGCCTGCTGCGCCGCCAGGAGCGCGGCTCACGCTTTGCCCAGGTGCTGAAGAATCTCGGCCAGGATGATCGCGGCTTCGGCGAATCCATCCTCGGTCACGGCGGCGAAAATAAAGAGCAGGACCGCGACAGCCGCATCCGCAGCATCCTCGACCGCCGCCGCGAGCGCTTCAACCGGTTGCGCGAGGTGCTTGGCGACGCCGAACGGTGCGCCTTCGTCATCGTCCTCGCCGCCGAGCGTCTACCCGTGCTGGAAACCATCGAACTGCATGCGCAGCTGCAGCGCGCCGGCACTCCGGTCGGCGCACTGGTGGTGAACAAGCGCTCGCCGGCCGACGCCGGCAGCTTTCTCGCCGAACGCCACGCCCTGGAGGAACAGCATCTCGCCACCCTGCGCCAGGCACTGGGGCAGCTGCCGCTGCTCGAGCTGCCGCTGCTGCCCGGCGATGTGGTCGGCGAAGCGGCACTGGAGGCCTTCGCCCATAGGCTGGGTGGTGCAACGGCCGCGCTATAGCCAGCCGTTGTCGCCCAGCACCTGGCTCTTGTAGAAATCGAGATTGGCGCGCATGGCGAACACGCCGGCGACACCATAGGCAAGGAAGCGGGCGAAGTCGCCGTAGCCCACAACGTCGAGCCCCATGATGATCAGGGTGACCGCGCCCAGCGCCAGCAGCGTATAGCTGAGCGCCCTGCGCCACATGCCCTTGGCCAGGTAGTACAGCGGCCCGAACAGAAACGCGAGGATGTTGAAGGCCATGGCTTGGCGCCGCTCGGCTGCGGACAGGCTCTTGACCGCAGGCAGGCGCGGGCCGCCAGCCTGCGCGATGGCCTGGAAACGTCGCTTCCAGCTGTCGGAAACGGGCAGCGCCTCGATCCGGCCTGCCTCAGCACCGGTCAGCGGGGCAAGCGGGGGTGCGTAGGGATTCTGGGTACTCATGAAACCTCCTTGTTTTCGAGCGCCCATGATCGCGCCCGCCGCTGGCCAGTGCCAATCCGACGTGCCCGCCACGTGCTGCGCCGCAAGTTTCCGGACGCTGACTCGCTGCAACGGTCACACCAGATGCCGCACGAACCAGTCACCGGCCAGCCGCGCCACCTGTTCCAGAGTGCCGTGCTCCTCGAACAGATGGGTCGCGCCGGGCACCACCTGCAGCTGATGCGCGCACTGCAGCCGCGCCGCGGCCTCGCGATTGAGCTCCAGCACTTCCAGATCACGACTACCGACGAGGAACAGCGAAGCCGCCTTGACCCGGGCCAGCGATTGGTCGGCCAGATCGACGCGACCGCCACGCGACACCACCGCGGCGACATCCGCCGGGCGCGACGCCGCGGTAATCAATGCCGCGGCGGCACCGGTACTGGCGCCGAACAGACCGATGCGTAGCCCGCGCAGGTCCGCCTCGTTGCCCAGCTGATCGACCACGCCGCTCAAACGCTGGCTGAGCAACGGAATGTCGAAACGCAGCTGGCGGGTAATCTCGTCGATCGCCTGCTCATCGGCGGTAAGCAGATCGAACAGCAACGTGGCCAGGCCCAGCTCGTTGAAATAGCGCGCCACGCTCTGGTTGCGCGGGCTGTGTCGGCTGCTGCCGCTGCCGTGCACGAAGACCACCAGGCCAGCGGCGTCTGGCGGTACGCTGAGGTCGCCATGCAGGCGCGCCTTGCCCAGGGTGAAGCGCATCGGTGTCGAGGTCGATTGGCTCATGCGGGCTGCTCTCCCCGGTTCCAGGCACGCTGCAGCAGATCGACGACCTGCCGGTCCGGCGTCTGATCGAAGTTCTCGTACCAGCGGCCGATGGCATACAGATCATGAGGCAGATGCAGACAGACGATACGGTCGGCCAGCGGCTCCAGCTGCGTGACGCTGTCCGGCGCTGCCACGGGCACGGCGACGGTGATGCTGCTCGCACCAAGCTGACGCGCTGCCTGCACCGCGGCGCGCATGGTCGCGCCGGTGGCAAGCCCGTCGTCGACCAGGATCACCGCACGCCCGGCGATGGCCGGCGGTGCCCGATCACCACGATAGGCCCGCTCGCGGCGCTGCAACTCATGAGTCTCCTGGGCGACGGTTCCATCTATTTCGGCCTTGGAGACGTGCACGTAGCGCAGGATGTCCTCGTTCATCACCCGTACGCCGCCACTGGCGATGGCGCCCATGGCGAGCTCGCGATTGCCCGGCGTGCCGAGCTTGCGCACCACCAGAATGTCCAGTTCCAGCCCAAGGCGTTGCGCCACTTCGTAAGCCACCGGTACGCCTCCGCGCGGCAGCGCCAGGACCAGCGCGTTCTCCCAGCTGCCCTCCTGTGCCAGGCGCTCTGCCAGCGCCGCACCAGCCTGCGTTCGATCGGGGAAAGGAATCTTCAGGGTCATGGCAGGCTCCTCGGCGTAACTGCTGACTGTTAGGAGTCTGGCTCAATAATCGGCCAACGGTAGGCCACCTGCGGCGAAACAACCCAGGGCCGCTCCACCGTCGATCGGACGAATAAAGCGGGGAACGACAAAAGCGTTGCCGCCGACTATATGGCGCCATTAAAGTGCCACTATCCTGTGCCAGCCGATGGATAGATGCCGATGCCCCACAACAACAAGAAACCGGCGCGTTGGCGTGCCCGCACCCTGCTCGTGATGCTGCTTGGCCTGTTATCGCCGTCCACCTCGCTCCATGCAGGCGAAACCCTGACGCTGCTCACCTGGGAGGAATATCTCAGCGAAGCGGTGATCGAGCGCTGGCAGGCCGAAACAGGCTTCGAGATCAGACAGGTCTATTTCGACAGCGGCGACAAGCGTGACGAAATCCTCGCCAAACCCGATCACCAGATCGATATCGCCCTGACCGAGCTGATCAGCTCGACCCGCTTCGGTGCCCGCGGCCTGTTGCAGCCGCTCGACGAGCCCAGCCTGGCCGAGCTGCACCGTGCAGCGCCGCGCTGGCGCGAGAGCTGCGGGCGCTACAGCGTGCCTTACCTGTGGGGCACGCTGGGCATCGCCTATCGCAGCGACCGTCTGGATTTCGTACCGCACTCCTGGGCCGACCTGCTGAGACCGGCACGCCCGGACGAACCGCACATCATCATGATGGAAGACCATGAGGACATCCTCGCCAGTCCGCTGCTCCTGCTGAAGCACTCGATCAATACCTCGGACAATGACGAGCTGAAGGCGGCGTTCGAACTGCTGGTCAGTCAATCCGAGGCGGTGCTGACCTATGAATACGTGATTACCGCGCTGCGTAGCCAGCGCCACCTCGAGCGGGCCGATATGGCGCTGGCCTACAGCGGCGATCAACAAGTGCTCAATCAGGTCGAGGGGGTGGAAGGCGAGCCCTGGCGCTACGTAGTGCCCGAAGAAGGCACCCTGCTCTGGGTCGACTGCCTGTCGGTGCCGAGCATCGCCCGCAACAAGCCCCTGGCCTATCGCTTCCTCAACTTCCTCAACCGGCCGGATATCGCTGTGCTGAACGCTGCCGAGCTGGGTGTCGCCACACCGAACGCCGCCGCCCAGGCGCTGCTGCCCGAGGAGATCCGCAAGGATCTGACGATTTACCCGGCGGAGGAGGTGCTGGCGCGCAGCCAGGTCTACGAGATGCGGCCGCTGGAAGCCACGCAGACCCGCAGACGCATCATCAGCGCCTTGATCAACGCCCATGACGCTCGGTAAACGCGCGCTGCTGGTGATCTTCCCGGTCATTCTGATCATCCAGCTGCTCGCATCGACCACCGCCTACCTGACCCAGCGCGCCTCGCTGCTGGGCCTGGAACAGGCGCGCCTGGAGCAGCAGCTGCTGGCCTTGCAGTCGGCCTATCTCGACTACGAGGCGTTCAGTCGCAGCGTGCTCTACTCGATCATGGATAGCGAGGCGTTGCTGCTGTTCCTGCGCGAATCGGACACCGCCTTTCGCAACGACACGCTCGGACTGCGGATTCAGCAGAGCATCCGTTCGCTGTCCAACACCGAGCTCTCGTTCGTCTCCTTTGCCGTGCTGCAGCCCGATGGCGAGCCGGCCTACTATTTCGAAAGCAGCCTGTCGCCATTCGCTTCGATGGATGAGACCCAGCGACAGATCGTGGGTGAAGCCAGACGCTCGTCCCGCCCCGGTGCGACTCGCTATGTCGCGCACGCCGACGGCGGACCGCTGTTGCTCGACACCGATTTCATCCTGCCGGCCAGCAGCAGCCGCCCGCTGCCGAGTCAGCGCAGCGAAGCCTTTGCCGCGCAGCTGGCGGTGCGCCCGGAGCGTTTTCTCAAGCTCAAGCGCAGCCTGGAGGAGGAATACGGCGCCGCGGTCGAGATCGAGCTGCACCAGCTGCCGGTCGAGTCGGGCCTGTCTGCTGCAATCGAGCTGTCACCGGCATTGCATGCACGGCTGACGCCGGCGGCGACCTATACCGCCGAGCGCCTGCAGACTCTGGCGCTGGCCTTTATCGCCGGCGGTTCGCTGATCTGCCTGGTGTCCATCGGTCTGTTGCTGTGGCTGATTCGCCGTTACGTCACCGGCCCCATCAGCCAGCTGGACGACCAGCTCACCGACCTGCTGCAAAGCAAGCGCACCGCACTCGACGAGCCCACCGACGGCGGCGAGATTGGTCGCCTGACGGTCAACATGAAGACGCTGCACGAGCGCAACACCGAAGCGCTGGAGCGCATCCAGGTCATCTCCTGGACCGACAGCCTGACGCAGATCAGCAATCGCGCGCACTTCGGCGTGCTCGCCAGCGCCATGTACGAGCGCTGCCTGCAATCCCACAGGCGCCTGGCGCTGCTGTTCCTCGATCTGGACAACTTCAAGCAGGTCAACGACCAGCACGGTCACGATGCCGGCGACACGCTGCTGCGAATCTTCGCCCAGCGCGTCCGCGGCCTGCTCAAGCGCCATCAGCTGGACCATGCGCAAACGGACGTGGCCTTTGCGCGGCTGTCCGGTGACGAGTTCGCCATCCTGCTGCTGACCGATGCCGGCGACGGCGGCGTCGATGAGTTGTGCGCGGCACTGCTCGATCTTTGCCGCGGCGGCTTTCGCCTGGAAGACCGTCTCTACCCGGTTGGTGTCAGCATTGGCACCGCGCGCTACCCGGACGATGCGGACTCGATCACCCAGCTGCTGACCCGCGCCGACACCGCCATGTACCAGGCCAAGGCCGAGGGCAAGAGCACCGCGGTGGCATTCAGCCGCGAGCTGGAGCAACGCAACGAGCGCATCCGCCTGATCGAAGAACAACTGCGGGCGCTGGATGGCGACGACCAGCTGCGGCTGGTCTATATGCCGGCGCTGAATCGCGAAGGCACCGTGGTCAGCTGCGAAGTGTTGCTGCGCTGGCATTCGCCAATTCTGGGCACGGTATCGCCTGGCGAGTTCATTCCCATCGCCGAGCGCGCCGGGCTTCATTCACGGATCGACAACTGGGTCATCGACCGTGCCCTCACCGAGTATCCCAAGCTGGTCGAGCTGTTCGGCGCCGAGGTGATCCTGGCGATCAACGTCTCGTCCGCGCAGCTCGCGGATGACCGCATCTGCAGTTACCTGCTCGGGCGGGCCGCGCATCACGGCGTCGCGCCGGGCAGGATCGAAATCGAGCTGACCGAAACCTACGCCGCCGAACTCTGCGCCGGCACCATGGACGTGGTGCAGGCGATCCGGCGCGCCGGCTTCCGCGTCGCCATCGACGACTTCGGTGTTGGCTACACCTCGATCCAGCAGCTACTCGAATACCCAGCCGACACCATCAAGCTGGACATGGCGATCATCACCCGCCTGACACAGCCGGACATGCAGCAGAGCCTGAGCGCCCTGGTCGCGTTCTGCCATGCGCAAGGCAAGCGGGTGAATGCCGAGGGCGTGGACACGATGGACAAACAGTCGGCGCTGCTGCGGGCCGGCTGCGACCTGTTCCAGGGCTACCTGATCTCGCCACCGCGCTCGCTCGCCGCGCTGGAAGACTGGATGGCGGTGCGCAACCGTACCCAGGCTGCGCTGCGCCTGGAACAGCTGGCGCCGCGCGTGGCGTCGCAACCCATCTGAACGACCAGCGCCGCGGCGCTCCGATTGCACATTCACGCCATCACAGCCTGGCGCATGCGCGACAAATCATCGCAACCGACAATCCCAAGCCTGGAGCGGCGGAAGAGCGGACCGGGCTGATCTACGCTGCAAGGGCACCCTCCACTCATCGAGTGCCTTCGCCATGGACAAGACGCGCGACAAGCTTCTGCAACCCGAACATCACGACCCCTATCTCAGGGCCTGGCATCAGCGCAGCGACACCCTCTGCCCGCAGTGCGGCGCCGCCTACCAGGCCGGACGCTGGACCTGGCACGGCCTGGTGGACGCCAGCACTGCCCAGGAAGCGGTATGCCCGGCCTGCCAGCGCATCGCCGAAAACGTCCCGGCAGGGACGATCAGCCTGCGCGGTGCCTTCGTCAAAGCCCACGCCGACGACCTCTGCGGGCTGATCCGCAACACTGAGGAAAAGGAGAAAAGCGAACATCCCCTCGAGCGTCTGATGACCATCAGCGACGAGTCCGATGGCTTGCGCGTGACCACCACCGGCCTGCATCTGGCGCAGCGCATCGGCCACGCGCTGGAAGCGGCCTATGACGGCGATCTGAAAATCCATTACGACGGCGAGGAGTATTACGTCGACGTGCAGTGGCAGCGTGGCTGAGCCGACGCTGCGGCAGTAGCCGGTCCTTGCCTCAGCAAGGCTGCGGCGGCATGCAGGTCGCCGCAGCCTGCCCGCTGGCCGCCAGCAGGCGCAGGTATTCGTCGTAGCGATAGGTCGGCCCGTCGATGCAGGCGTAGCTGCTGCCGATATAGCAATGCCCACACAGCCCCACCCCGCAATGCATGCGCCGCTCCAACGACAGCCAGACTCGGCTGGCCGGCAGACCATGGTCAATGGAGCGGCGTGCTACCGCCAACATCAGCGGTTCCGGTCCGCAACAGAACACCCGTGACGGCGCCGCACCCGAGGTCAGTGCCTGCTCCAGCGCGTCCAGCGGATTGCCCTGCGGCCGGCCGTCATCGCCCTGGTCCAGCGTCTCGACCAGCTTCAGCGTCCCGCGCCAGCGCGCCCGTTCCTGCGCCAGCACCTGGTAGGCGCGGTTGCGCGCGGCATAGATCAGCTGCACTTCGCCGGCAGCCGCGTCGATCAGCCCGGCGAGTGGCGCCAGCCCGCAGCCACCGGCCACCAGCAGCAACCGCTCGCCGGGTTCGGGCAGCGGCCAGCCGCGGCCGAACGGCCCGCGATAACCAAGCACGGCCCCCGGTTCAAGCTCGAACAGCGCCCCGGTGAGCGTGCCGGTCTGGCGGATCAGTGCACTGAAGCGGCCGTCGGCATCCGGCGAGCTGACATAGGTGAACGCCGCTTCGCCAACACCGGGCACGGCGAGCATGAAGAACTGCCCGGGCTGCACCACCGGCTCGTCGGCCAGCGGCTCGACGGCAAAGCTGAAATGCCGCGCCGCCTCGCCATCGTCGTAACACTCCAGCAGGCGCAGCGGTCGTGGGGTCAGGTCGATCATGGCTGGCCGATCCTCTTCATCACCTGGTGCACGCCGATGCCGCCGGGGCACACCGCATCGCAGCGCCCACAACCGACGCAGCCGTCGCGGCCGAAGCGCTGGCGAAAGTCGTCACCGAACTTGTGATACCAGAAACGCTGCACGCGCTGGCCCGGTGTGGCGCTGGGGTTGTGCCCGCTGGCCTCCTTCTGGAAACCCTGGTACAGGCAGGAATCCCAGACCCGCTCCTGCACGCTGGCGCCGTCAGGCTGCGCCTGCACGAAGGGCGCGAAGCAGGAACAGGTCGGGCACACCGAGGTGCAGCCGGAACAGCCCAGGCAACGCAGACCGAGCTTTTCCCAGGTCTGGCTATCCACCGTTTCGCCATTGAGCGCCGCGCAGCCGACGGCGATATCGACCTGTTCGCCCTGCTCGGCGGCCACCTGCAGCGCCTGGGCGTCGCGCTGCTGCGCCCAGTCCGCCGGCGCCTGAGCCAGCGTCAATCCGGCCAGTGCGGCGGCGCCGCGCTCGGACGCAACGAGCAACAGCCAGCGCCGTCCCAGCGGGCAGAGGATCAGGTCGGCAGTCTGCGGCCGCACCTCCGGGCCGCTATCCATAATCGCGCAGAAGCCTTGCCGGCAGCTCTACGCACAATCGAGGCCGACCAGCAGGGTCGCGGCGCGGCGCGCCTGGTAATGCGGGTCGGCGGCGAAAAAACGGTCCTGGTAGGCCAGCGCGGTGAGGTCGCAGGCGGCCAGGCCGAACAGCACCTGCGGGCGCACCTGCGGCAGCAGCGGGATGAACTGGCCGTTCTCGTAGCGAAACTGCGCCTCGCGCTCGGCGAAGAAGAACGCCTTGGCCGAGAACAGCGGCGGCTCGGTCGGCACCGCGACGGGCTGCGCCGGATCCGCAAGCGGCTGCCAGCGCAATGCGCCCTGCCCGTCCGGCTGCGGCTGGTAGAGCTGTCGCGCGCGCGCCAGGTGGTTGCGCAGCCGCTCGGGACTGTCCAGCTCATGGGCCTGCATGTTCGGCCTCCTGCGGGCGTTCCAGCTCGCTTTGCGGCGCCTGGCCGGGCGCCAGCGGGGTCAGCGCCACCGCGCAGGCCTTGAGCTCCGGCATATGGCTGATCGGGTCCTGGGCGCTGTTGGTCAGCCGATTACAGGGCGCCTCGCGGAAGTGATAGGGCATGGCGACGGTGCCCGGCGGCACGTCGTCGGTGAGGTGCGCGCGGGTCTCAAGCGCGCCGCGGCGCGACGCCACGCGCACGCCCTGCGCCTCGGCCAGACCCAGCCGGGCGGCATCCTGCGGATGGATGAACAGCAATCCTGCGGGAATTTCCCGCTCGAGCAGCGGCGACTTGCGGGTCATCGCCCCGCCGCCGTAGTGAAAGTGCAGGCGCTGGGTGGTGAAGCAGAACGGGTAGTCGGCATCCGGACACTCGTCCGGCTCGACCTGCGACACCGGAATCAGCTGCGCGCGGCCGCGCGGAAAGCAGTGCCGATGGAGGATCGCCGTGCCAGCAGGATGCGCAGCGTCGCATGGCCATTGCAGCCCGCCGCCTTGCTCGAGACGCGCGTGGCTGATGGCACTGAACAGCGGCGCCAGCGCGGCCATCTCAGCGAACACCTCCTCGGCGCTGGCCCAACGCATGCCGTCGTAACCCATGCACTCGGCCAGTGCGGCGAGGATCTGCCAGTCCGCGCGCGCCTGCCCGGGTGGCTCGACGGCCTTGTGCAGCAGCTGCATGCGCCGCTCGCAGTTGCTGAAGGTGCCGTCCTTCTCGGCAAAGGATGCAGCGGGCAGCACCACGTCGGCGAAGCGCGCGGTCTCGCTCAAGGTCAGCTCGACCACCACCAGAAAGTCCAGCGCGGCCAGCGCGCGGGCCAGCTTGTGCTGGTCCGGGTCGGTGACCACCAGCTCCTCGCCGAGCACCAGCAGCGCACGGAACTCGCCGCGCAGCGCCGCTTCGCTCATGCCCAGCGAGGTCAGCCCCGGCGCCGGCGGCTGCGCCACGCCCCAGGCACGGGCGAACTTGGCGCGCACCTGGGCGTCGGCGACCAGCTGGTAGCCGGGGTAGACGTCCGGCAGGCAGCCCATGTCGCAGGCGCCCTGCACGTTGTTCTGCCCGCGCAACGGGTTGACACCGGTGCCGGCCCGGCCGAGCTGGCCGCAAACCAGCGCCAGGTTGGCCACCGCGATGACGTTGTGGGTGCCGCTCTGGAACTGGGTGATGCCCATGCCGTAGGCGATGAAGGCACGCCGCGCCTGGCTGTAGGCACGCGCCAGCTCGATCAGCGCCAGCACCGGCACACCGGTCTGCGCGCTGGTGAGTTCCGGGGTCAGCTCGCGCACATGGGCGCGCAGCGCCGCCTCGTTGTCGCAGCGGCAGGCGAGGAAGTCGCGGTCCTCCCAGCCGTTGGCGAAGATGATGTGCAAGAGCCCGTTGAGCAGCGCGATGTTGCTGCCCACGCGCAGCTGCACGTGCTGGTCGGCCAGGCGCGCCAGGCGGGTACGCCGCGGGTCGACGACAATCAGCCGGGCGCCGCGGGCCTGCGCCCGCAGCATGCGCGCGCCGATCATCGCGTGGTTCTCGGTGACGTCGGCGCCGATCACCAGGATCAGCTCGGCCTCGTCGATGTCGGCGATGGAATTGGTCATCGCCCCAGAGCCCAGGCTGCGGCCGAGGCCCGCCACCGAAGGGCTGTGGCAGATGCGCGCGCAGTGGTCGATATTGGCGGTGCCAAGCACCGCGCGAGCGAATTTCTGCGCGGCGTAGTTATCCTCGTTGGTGGCGTGGGCGCAGCTGATCACCCCGACGCTGCTCGGCCCAGCGGTATCCAGCGCGGCGCGGAACTCGCTGGCCACCAGCGCCAGCGCCTCGTCCCAGCTGGCTTCGCGGAACCGCCCGTGCTCCTTGATCAGCGGCGTGCGCAGGCGGTTGCCGACATCGACGGCGAAGCTGCTGGCCCAGCCCTTGGCGCACAGCTGCCCGGCACTGACCGGATGCCCCGGCTGCGGCTCCACACCCACCACGCGGCCACCTTCGACGCGCAGGCCGAGCCCGCAGCCGACGCCGCAGAACGTGCATATGCTCGGCACCACCTGCAT
>SWCC01010302.1_pt1 | contig 13505 bp, 9 predicted proteins | sample 4692971 | NCBI WGS metagenome assembly SWCC01 (sample SAMN10267277, study PRJNA491770) | bioreactor metagenome | isolation source: DHS bioreactor inoculated with subseafloor sediment | place: Japan: off Shimokita Peninsula | collected 2006-08 | reverse complement strand
AATAACAGATGACGAAATTGTGTAAACCAGGTCCTTTGTCAGCATATAAACCAGAAAACCGATTCCCATGGAAACAAGCCCTACTATCCGATTTTTTCTGACCATTTCAATCGATACTTTCGCAAGCATGATTCCAACACCTGCCATCATTCCGCTGGTTATTACCGGTCCAATAAACTCGACTATCTCCTCTAGAAACCCAAACAAGCCTATTGTCGCCATGATGCATGCTCCGATGAAAATCATCGACAGGCGTTCTTTCATATTCTTGCCCATGGTTCCCGCTAGGGTGATTGTTTCGGCCTGAAAAGATATCGGTGCAACCGATCCCACCAATGTGTTTCCAATACCCCCCACGATAAATGCTAAAGCCGTGGGTACTGTCGCAAAGCCAAAAGACAATGCCAGCAATCCTTGAGGCAGACCATTGAGAATAACGCTCAATGCCGCCAGTAAATCTTTTCCAAACTCCATTTAAACTTCCTTTCTTTCATGATAGATAGTGAATTGATGTCAACAATATATAAAGCTGACAATCTCAGGGAGATTGTCAGCTTTATGGCTCCTTTAAAAACAAAGGAACAAAGAATTCTTTGTGATTCATGGACTCGCAATCTTAAAAGACATAGGCAAATCATCACAAAAAAATCTTTCTCACCATAGTAGGATATTTTACGGTTATCCTGTAGAAACTCTCCGACCATATTACAGAGATTATATAATTGCTAAAATTATAATAACAAATAAATGCTAACATACACGCACAATATTTACAATGATTTTCGACATTATTCGACTTTTTTGTCGTGTGACGTCAGCGTCTTGAAAAGAATAAATTACTAGGAACGGTTCTTTTTGATTATTTATGCTACGTAAGCTGAATTTACTATGAGTTTACACAGACTATTAGGGTATTTATTACAAACATATCACTCGTTCGAGATATGCGAAAATAAAAAATGCAAATGAAGGAAAAGTTATGAATAATGATGAAAAATCCATTAAAATCAATATATTCGGTAAGATTGCCAGGTTTTTCATTAATCAGTTCCAATTGACCATTTTGGTCATTCTGCTGATTTTAAGTATCGGACTGCTTGGATTCGCCAATCTGCCAAAGGAATCGCTGCCGGAGTTTGAATTTCCCGAAGTCATAATACGGACCGTTTTTCCGGGTGCAAGCCCTGAGGATGTAGAGACATTGGTGACCAAGAAGATTGAAAACAAGGTCAAAGATCTTGAGGATATCGATACCCTTTATTCCGAAACCGGGTTTGGCATATCAGTGGTAAATGTCACGTTTCTCGAATCTGCGGACATCGAAAGGAAGAAAATCGAACTGGATAATGCATTGCGCGAGATCAGTTTTACCGATGGCGTCGGCGAACCTGAATCATTCGTTCTTTCCACCGCGGACTTCCTTCCGCTTATGAATATAAGCGTGGCCGGCGATTATGATCTGCCGCAGTTGACAAGCATAGCAAATGACATCAAGGATGAAATTGAAGGGGTCAAGGGAATTGACAGCGTGACGGTAAATGGCGAAGTTTCCCGGGAAATCGAAGTCGTCTTGGATGAACTCAAGATGATGAAGTACGGCATCGATTACAATCTGGTAAGTGAGGCCATACAACTCAATAATTTTGATGCGCCTCTCGGTGAACTTCCGCTAAACGGCGTGAGATACAACCTTAGAGTGGACGAGGCCTACACGAATCTTTCAGACATTGAGAACACTTTCATCAAAGCGGGGGTCTACATCAAGGACGTAGCTAGTGTAGTTGAAGGGCTGGCCCCTGTCGAGAGTTATAACAGAACCTACATCAGAGAGCTGAACGACGAGGCTCTGCCGTCCTTGTTCCTTACGGTGAACCGTGAAGTGAACAGCGATGTCATCGGTACAAGCTTAGCTGTAAAGGAATTGCTGGAGAGCTCAAAAGGCACCTTATACACTGATGATGTGACGGTCTATGTTTCAAACGACCTGGCGGTCAATGTGGACAATGATCTGGGCAAGATAGAAAGCAGTGCATGGTCAGGATTGTTGGTTGTCATTATTGTACTGTTCCTGTTTATAGGGCTTAGAGAATCGTTGATCGTATCCATCAGCATTCCCCTTAGTTTGCTGGGAACCTTGGGGATTCTAAACCTTTTAAATCAAACATTCAACACCTTTGTGGTTCTAGGACTCATAGTTGCCCTTGGCCTTCTTGTAGACAATTCAATCATTGTAATGGAGAACATCGACCGTCTGCATAGGAAAGATTATTCAATCTTTGAAGCCTCATTCTACGGTACAAATCAAGTCGCTTTTCCGGTGACATCGGCAACCATGACAACCTTGGCGGCCTTTTTTCCATTGGCCATTTTGCCGGGGATTCTTGGCAACTTTGTATCCCCGATTGCAATTACGATTATGATTGCAGTCTCCGTATCACTTCTTGTTTCCTTGGCCATTACACCGAGCCTTTCAGCCAAGATACTTGCAGGAAAGCAAGTTCAATTATCCAAACGGGTACGTGTAATCGGCGGGACAATGGCTGTTGCTGTCTTGAGTTACGTAGCCTTCAGGGGAGTTGGCAGCATGTGGATTACAATCATCATGGTGTCGATTTTTACCATACTGATGTTTCTTAAAACGATGTATGTTTCGGAAAAAGGTTTGGAAGAGACTCCTTTGACTGAAAGCTACAGCCGATTGATTCACTGGATTGTCATTAAAAAGCGGCGCGGGACTTTGGTGCTGGCCATAGGCTTTCTTGCCCTGTTTGTAAGCTTCGGCACCTTTGCAACCGGGATACTCAAGGTCGCATTCTTTCCGGTGAATGAGCCGACATCTCTGTCTATAAGCGTCGACACCGCAGGAGGAAGGACTCTTGAGGAAACTGACGGCGTGGTAAGGGACATTGAAGACAAGCTTTATGAAATAGATACAATCACCCAGTTCAATTCGACGGTTGGCGGAAGCGAGATAGATTTTGCGACCATTTCCATTGAATTGGACACAGAGACCGTAAACGGTTTTGACAACCGAAACCTCGTTGAATCGGCACTTGACGATGTGCCGGGCGCGGTCATCAATATTCAAGGGATAGCTTCGGGACCTCCGGTAGGCAAACCGATTGAAATCGGTATCTACGGCGACGACCTAAACGCTTCCAATGAATTTGCCTCTGAGGTCTACAGCAGGTTAAACGGAATAGATGGAATATATAATGTCGAGTCCAGTGTCACTCAAGGGGTCCCCCAGTTGGTTTTAGATATCGACGAAGGGAAAGCTTTGACATATGGATTGACACCCCTTCAAATGACCAACCAGCTCAGAGGCGAACTCAACGGGCTGAAAGCGGCCACGTTAAAAAGAGCCGATGAAGAGATCGACATCGTTTTAAGAAAGGATTTGACGGCTGTTGACGCCGTTGAGAAGGTCGAGAATTTCTTTATTGCAGGGCCTACTGGGAATATGTTCACCCTGAGCAGCTTTGCGAATATTGAGGAGGTCAGCGGCATATCGGGCATTTCGAGGAAAGAGGGAAATAGGGTCATTACTATTTCGGCAGATTTGCGCGAAGGCTACAATGTGAATGATGTGGTAAATCAAATCAAATTAATTTATACGGAGAACACAATACCGCAAGGCATTGAAATCAAGTATGCCGGCGATGTGGAAGGCATTGAACAGAACTTCGGGAATCTGTTGCAGAGTATGGTTCTCGCCATATTCCTGGTATTCATCATATTGACGCTGCAGTTCAAGTCCATTGGGCAGCCGTTCATCATATTGACCACATTGCCGATGGCGTTCATCGGGGTTATTTGGGGACTTGTGCTGACAGGCAACGAATTTGGTTTTTATGCTTTCATGGGTCTGGTGGCGCTTATAGGGATAGCCGTAAATGATGCCATTGTACTGATTGAATATATAAACTATTTGAGGAAACAAGGCAAGGATGTTGCAGATGCCATTAAAGAAGCCGGGAAGACGAGGCTCAATCCGGTACTCGCAACAACCCTCACGACAATAAGCGGGGTGCTTCCCCTTGCGTTTAAGGAAGCGTATTATGCGCAGTTCAGTTTTGCGCTGATTTTTGGATTGATGATGACAACCTTGCTTACGCTGGTTTATATACCGACGATTTATGGACTGTTCAACAGAAAGGACTTAAAGTCATGAAAAAAACTATTATGAGAGTTTTGGGATTGTCGCTTGCGGCAATAATTATAAGCGGATGTGCAGCGGAAGTGGAACCTATTGAAGAAGAGGCAAGAAAAATACCTGTGGAATTAATGTCCATGAAGAGGGATGTAGTGGAGCACACATATTTGGCTGTAGGTGAAGTGGTCCCCAACAATCAAGTAGACATATACGTTTCAGGCGGCGGGTATATAGAAACCATAAATGCAATCACAGGGAACCGTGTGGAAAAGGACAAGTTGCTGATTGAATTGGACGACAGTGATGTGGATATGGCCAATTACAATGCGATGGAAAGCCAACTCAGGACTGTCAGGGACAACCTGAACTCTCGGCTCGCATCCCTTCAAGACACCTATGCCAGCCAGGAAGTATTGTTTCAGGAAGGGGCCATTTCAAAATCGGAATTCGACCGGATAAGCGATCAGATTGTCAGTCTTGAGCGTGAGTATGCAAATGCCGAGGTTGCATATAGAAATCAATTGACCATCATTCGCAATGGTTTGGAGGATGAGGTGGACAGTCGGATAATCACCAGTCCCGTAAGTGGTATGGTTGCGGCGGTTTATGTAAAAGAGGGCCAGCCGGTGAACAATCAGCTTGCATTGACGATTATTGACGACAGCCGTCTGCTAGTGAGGACATTTGTGTCCGGCGACTTGAAAAAGGTTCTGTGCATCGGTGATTGTGTAAGTGTAAAAATTGATGGGCAAACGGAAGAGGTCCAGTCAGGGCAAATTTTTGAAATCAACAAAATACCTGATCCGGCTACGAAGCTTTTTGAAGTCAAGATTGAGATACCGGAGCAAGATGAATATATTATCGGCGACTATGCCGAAGTCGAATTTATCATCGAGAGCTACGAAGCGATTTTGGTGCCAACGCAAGCGGTTGTCAGAAAAGGCAGTTTTCAATATGTCTACATTCATGAGGAAGAGAAATCGGAACTTAGGCAGATTCAAATTGAACCTGGCAGAACAAGCGGAAGATGGCTTGAAGTCAAGAATGTGGACGAATTGGCGATGGTTGTTGTTAAAGGACAGAATCAAATCACATCGATGAAAGACTTCATTGTAATTGAATGAACAGGTATTGGTTTTTCTGAAAGTTCAAATCTGAATCACCGGGAACGGTTCTTTTTGATTTGCATTGTACAAAAATTTTCGGCTTGCTGAAACGACAAGTCGATTTTTTGTCAGGTTTGTTTAAATGAAATTTATTTGATAAGATTAATAATTATATTTACAATAGTAATAAATTCGAATGAGGAGAAATCTATGTATGACATCATAATTGCCGGAGCAGGTCCGGCGGGAAGCAATTTGGCGCGGTTACTCTCGAAATCCACGGATTTGAAAATAGGTTTAATCGATAAACGAAGATTGGATCTCTCAGAGGATCCAAAATTAGTCAAAGCCTGTGGAGGACTTTTATCTCCCGACGCACAGCATATGCTGGCTAAATTGGGCATTACAATACCAGTTAAGGTGTTGGAAGACCCACAGCTCTTCAGTGTGAGAACTATTGACTTTGACAACGGATTGGACCGTCATTATCAGCGTTACTATTACAATATGAATCGCGAAAAATTTGACCGCTATCTTTTTGGGTTGGTTCCCGACTCGGTGGACAGGCATTGTGGGGTCGGAGTAAAAAGAGCTGATAGGAGTGAAGCGGGATGGAAAATCATATGTCATGACGGGTGCGAGAAAGTTCTTGAAAGCCGATTTTTGGTCGTGGCAGATGGAGCCAATTCGATCCTGAGAAAGCAATTGTTTGATGAAAAGATAAAACCCCGAAAATACATAAGTCTTCAAAAATGGTATCCGGTCACAAGCGAAATGCCTTATTTTACTGGGATATTCGATTCCGAGGTGACGGATTATTATTCTTGGACCATACAAAAAAACGATAAGATGATTTTGGGGACGGCAGTACCTGTAGGGGAGAATCTGGAGCATTCATTTGAAAGATTGAGGTGCAAAACATCGGATTACTTGGGAATCGCTCTCGATGAGCATCTGAGAAAGGAAGGGGCGTTCATCGAAAGAACGATGGATATTAGGGGTTTGAGATGGTCTGGCGATAAAGTGTGTTTGATTGGCGAGGCGGCGGGGGCGACAAGTCCCACATCGGCTGAGGGATTCAGCTATGCCCTCAAGACATCGCTTTTTCTTGCCGAAGAATTTCAAAAGGGATTTGACCATGTGGAGAAAAGATATGGAAGAAGATGCAGAAATATTGCGGTGAATATTGTCGGAAAGCACATTAAGTCACCTGCCATGTATAACAAGGCGATTCGGAGATTGGTTATGAAATCGGGTTTGACGGCGATGAAAATGACAGAAGGAGTAGAATAGGATGGTTGCAATCAGCGATTGTAATCACCGGGGCCGGTTAATTTTTCATTGATAATACGGTATGATAAACTGTACATGAATAGGGTGGTTTTCAAGTATACTAGATAGGTATTGTAATAACGATTTTTAAGGAGGATTATAATGAGTAATAATATTAAAGCGGACATTGGATTTGAAGCATTAGATAAAATAGATATACGCGTAGGTGAAATCTTGTCGGTGGAGGATTTGGAGAAGTCGGATAAAATGCTTAAATTGATGGTAGATTTTGGCTCGTTTAAGCGTTGCATCTTAGTTGGAATGAAAAAGGAACGTGAAAACCCATCGGAAATAATTGGTCAACAGGCACTTTTTGTCGTGAACCTGGCACCAAAAAAGATGTTTGGAGAAATTTCGGAAGGCATGTTGTTTGATATCGGTTATGAAGACGGAATTACACCTGTGTTAGCGCAGCCTGAAAAACCAGTGCCAAACGGGACGAGAGTTGGATAACTGCGGAAATATTAAGATTTTGCAGAGAAGGACGTTTTCAAAAAAGATTAAGTGCTTGGTTTCGATGGAGTATCGAAGCCAAGCACTTTGTGCATAAGTCAGTTTGATCACCATGAATAACTAGACTACATTATCCACTTGTATTCTGATAGTGACGATTATTTCGTGAATTCCATCAGTCACTGTTAAATCGTAATATGTCCATGTAGCAGCACTAACATTAGCAGCTGTAAAATAGAAATACTCGGCTCCATCGAAATCTCTTATTTCAGGAGTACCGATATCATGTTGATTTTGTGCACTTACCGCGAAATCTATAACCTCTAAGGTATCGCCATCAGGGTCTGTTGCTACATGTAAGCCGAAGTAAATTTTGCCTGTGCCTTCGTCCTGATGCAATGTAGTTATGGGATTTCCGACAGGCGGGTTATTTACATCATTAATATTTATTCTAATGGGAAGCACAATTTCATTGGAGCCGTCAGTTATGGTCATATCATAAATAGTATATGCATTTTCCGATACTAAATCAGCTGTAAAACTGAAAGAATTAGGAGTGCCACGAAGCATAGCAGGAATTATTTGACCCTCGCCTATTTCGGAAGTCATACTATCACTCAATTCAAAATCTGTAAATAATAAATTATCTCCATCAGAATCACTTGCTACATCTAAAGTGGAAAATGAAAGTGTCTGGCCTTCATCGACGGTAAAAGGAGTTATTTGCAAGCCGATAGGTGGCGCGTTAGGTGTATCTTTGACATGAAAGATTAATTCGATTTCGATTTGCTCAACTTCATCGGTAACAGTTACATCCCAAACGCTGTCGGTGTTTTCATCCACCATATTTGCAGTAAAAGTAACGTCGGTTGAAGCGCTTGTCATATTTCCGGCAGATGTGTTTCCGCCTATACCAAGTATTCTTAAAGTATCTCCATCTTCATCATAGGCAATATCGCTCAATTGGATGTTTACACTAGTGCCTTCAGCAACATCGAATTCGAAAGTGCCGCTTGGCATGGGAGCCGGGGCATTGTTATCTTTTAATGGCAAGTATTCATCATATACACGCAAAATAAGCAATATGCTTTGCTCTATGGTTGTATTTCCTTTTGGATTAATTCTGTTGCCGCCAACACCTTTCATTATGCCTAGGGCATTAGCTTCTCGAATATTTAGCAAAGCCCAATTTGAGATACTGTCTAAATCTGCAAAATTTGCCTCTCCCACCAACTGTATCATTGTGTAATTGTGATTCATGAGTTGGTCAAGTTTTCTGGCAGATCTCATAATCATTGCGGCTACCTGCTCTCTAGTTATAAGCAGCTCAGGACCAAATTCGGTAGTAGACATACCATTAACTATACCCAGTTGATATGCCTTTATTATGTCGGTATTATTAGTATCTTGAAAAGGATTAGTTATTGTTATTGTTACGGGATCTTCGGTAGTTTGTTCAACTAAATTTACAACTAATTTACAAAACAATTCTCTGGTAATGTCGTCGCGAAAGTAATCGTCGGCTTCGGGTAAAACAAGGCCTTTGTTTCTAGCTTCATTAACTTCTGCCTGGGCCCATGTACTTGGTGATTCGGCAAATACTGAAAAACTGCTAAACACCATTGTAATTAGTAAAACAGTAATCATAAAAAGCGGAAATAATTTTTTTTTCATGGAGAGCTCCTTTTTTAAAATACTTAATTTCTGCACCAATCATATTAATGATTTGATTGATGCAAATTAACAAAGAATCTACTTTTTCTTTTCTATATATTCCCGCAACTAGATTCTTTAATCATATGAAAGGTTTTAGCATTCTGAGAGGATAATCAACGTGGACGGTTTTTTTGATTGAATTTGACCGCCCATATGTGAAGATGGTTTTTCTTCTTTGATTTGCTTTAGAATTAAAGTATCATTAGTTTGGCTGTAGTTTAATCTGAGAGGAGAGACAATATGGAAGTAGTATATTTTGCTGGTGGATGTCTATGGGGAGTACAAGCGTTCATAAAAACTTTGCCTGGAGTTAAGTTTACAGAAGCGGGAAGAGCGAATGGAACAAATAATACACTCGAGGGTGACTATGATGGTTATGCTGAATGTGTAAAAACAAAATTTGATCCAAGGGTTGTAACTATTGAGCAATTAATGGAATATTTCTTTGAAATAATTGATCCCTATAGTTTGAATAAACAAGGACAGGATGTTGGTGAGAAATATAGAACTGGAGTGTATAGTGAAAATTTTAATCATTTGGATGAGGCGAAGGCGTTTATTAGAAGTAGAAATGAGAGTGACCTTATAGCTGTTGAAGTATTATCTCTTACAAACTACGTGAGAAGTGCACAAGAACATCAGCATAGGTTGGATAGATGTCCAAATGATTATTGCCATATTTCAGAAGAAATATTAAATAAATATAAGTAAGAGATACTATTAATAGATGATACTGGAGGAATTATGCAATCACCGGGGGACGGTACTTTTTGATTGGATGTTTTATATGTCGTGGATAAGCAGATATAAGGACTGGAAAATCCGGATCTGGCAGAACAGTGTATTCCCCTGTTTGAATTTGAAATAATTGAAACAAATTAATATAGAATGTGCTATCAGATTTAATCCGATAGCACATTTTTGTATGTTGGCGCAATTGTATTTATAATTGCCGTTTTATGCAATTTGGTATTGCCAAATACGGATTACACTGATATTGGCATTAATCAAATCTTTATGTGACATTAATGTAAGTAAAATGTAAGGTTGATAAATGGTTAGACATTAGAATCTGAGCTATTATTTAGAGAAAGCAATATTAATGGCATTAAGCCATAAACTAAATATATGTGCAAATATAGAATACGAGGAGACTAACTATGGAAAGCAGCATAGCAATTCACAAAGAAAATAAAGGATTCAATGGTTATCAAATTAAATTATTTATGGCAATATTAATGGTATTTGACCATCTGCATTATATTCCCAATATCCTAGATCCCAATACAGTAGGAATTTTACATGTATTGACAAGAGTTGTTGGGGCATGGTTTGCATTTATGGCAGTAGAAGGCTTTATGTATACTAGCAATAGATTTAAATATAATTTAAGGTTATTTATATGGGCACTGATTATGCTGGCAGGAAATATGATACTAAAGTTATGCTTGAGTATTCATATTCAAAATAATATTTTTATGACATTGGCTGTTGGGGTACTTATATTAAACATTACTCAAGTAAAATATTACAAGAAGAATATTGTGACAAAAATAGCATTTTGGGCAGTAATTATACCTACATTCATTGTTGGTTGCTTTGTTACAGAGGGCGGAATATCATTAATTCCATTCATGTTAATCACGTATTTTTTTAGAGAAAATAATTCTAGAAGAAATTTATTTTATATATTGTTTGCAATATTTTTATTTGCAATTTCATATTCCTCTTATGGAAATATATATTTGACATTAAAAATGCTTATGTATAATAGTGATTTCATGTTTATATTAGTTTTACCATTTATGAGGATTTATAATGGTTTGCGTGGACCTAAGACTTATTTTGCTAAATATTTCTTTTATGTGTTTTATCCAGCTCATTTATGGATAATTGTTATGATAGGTAAATTCTGGAACTAACAAATACTGTGTTATGAGAAAGAATCGCCTAGGACGGTTATTTTTGATTGTAATACGCTATAATCCCCGATTTCCTTACGGGTGGAATAATTGCATTTGAAGCATTTGGTGATAAAATGAAAAAGGGATAACAATAATTGCAAAACCATCTCTTTTCATTAAAATTACTTGCAGGAGGAATTGATATGATAAATAAAGTAAAAAGACTCGAAAGAGGATCAAAGATTGCGGTAGTGGCCCCTTCGAGCGGAGCAGCCAACATGTTTCCGCACATATTCGATTTGGGTATCGAAAACCTAAAAAAGCATCTGGGTCTTGAAATTGTCGAGATGCCTACATGCCGGAAGTCTTCGGAATGGCTTTACAGAAATCCCGAGGCGAGGGCGGAGGACATAAACGCTGCCTTTGCAGACGAAACCATAGACGGCATAATTTGCTCCATTGGTGGCTATGAATCCGTAAGGATACTTAGGCATCTCGACACGGAGGGAATATTAAAAAGCCCCAAATTTTTCATGGGGTTTTCCGATTCGACCACTTTTCTGTCTTATTTGAACCGTCTTGGCATGATCACATTCTACGGACCTTCCATAATGGCGGGCTTCGCCCAGTGGGAGCACATGCCTGAAGCGTTTCAAAAGCATGTAACCGACTTTCTCTTCGATGAAACTGTTCCCTATGAATATCCAAGCATGGGAGTATGGACAGAGGGATATAAAAACTGGATGAAGCCTGAATTGGCGGGGCAGTGCCTGCCGTTTGAGAACAACGATAAGGGGTGGGAATTCCTTCAAGGACATAATATGAAAGGAATGCTTTGGGGAGGCTGCATGGATGTTCTTGAGGGCCTAAAGGGTACAGAGTACTGGCCCGGAGAGGACTTTTGGGATGACCGCATATTGTTCCTCGAATCATCAGATAAAAAGCCCTCGCCAATGGATATTGGGGTCATGCTTAGGAACTACGGTACCCAGGGGATACTGCATAAAGTGAATGGGCTGCTGCTTGGAAGGCCCAAGGGCTACACTATAGATGAAAAGAATGAACTGAAAGTGATTGTAGAAAATCTGCTAAGAATTGAACTTGGTCTTGACGATTTGCCCGTGGCAATGGAAATGGATTTTGGGCATACCGATCCGAAATGGATATTGCCTATGGGCATTAAGGTTGCTGTTAGGGACAAACCGAAATCTATGATGCTTTTGGAATCGCCTTGGAGGTAAGAACCACGATTGGCAAGAATACATAATTTCTTCGTTGCTTGCACAAAATTCAGTTCGGTCACGTGTTGGATATACGTTTCACTCGCTGAATTTACGCGGCGCCTTGAACTGGAGCATTCTCGTCAGTTTGTTGTGTGTGGAAATGTTAATTAGAATCACTAGGGACGGTTTTTTGATTGCAAAATCATACAAAATATTATTTTCTAAATAGAAATACGGGGGATGAATATATGGGATTCGACAAATTGTTTTGGGGGTTTATTTTTTTATTTGATTTTAGAATAGGTGGACTGGATATATTGCCGGATTTTGTCGGCTATATTTTGTTTTATCAAGGATTATCAATTTTGGAAGAAAGAAATGAATATTTTGCAAAGGCAAAGAAATTTGCATTTCCGTTGATTTTTATATCGATTTTAGATGTGTTTCAGATTACGGTACAATTTAATGAATTGTATAATAGTCCTTTTGGTTTGCTTGGAGTTGTTATGGGTTTGGTTTTGCTGATTATCAGCATGCTGCTCGTTTATAATATATGCTACGGGATTGCGGAAGAGGCCAGGCTGATAAATGATTCTGAATTGGAGCTCAAAGCAATGAACAGGTGGAAGCTATATTTGGCTATCAATATCGTATTAATCGTCGGTATGATAGCGCCGTTCCTATTGGCTATGCTTTTCATTGTAATACTGGTGGCATCGATAATATCATACCTGTTGATGTTGGGACTTATGAAAACCGCATCGCATACGTTGGAATAATCACTAGAACGGTTAGTTTTGATGTTTTTAAATATAATGGCTGTGATTGACAATATTGTCGATACGAAAGCAATTTTAAAGGGAACCTAGGAATAGGTTCCTTTTAATTGCAATCATTTTTTCATAATTGGCACTTGCAACTCGGTCAGCCAGTCATCTTCATTTTCTTTGTTCCAGATTCCATCAATGTAATTCTCTCGAGGGCTGTCGGCGACTGCGTAGCCGTTTTCATCGATCCATTTGAATGCGTAGGCATAGGCATTTTGCAATCCTGCATACGCGCCCTTGTGCATAACTGATACAGCAGTGACAGATTCCATCTTTTTGAATTTGATGTCTTCGAAGTCGTCTTTCATTTTGTCAACCGCTTCGCAGTACTCTATGTGGATGTCTTTTTCCCTGTACTCGTTGTCAAGATAAATTATGAAGCAGTATTCGGGAACAATGCATTTAAGGTCTGGATATTTTTCTGATACTGCCTTTCCTATAGCAGGAATAAGCTCGAAATAGGAGTCGTAGTTGGGTACGGTCATTTTTTTCGAATAAACAATGCATTTAGGTAGTTCTTTGATTATAGCCTGATAATTCATGAGATTTTCCTCCTCTTGTCCTGATAGAATAAATTCAATTCGGGATAGCTGTTCTGTACCGCGCGTCAGCTCTGATTTAAGTTCTTTCTTACGGTTTTCCAATATATTCTTTGCGTTACGCCCAGACATAATCAGTTTTATTTCATCAATAGACAAACCGATTTGCCTCAATGATTGGATGCGGTGAAGTTTGACAAGCTGCACGGTAGTATAGAAACGATAGCTTGTAAAATCATCAACATATTC
>SWCC01010774.1_pt2 | contig 13532 bp, 12 predicted proteins | sample 4692971 | NCBI WGS metagenome assembly SWCC01 (sample SAMN10267277, study PRJNA491770) | bioreactor metagenome | isolation source: DHS bioreactor inoculated with subseafloor sediment | place: Japan: off Shimokita Peninsula | collected 2006-08 | reverse complement strand
CAATGGTTGATCCGCTCCGCGAGATCCCAGGAAGCACAGCCATAGCCTGAGCCACGCCAATAATCAGGGAATCGAGCCAGCCGACTTTCTTTTCTTGGGATTTAGCGAAATAGGAAAAAGCGAGCAAACACGCAGTGGCAATCAACATTGATCCAACAAAAACCAGGTTCCCATTATACAGGCTCTCAATTTCTTCCCTAAAAAAGAGGCCCAGAATAATGACAGGCACAGCAGAAAAAAGTAAAAGGGAGATGTACCTGGTTTCTTCATTCCACCTGAAGGCAAACAAGCCTTTAAAAAGCAACAGAACATCTTGTCGGAATACGACCAGGGTACTCAGCACGGTTGCTCCATGCACAACAACGGCAAACACCAGGTTGTTGTGCCCTTTCACCCCCAAAAGATTGTGACCTATTTCTAAATGACCACTAGAGCTCACGGGTAAAAATTCGGTCAATCCCTGAATAATCCCCAGCAAAAAGGCCTGGAAAACGTTCATCGGCTAGTTTTCTTGTTTTGGGCGTTTCATAATCGCATAAATCTCGAACAAAAACCCAAACAATACGATTATCGGGGCCAGGGTAATTCGTCTAAAACTAAATATTTCGGGATTGAAAACCGAGGGGTCTTCACTCTTTCCACCCACCATGAGAATGAACCCTATGACGATGATTCCGAAGCCGATAAGCAATAATTTATAGTTTTCTTTCCCCAATGCGAAAGTTTGTTTCTGCAATTCATCTTTAGTCTTAACCATGCCTCAATATTTTTGATGATACGAAAGTAGAAAATCTATTTCTAATTAATCGCTCGATTCTCGTGAATTATTGTTCAGGAAGAAGGATATAACAATTATTTTCCAATTTCGTAATCTGGCTCAGGTATAAAAAAGCTCATCATATCGAATTCTAAGATACTTATTCACTGAGAAGTATGTGGACAACCACGAAATCAGAACCCCAAAAATAAAAACAATGCCAAAAACCAGCCCGATGGTTCCAACCTGCTGTGGATCAAAAATGCCCTCGAAATCCTGCCGATAAGAGAAGATCAGCCCCAAGATGCTCAAGTTGGCGAGCAATGCTCCCAAAATACCGTAGCCAATATTCTTCAGGATAAAAGGCCGCCGGATGAATGATCGTGTGGCTCCAACCAGTTTCATGGTATGAATAATGAAACGCTGCGAGTAAATGGCAATCCGGATGGTGTTGTTGATGAGCGTTGAAAAAATAAACAGAAGCAAAACCGAGAATACCATTAAAAATAAGCTGATACGTTTTACATTTTCGTTAATGATCCGCACCAGATCGCGCTGATAATAGACTTCCTTTACCTGTGGGTAAGCCAGAAAGCTATTTTCCAGAATGACCAAACTATCTTGTTGCATATACTCTGCATGCAATTTGATGTCGAGCGAAGAAAACAAAGGATTGAAGCCCAGAAACCCGACAAAATCTTCGCCCAGGTCTTTGGTCAGTTGTTCCGCCGCCTCTTCCTTGTTTACATACCTGGTATCTTTCACGTAATCGGTGGCGCTTAGTATTTTCTGAAGCCGTAGAATCTCCGCTTCGCGCACATCATCGTTTAACACCAGGGTAAATCCAACGTGCTCCCGAACGTAATCTGACAAGCGACCGGCATTAAGAATCAGCAATGACATCATTCCGACCAGGAACAAAACCAGGGTAATGCTAATGGTTGATGTCAGGTATGATTTGATTAAACGACGCTTAAGCCTCGCCGGACGTTTCTTCCTCTTCATTTTTTGCTTTCTTTTTAAATTCGAAAAAACCTACCGCCATCAGCGCTAAAATTAGCACGATCGAACTGGCCAGCGAAACCGTGTTTCCCAAAGCGTACGATTGGGGTTCAAAGCGGAATTCGATTTCATGCGTTCCCTGCGGAACAGGCATTGCCCTCAGCACGTAGTTTACACGTACATGTTCCACCGGTTGCCCATCCAGGTATGCATTCCATCCCTTGGGATAGTAAATCTCTGAGAAGACAGCCAAGGGGGTGCCACTACCAACGCTGGCTTTATACTTCAAATGATTGGGGCGATATTCCTGCAATTCAATCACCGGCTGGTCGCCCGAATTAAAACTGACGCTTGTGAGTACATCCGAAAACTGTGCATCGACGATAGCCTCTGTTGCGGGATCAAAATCTTCCAAGGCAGCAATTTCCTCATCGGCGTTTTCCACAAACGATACATCTTCTACAAACCACGCATTGCCTAACGCTTGGTTATTATACAACGGTGCGGCATTGGGATTATAAATCACGTAGCGGGTATTCAGCATGTTTAGCGCATTGAGCCCTGTGAAAACGGCCTCCACATCGGCCTGAGATTCCACATTCTGCAATCGCGAGCCAAGCTTCTGCATTTCGGGAGAAATATGGAATTCAATCATCTCCTGATAACGCTGCATTTTGGCACCATGATAACCGCCAATCGATTTATGGAAATACGAGGTGGAAGCATCGGTAAATGGATTCACCGCTATGTTCAGCACCCGGTAATTCGGGTCTGTGTCCTTCAAAATCTCCTGATCAGCCTTACTCGGACTAAAGGGAACCTCAACCTTGCGGGCTGATACAAAATCATCATTGTTAAGGTAGCGTTTGTTGACGGGCCATAAATCCACAAAAATCAGCAAAGCCCAAATCAGCAACGCATAACTTGCCTTCAACTTTTGTTTCACATACAGCCAGATTACTCCGGCAGCGATGGTAACAAACAAAAAGGTCTTAAAAGCATCTGTTCGCAAAACCATCTTACGATCGGCACGTAAGGCTTCCATGAGTTGATCAGGCCAGCCAGCCTGTACAAGGCGGGCGTCAGAGGGTGTCCTGAAGTCGCCAGCCAGGCCGGGAAGCAACACAAAGACTAACGCCAGCCCCCCGGCAATAAACCAACTGTATTTTAACTTCTGAAGTAAATCCGTTTTATTTTGACGGTTCAGGTACAATTCCCGAACAGCCAGAACCCCCATCAATGCCATGGCAAACTGCTGAATGACAATGATGTTTTTCACATCGCGAAATTTGTTGTATCCCGGAAAATAATCAATCATGAAGTGGCTCAAAAATCCAAAGTTCTTGCCCAGCGACAAGAGAAATGAAACCACCACCACGGCAACCAGCCACCATTTATCTTTACCCTTCAGCACAAACAAACCAAACACGAACAAAAAGCAAAGCACCGCTCCATAATAAAAAGGCGCTGAAGAAATGGGCTGCGTCCCCCAATACAAGGGCAGGTTTTGGCTGATTTGCCTTGCCTGCGCTTTCCCTTGATTCTGCTCGAAAAACTGGTAGACGTTCGATTCATCACCCAACGATTCCGCCATGCCACCACCTTTAAACCGCGGAATAAAGGCAGTCATCGCCTCACCCAAATCGTAACTGTAATCGAGAATGTAGCTTTTATCCAACCCCGAAGTCTGATCGTCATCCTGCGGTGTCAGATCCGACTCGCCCCGCATCGAATACTTTCCGTATTCGTAAACCGTGTACAAATTTCCAAAGTTGGTTCCAACAGCCAATACGGCAGCTAGTACCAGCAAAGCCGAAGTTTTGGTAAAAGCAGGCAAGGTCTTTTCCTTGAACGCATAAACCAAATAGGTAACCCCGATAATCAGCACCATTATGCCAGCATAATATGTCATTTGCGGATGACTTGCACTTAACATCCAGGAAAGCGACAGCGCGGTGAGCAGGCTGCCTACCAGCGGATTCCGTTTGTAAGCCAGTAACACCCCGCCAACAACCAAAGCCATATACGTCAGTGTATGCGCTTTGGTCACGTGCCCGGCATCAATAATCACAAACAAAAAGGAAAACATGCCATATGCCAGCGCTCCAACCGCACTTACCCACACGTTCACCTTTAGAATCAACAACAGTGCAAAAAACAAACTGAACATCAAGATCAGGTAGCGGGTCGGTCGGGGGATAACATTTATCAAGGCTTGTCCTTTCGAAACTAAATTCCCCTCATAGCGGGTCGACAACAAATACCCCGGCATTCCGCCAAACATACTATTGGTCCATATCGCTTCCTCTCCGGTTTCGGCCCTGAAATCAAGAAGCTCCCTGGCCCCTCCACGGTAGGTACTAAGGTCGTGCGCATCCAGCTGTTTGCCTTCCAGTTGCGGTGAGAAATAAACAAAGGCGATTAAAATAAAGACGAGGATAATTCCAAAACCAACGAATATATTGCGATTGCCTTTTATCTTTGCCATAATCATTTGAGGGTTATCAATTTTCAAATTGAAACAAAAGTAAGGAAATAATTTTCTCAATCCGACATAAATGGGGATCATCATAAAACAATCAATTAAGGGAAGTATTTGGTCGTATGTGGGCGTGATCATTGGTTTTGTGACGACCACCTATTTATACACCGAATATCTGACCACCGAGATTGTTGGCCTTTTTGGTCTCCTGGCCGCCTATGCCGCATTAACCGGACAACTGTTCCTGCTCGGCTTTCAGGGGGTCACTTCCCGCCTGTTTCCCTATTTCCGAAACACTCAAAAAAAACACAATGGATTTTTGTTTATCGCTTTGCTGGTTTTTATCATCGGTTTTTCCGTATTTCTGGCGGCCTACTATTCGTTTAAACCTTTGCTGGTGGAAAGCAACCTGGAAAAGTCTGCCCTATTTGCCCAATATGTGCATCTGCTCATTCCGCTGACCTTTTTCTCCATGGCCTTCATTTTTCTGGATACCTACAACCGGCTACTTTATGATGCGGTTACGGGTACCTTTTTTCAAGAGTTCCTCCAGCGAGTCCTGCTATTTGCGATCGTCGTTTCGTTTGCCGTCAACCTCATCAATCTCCATCAACTGATCTTGGCATTCACCCTGGTGCTTTGTTTAAAAGGCTTGTTTCTGTTTGTTTTTTTGTTGAAGAAGGAAGAGATCAGCTTTCGACCCCAACTGGATTTTATGGATCAAAAGCTGAAAAAGGAAATCTGGAGCGTGGCGCTGTACAGTGTTCTTGCCAGCCTGGGTTCGATCTTTGTTTTTAATATTGATAAGATCTTCATTAACCAGTTTCTGGACCTATCCAACACCGGCGTTTACACCATTGCCTTTTATTTTGGGACACTCGTGGTCATCCCCTCACGTCCGTTACTGAAAATAGCAGGAACCTTGGTTGCTGATGCCTGGAAAAGAAATGATCTGGCACAAATCAAATCGATTTATTATAAAAGCTGTATCAATCAGTTTATTATTGGTGGTTTTCTGTTTCTGGGGATCTGGGCCAACATCGATAACATCCTGTTCATCCTGGGAGAAGACTATCTGCAATCGAAATGGGTGATCTTTTTTGTTGGACTAGGCTATTTGTTTGACATGATGACCGGGGCAAATGGCCTGATTATTAGCTATTCAAAATACTATAAAGTGGCCTTGTATTTTATCGTCTGCTTAATCCTGGTGTCAGTCATCCTTTTGTATGTACTGATTCCAATTTGGGGGATTACCGGAGCGGCTATTGCTATCGCATCAGCCTTGTTGCTCAACAACTTGATGCGCTACCTGTTTATTCTGGCGAAATACCGACTTCAGCCGTTTAATTATAAGTTTATCATTGTTGTTGTATTTTACGCATGCTTGTATCTGGGTTTACAATTTATTCCTCAACAAAATTTAATTGTGGATATTTTTATCCGGGGTTCAACCATAACGATAGTCTCAGCACTTTTCTTTCTCCTTGTTCCGATTTCAGACGAATTAAAACAAATAGCGGATAAAACATTCCAATACGTTAGATCTCGTTAAAGGCGTATCAAATTTTGCCCAAACTCAGAAGCATTTGTATTTCTGAAATTGACATCGCATCCTTCAAACTATGAAATCGAAACTCAATGGTGTTCCTTTAAGAATATCAAAAATTGCTGTTTTGCCAATCACTTCTTTTAAATATTTTGGGTGCAAGCCATTCCCCGGACGAATGGACCTGACATTCTCTTTGGTGAACGATTCTCCTGCTTTGATGTCTTTGACCGCGAAGAGAGAACGACGGCGGTTTTTGTCATTTTCTGAGACTTGGTAAGTCACTTTCCCCAGTGCTGATTCGGCCTGACGAACCGATTGAACCATTTCTTTAAATTCATGAGGCTGCATTGAAAATGCTGAGTCGGGCCCTCCAAGTTTCCGGTCGAGTATGAAATGCTTTTCAACCACCGTTGCGCCCAATGAAACGGCCACCGTTGGGACAATGCAGCCCATGGTATGGTCAGAAACCCCTATTTCAACGCCAAAGCGTTTTTTCATTTCCGGGATGGTTCGCAAATTGGCATCTTCGATGGTTGCCGGGTACTGGGAGGTGCATTTGAGCAGGGTGATCTCGTTATTGCCAACACGCCTGCATGTTTCCAATGCAAGCTCGATATCCTCAATTTCGGCGACGCCAGTTGAAATAATCATTGGTTTACCCTTAGATGCCGTATATTCAATCAAAGGGATATCTGTTATTTCAAACGACGCAATTTTGTACATGGGGACATTGATACTTTCCAGAAAATCAACTCCCTCTTTATCAAAAGGAGATGAGAAGAAAAGCAAACCTAAATCTTCAGCAATTTTCATCAGCTTGGACTGCCATTCGTAAGGCATAGCAGCCTCCGTGTACAGTTTCCACGGGGTATATCCACGCCATAACCCCTCGGTACGAGGAGCAAAATAACCGGTGTCGGAATCAATGGTTAAGCTCTCCGGCCTGTAGGTCTGAACCTTAACGGCATCGGCTCCGGCTTCAGCCATCGCTTCAATGGTCTTTACAGCCAAATCAAAATCGTTGTTGTGGTTGGCCGAGAGTTCTGCGATGATGAAGGTTCTTTCTTGTTTAATACTAATTTCTTTTTTTTGCTTTTTCACCATAGTAAATGTTTTCGCTTTCAATATTATCAACAATTACAGCCCCCATGCCAATTATTGCCTTTTCGCCTATATTAACGCGCTCTTTGACTAAGGATCCAGCTCCAAAGTACACAGATTTACTAGTCTTTACTTCGGCCCCAATGTAAACTTTCGGAGCAAAATAATTATGGTCTGAAATGATAGAATCTCTTGCAATATAGCATTGAGAATGGATGAAGCAATTTTGCCCAATTTCAGTGTTCTGTCCAACATAATTTTGAGGCCCAATAAAACAGCCTTCTCCGATCTTAACATTAGAGCCAATAAAAGAATTAGGGTGAATAATAGAAACTAATCGTTCTCTGAGTTTACGATATTTATTGTCAAATAAATTTTCGACTAAACTCATCGTTTTCACTGAACTTATACCATTGATAAAATAAGCATCATATTTCGGAAGTAAATCTTCCAAATGTCCAATATCGCCAAGCACCGGCAAACCTCCAATACTTTGAACGCTTTTATATTGATTATTCACAAACCCAACTATATTATAATGATTGACATCCATTCTTTTGTTGATATCAGTAACAGCATCTAATACTACTGTACCATTGCCTATGCCTCCAAAAATGATCAAATTTTTCATCTAAATTAACTCACAAATTACTTTTGCAACTCTATACCGCCCGTTATTATCGAGAGATATTGATCTATGCCTAAATTTATCTTTCAATTCATTAATTACACAATGTAGCTCACAGTTCTTAATATATTCATTAAAAGAATCGATATCTGAAAAGCTAATTGCCATGTTGCTTTCATGCCACGCAATTGAATTTAGAACTTGATTATTGGCGACCGGGATGACAATCATTGGAACATTCAATACTGCTAGTTCGATTGTCGTTACACCACCCGTAACTACCGCAGCTTCACATTTCTTGTAGACGGAAACTACATCGACCGTATTCAAATGTACTGTAACATTAGCGAAATTACTAACCATGTTTAGCACTTGTTCATCACAAGTAACAATATCAAATTGAAAATCTTCAAATGCGACTAGTAAATTTATTGACTGAAGAACTTCGGGAGAATACGTTCCACCCCCCATTGCGATTAAAATTCTGTCCTTTTCCGGAAGACTTTTTTGGTTACTGAATGATTGCCTGACAATGGCAAATTTATAACCAATACACAGTTTGGTTTCACTATTTGTTAATTTTCTGTAGTCTTTCTCGCGTGCAGCAATATTGCCGTTAATAACGATGTCTGCCAAGATCCTTTCTTTTGCCTGATGATCAAACTGTGCCCACTTTATTCCGGAATCTTTGAGCTGTTGCTGATATGATAAATCATGCTCGTAGTGATCAAGTACAAGAAAAGAAAAACCTTTTTCATAGTGACTTTTAATACGCTGAACATCCGTTAATTTATCACATGCCAGGGGCAAGAATTCATAATTCAGTCCAATGACCTCTTCATTTTGCAGAAATTGGGATAGTCCATGTGGATCATCACTCTTAATCAGAAAAAACGAATCGATATCATTCGCGCTAAATGCTTCGGCCAGAGCGATACACCTGGTTAAATGCCCCAATCCCGCATGATGACCTGCACTGACTCTAAATAACACTTTCACTTTCTTTGCTTTAATTGGTATTTCAATTCTGCAAGGATCCAGTCTTCCTCGATATCAATATCCTGAACGTGTGTTTCAGGTATTTCGAAACCGAATTTGTTTTTTCCCCTGAGGCCAGATTCAAATTTCATCCAGTAAAATTGCCCGGCATCATGAAACGCAGGTTCCAAATCTTGCGAACGAGTATTTTGATGCTCCGGGTTAAACAATTCAATTTTTCCTTCGCTCATTCTTACCGCTCGTTGTATGGGATATGAAAACCGCACAACTGGTCGCACAGAATCTGCATCCTTTTCATTCAACAGAAACAAGGCCTTCTTGAGATTCTCAACGGTAATTAAAGGGGCTGTGGGCAGGATGCAGCAAATGTGATCGAATAATTTATTCTGTTCCTGGTATTTCATTTTTACCTCATCGACAACATCCGCTAATGTGGCAACATCATCCGCACTTTCATCGGAGCGGAAAAACGGCACTTCAGCGCCATATTTTCGGGCCACTTCGGCAATTTCCTCGTCATCGGTCGACACCATCACTTCTTTGAACAACTTGCTTTTCAACGCCGCCTCAATGGAATAAGCAATAATGGGTTTCCCCAGAAAATCTTTGATATTCTTGTGGAGAATGCGTTTGCTACCTCCTCGGGCAGGGATGATGCAGAGGCTGGAAGCCTGGTGGCTGTCAGTATTTGTCATTGGATCATTGGTCATTTGTTTCGCGTCGTTTATTGGTAATTTCCCAGTGTCCGCCTTTGGCAGGACCGATGCGGCGGATTAATCCTATTTTTCTTAATTTGTTGATATTGTCCAACACTTTTCGTTTTGAAATCCCGATACTGTCAGCTATTTCCGACATCGAAATGGTCTTGCTTTGCGCAACTAATTCCACTATTTTTTGCTGGTTTTCCGTCAGATTATCGGGGACCTTATCGGGGACCTTATCGGGGACCTTATCGGGGACCTTATCTGCTTTTTGAGCGAAAAAAAAGGTAACCATAAAACCATCGGAAATATTTGTGAATTCGGGCTGGGGCAGGTTGGCCCGCTCAAAATATTCGATCACCCGTCGAATTCCCGAGCCATATTTTTCAATAAGTCCGAGGCTTTTACAGAAATCTGCAATCAGCTTATTTCGGGGGGTCGATTTATAGCTGTTTGAAAGCAAGTCGGCCACGTTAATACTGTCCGGCAACTTTCCGGGATTATAAAATTCAATGCGGTCATCAAAAACTTTCACGATGGAATCGGATGCCGAGCGATAATCGCGGTGAACAATCATATATGTAAATTGATATATTATGCAAATATTTCCCATGCAGTAAATATACAAATAATTGGCTCCAAGATAATTCCATACAAATACTTCACATAACCCCTTTTCATAACTTTAATATTTAAGGGAAGTAAAATCCCTAAATATTAATTCATTATGGAAGAAAAACAAAAATTGTCGGATATTACATCCGGCCTCATTCAGCTGTTAAAAGCTAAGAAGTACAAGGAAGCTTGTATAAAGAAGTATATCCATACCTGGAAGTATTTGGAAACGTATATGATCAGGTCAGGCATCACCTACTATTGCAGGGATGTTGGAGAAGCTCATATTAATGACCGGTTTGGCGCTGTCCCATACTGTGACCTTAAAAAATCAGGGAAGGACAAAGTCCGTCATATCCAGGTCCTTTCTGATTACCAGGAGAAGGGCATTATCCCGAGGGCCCGTTTAAAAGTTCCCGCAATTACCTTCATCGGTAAGTTGGGGATTCCTTTCAATGGGTTTATTGAGTACTCGAGATCCATAAAGCGTAATGGGTCGACCATCCAGCGGTATAAGGAACGTATCAACACACTGTACCAGGATTTGCAACAATCCGGACTGGACATATCGGGTATTACCACCAAATATATGGTGCAGTACATATCCCGTTTAGACAGAACCTACCCCGAGGTGGCAAGGAACAACACCCTCATGACGATCAGGGTGTTCCTTCGTTACCTGTGTTCAGAAAGCCTGCTTGAAAATAACCGGGAGGAATACTGGATGTCCATACTGAAACCCAGATCAGTGAGACAGCCTAAGATACCATCTGTTTACTCTCGCGAAGAGGTAGAAAGGTTGATTGCAGCTATAGACAGGGGCAACCCGCAGGGAAAGAGGGACTATGCCATGGTCCTTCTTGCAGCCAGGTACGGACTGCGAGTGTCAGATATCATTGGGCTGAGATACTGTAACCTGGACTGGGCAAATGACCGGATAGTTCTGTTTCAACAGAAAACCGGCAGAAAAGTGGAATTACCACTTTCGGAAGAGATTGGCAGTGCCATTATAGAGTACCTGAAGTTCGGCCGTGCAGAGATCAATGAACCGTATGTTTTTATTATGGCTCAAGCACCGTACGGAAAACTTACGAGTGCCGGAATGCACAGAACGATTACGGATTACATGCGGCAGGCAGATATTGGCTATGAGGAAAGGAAACATGGCCCCCATGCTTTGCGCCACAGCCTTGCCACGAATCTTCTTCTTTCGAATGAAACTGTGCCAGTCATATCTGAGATATTGGGACACTCCAGTATCGAATCAACCATGTGCTACCTGAGGGTTGACTTCAATCAGTTGAAACAGTGTGCGCTGGAAGTTCCCTGCGTGCCTTCGTCATTTTATGAGCACCTCTATGAATAAGAGTTTCAACCACGGTATTTATACTGACTTGATTAAGCAGTATATTGCATACAAACGTAGCCTGGGTTTCAAAATGGAGGACACCGAAAAAAGGCTGAGGAGGTTCGATCGCCTGACAATTACGCGTGGGGAAACCTCCATCGGTATATCCAGGGAATTGTTTGAACAGTGGAGCATTCCCTTTCCTGCAGAGTCTGATGTTAACCGGTATGGCAGGATCTCTATCCTCCGACAGTTCTCATCCTACCTGCAAATGATCGGGTACCACTCATATATCCCCAAATTACCCAAATACAGGTCCGCCTTTATACCGCACATCTTTACCAAAACAGAGATAGCATCTATTTTCCTGGCCAGCGACAAACTGTTCCTCAAACGAAAATATATGTACTCCCAGATAGATGTTATGCCGACCTTACTGCGCATGCTATATAGTACAGGGTTGCGTGTGGGAGAGGCATTAAGCCTGAAACACAGGGATGTGGACCTGAACAGGGGATATCTTGTACTAAGAGCTTGCAAAAATGGACAGGAGCGTGTCGTTCCCATATCCGGATCGCTCGTTGAAGTATGCAAGGACTACTCTGCTTATAAGCAGAAACAACTGATTGATACCGGTATAGACACCTATTTCTTTACTGCACTGGATGGAAGTAGGTGCCAGCCTGTAACGGTATATGAACACTTCAGAACAGTGCTTTACAAAGCCGGGATATCCCATAAAGGCCGGGGGAAGGGACCCAGGTTACATGACCTGAGACATACGTTCTGCGTCAATGCGTTGGTAAAAATGTCAGAGGCCGGGATGGACCTTTACTACTCGATGCCGGTATTGTCCACTTATGTCGGACACCAATCCGTCGAGGCGACAAACAAGTATGTACGTCTTACTTGCGAAATGTACCCGGATTTGCTCGATAAAGTCAATTCCGCTTATAAATACATCTTCCCGGAGATCGGGATCGATGATTCCGACTTCAGGTGATTAAACTTAAATTGAACAAAAATGAAAACCACCGATTTTTCTAAATACCTGACCGATTACCTGGCACATTACCTTCCCAATGAATGCGGGGCCTCTGTCAATACCATACAAACCTACAGCGTTACTTTTGTAATTTTCCTCAGGTATATGAACGCAGAAGAGGGAATAAGCCCGGACAGGCTGTACCTGAAAGATATTACAAAACAACGGGTAATCAATTTTTTGGAGTGGGTTGAAAGCGACCGAAAATGCAGTGTATCAACACGAAATGCCCGGCTGGCAACGCTGCACTCTTTCTTCAAATATATACAATACCGTGATGTGAAGGGAATGAAGGTATGGCAGGAGATCCTCTCGGTTCGTTTCAAAAAATGTGCGACCCCGGAAATCTCCTATCTTACTGCAGATGCAATGAAATTACTGCTTATGCAGCCGGATACCGGTACTCGTATTGGTAGACGTGACCTGGCACTTCTTGGACTGATGTACGATAGTGGAGCCCGGGTGCAAGAAATAGCAGATCTTACTCCCTCGGACTTCACGTTCGAAGGCACCACAACAGTCAGGTTGAAAGGCAAAGGCAGAAAATCTCGGATTGTCCCCTTGTCCGAAAACCAGGTCAGAAATTTGATGCGCTATATGCAGGAGAAACGTCTTTTTGAACCTTATGCAAGTGCTTACCCGTTGTTCGGGAATCCGCACAATGACAAGCTCTCAAGAGTGGCAATCCTGACAATAGTGAAAAAATATGCAACGATGGCCCGCTTGAAAAATCCGGCGATCATACCGGACAACATCGGATGCCATTCCCTGCGCCATACCAAAGCTATGCATATGCTGGAGGCAGACATAAACCTGATTTATATCCGGGACTTTTTGGGACACTCATCTATAACCACAACGGAGATCTATGCACGAACAAGTGCAAAAATGAAAATGGAAGCACTCCAAAAAATCAACCCGTCCATTGTTACTGACCGAAAAACATCGTGGCAAAAAGATGGAAAACTTTTGAGTTGGCTTAAGGAGCTCCAACAAAAATATTGAAATATTATGCGAACTTAGTCTGAAAAGGAATGCGCTTTATATCAACTTATAAGGGGCATTTCCTTATTTTATTCTCACATAACACCTTAATTTGCATAAATGCTGTTATGCAAATCCTTGCATAAAATCATATTGATTACAATTTCCCTGACTGCTTCCATAGGGTATTGCCATTTTTCCGTACTACGCGGCTGTCCGGTGATGATAACTTCTTTGTTGATATGCTTTTTCACAAAATCCATTACCTGGTCAATTTGGGACAATATATCCGACTTTGTCCGATCGCTGTCTTTGATA
>SWCC01006061.1_pt1 | contig 13543 bp, 14 predicted proteins | sample 4692971 | NCBI WGS metagenome assembly SWCC01 (sample SAMN10267277, study PRJNA491770) | bioreactor metagenome | isolation source: DHS bioreactor inoculated with subseafloor sediment | place: Japan: off Shimokita Peninsula | collected 2006-08 | reverse complement strand
GAGCCTGGCGGCATTGGCCTCGGGCCGGAACAGGTGCACGGAGCCGTCTGCCCAGCGATACGCCTTGAGGCCCTCGAACACCTGCTGGCCGTAGTGCAGCACCAGTGCGGCGGGGTGCAGCACGAGGTTGGCAAAGGGCTCCACACGGTGGTCGCCCCACCCCCCGTCGAGCGTCCAGGTGGCCTTCGCGATGTGGTCAGTGAAGACGGTGCCGAATGGCGGCGAGTCCATGAGGGCCGCGCGGTCCGCATCCGATGCGGGGCTGGGATTACGTGTCACTGCGAAGGGCTGTGCCATCGGGAGGGATGATGTCATCGGCGGAGACTCCATTCCGTCACCCTACCTGCGCGTACGGCGACTATGTTGCTGCGGCCAGGAGAGCCTTGAGGGTGACGCCCGCCGCGTCGCCGATGAGCTTCTTACCAAGGTCGCCCACAAACCTGAGCCGTCCCTCGCGCCCCCGCTCCGCGAGTTGCTTCTCGATGACCTTGCGGATGCGATCGCCGTCCTTGCCAAACGCATCGTCGAGCGCGGCCATGAATACGTCAGTTGGAACGGTGATGCGTTCGCGGTTGAACGAGCCGTCCGTGTAGATGTCGAGGTCCTTGAGGCGTGCGATGAACGCGTCGCGCGCGAAGGCGTCCTCGGCGTTGAGCACGGCGTCCCCCGCCGCGTCAATGCTCACCACGCGCACGTGGGCGAGGATGGCCGCGAGGTCTCCCCCACCGTCGGCCCGTGCAAGGCGATAGGCGTACATGAGGGACCGCACGCGCGTGGGCGTGATGCCCAACTTGCGCGCCATCGAGAACTGCGACTCGTCCGCGTCGAGGTAGCCCGCGGCCACCAGGGCGGTGAACAGCGCAACGTCGAGCTCGCGCTTGGGCACGGTGCCAAAGGGATCGCCGCCGATGCGTTCCAGCACCACATCGGCAAAGGCCGTGCGCTGGGCGGGGGTCAGGGCGTCGAGGTTCATCACCTACGCATCATGCCGCGCGGGTGTGACGGCCGCAATCGGAGCATGTCCTCTGCGCCTACGGGCGCGTGCCTCCTATATGTCGACGGCCGTCACGTTCAGGCGAGCCGCGATGTCGGCGACCTCTCTCAGGCTGCCGGCCGCCACCTCCATGACGAGGTCGAAGAGGTCATCATTGCTCAGGTCGTAGCGGACACCGTTGATCTCAAGGAACACCAGTGTGAGGATTGCCGCGAGTCGCTTGTTGCCATCAATCAGAGCGTGGTTGAGGCACACAGAGTGGAGAAGGGCCGCCGCCTTGAGCGCGTCACCCGGATACGCATCGGCCCCCATCAGCGTCGTGTGCGGCCGCTCGAGCGCGGATTGCAGGAGCCCCAGGTCACGCACCGGCCCTATGCGTTCGCGCTCAACGATCGTCAGAACAACCGCAAACGGGACACCTCGCGCCCCGTCAGTCATCAACTAGACCGAGCCGAGCCGGTCAAGCGCATCGCGGTATTGAGAGCTCACGCGCTCGTAAGCGCTCATCGCGTCGTCCTCGAGAACGGTCTGGGCGTCGTCACGCAAGATGGCACGCATCGCGGCCTCGTGTTTCGAGACGCCCTGGCGCGCGGCGAGGCGCACCAACGCCTCTTCCACAGCGGAGTCGGTACGTAGCGTCATGGCCATAGAGTCAATGGTATCACTGTGGTATCAGATCTACACGCCCACGGAGAGCAAGAAAGGCTCGAGCTCTTCCCAGTTTTCCTCGTCGGTGCGATCGTCTCGCCAGATTTCGTCGTAATGGACGCGTTGTTCGGGGCTGAGCGATTCCCAGACCGCGAGCATCCGCTCCGCCTCCGCGTGCCAATAGCCCACGATCCGCAACGCCTTGGGCGGCAGCCCCATGGCTCCGCGCAAGTGCGAACGCATCAGACGCGACGTCTTGGACTCGCACGCCGCCCACACGTAGGGAGCGGTCCCATTTGCGTCTGCCGCGATGATTTCTGAGGTGACATGCGCGGCCGCCTCGACCACGATCGAAGGCGCGATGCCGTTGCCGCCAAGCCGCCATTCGATGTGTGCCGATGCCTGGGTGGGCAATTCGCGCCGATCCGCCAAGGACCCGAGTTCGACCACCACGGTGAATTGTTCATCGGCCGATGCCTCGGCGAGCACGCGGGCGATCGCGGGCAGCGCGGTGGCATCCCCCACCAACACCCGCGGTACCTCGGCGGTGGGCGGCGAGTAGTACGCCTTTGGCTCGCTCACACGCACCACGTCCCCCGTGCGGACAGCCTCCCCCCAGGCTGCCCCAGGGCCATGCCCATGGAGAGCGACCTCGATCTCGAAGCCTTCAGGAATCACACGGGAAACGGTGTAATGCCGGGAGGTGTGGCCATCGACATCGGCGCTCGTTGCGCCCACCTCGAGGTGCACAAACTCGTCAGGCACGCCAAGAGACGACCACGCGCCGTCCTCACGCACCGCTAGCGCCACCCTCACAAAGCCAGGTGTCACGCGCTCCGTAGCCGTGACGACGGCGTCGATGGTCGTCTCCATGGCTTTAGCCGTCCTGACCGAATACCGGCACAGCGGTGGCCGGGTCGCCGTCGAGCGCCGCGACGAGTGGCGCCTCCAGTTCCTGAAGAACGTACGCCTGCGACAGGGGGCTCGCGAACGAGTACGCGCCCTCAAACACTGCGCCGGTGGACCAGATGTGCCCACCCGTGGTGGTGATGTTGAGCGAGGGATACGTGGGCATGGCCTCCACCTGCGCGCGGGTGTCGGGCGCGAGCGCACTGAGCCAGATCACCGTGTCAAGATCCAGAATGTCGAGCCTCTCTGGGCTGATGCTCAAGTAGAAGTCCGTACCTACATCGCCAAACGCATCGACAGCGGTGGAGTCGAGGCCCAGCCGTGCAAGCAGGGCCGCGCGTGGATCGTGCGAGTAATAGGCGCCAGGCTGGCCCTCGAAGACAAACCCAACGGCGGCCGTCTTGCTCTTCCAGTCGGGGTTCGCGGCGCGCATGGCCGCAAAGTCATCGTCGAGCGTAGAAATGATTGCCTCACCCTCCGCAGGCTTGCCGACGGCGGCCGCGATCAGGCGCGTCTCTTCGTCAAAGGGCATGCCGTAGTCCGCGTAGTCGCCGCTTTGGGCGACCACAGGGGCGATCTGGCTCAGCAGGTCGTATTCCTCTTGGGTGATGCCTGACCACGTCGCGATGATGAGGTCGGGGTCAAGACCCGCGATCTGTTCGATGTTGAGCTCCGCATTTGCCAACACCACGGGTGTGGCGCCCACGGCCTCGCGCGCGGCATCGGCCCACGGCCAGGTCGCGTAGTCGTAGCCTCCGTACCACTCGCGCACGGCGATGGGAGCTATGCCTAACGCGTAGAGCCAGTCCTGTTCGTGGTACCCCAAGGTCACGATGCGCTCGGGCTGGGACTCGATAGTGGTGTTACCAAACTTGTGCTCAAGGGAAACGGGGAACGCGCCGTCGGCGCTTGCGGGGGGAGGCTGCGAAGCATCGGACGCCGTGGCCGCAGGCTCCGTCGGTGAGCAAGCCGTCAGCACGAGAGCGACGCAAGCGAGCGCCGCGGCTCCTAGGCGACGGGTGAGGGTGAGGTTGTTCATGATGTCCTTTCTGGGACGAGTTGGGAGGTGGCGCCTGATGGCACCCTGGAGGGGACGATGAGGGGTGTGCCCGTGACGGGATCGGGCACCACTGTCACGGCGAGGCCAAACGCCGCGGACACACGCTGCGCGGTGAGGACCTCGGAGGGTGTGCCGCGCGCGAGGATAAGGCCCGCTGACATCAAGACGAGGTGGTCCGCGTACCGCGCGGCTTGCCCTAAGTCGTGCAAGACGGTCACCACGGTGCGACCCTCTGCGGCGAGCGCGTGGAGTAGGTCCATGACCTCGTATTGGTGGGCGATGTCAAGGTAGGTGGTGGGTTCGTCTAGCAACAAGATCTCGGTGTCTTGAGCCAAGGCGAGCGCAATCCAGGCGCGCTGACGCTGGCCCCCCGATAGCGAATCAACAGGGCGGTCGGCCAAACCAACGAGCCCCGTCTTGACGAGCGCGCGGTCCACGGCGGCGGTGTCGGCTCGCGACCACGTGCTGAACGCCCCGAGGTAAGGAGTGCGGCCCCGCGCGACCAAGTCACGCACGGCGATGCCCGCGGGGGCGATGGGCGCTTGCGGTAGCAAGCCGAGCTCGCGGGCCACCTCCTTGGTGGGGCGGCGGTGGATGTCCACCCCATCGAGGGTGACGCTCCCTTCGAGCGGCCGATGCAGGCGCGCGAGCGATCGCAGCAGCGTCGACTTTCCGCAGCCGTTGGGACCGATGATCGCCGTGAGCGAAGCGGGCGCGATGGGAAGCGTGACGTCGTGAACCACACGTGCGGGCCCGTACGCGAGAGACACGCGATCGGCCTTGAGACGCGCGGCGTTGGCCGCCACGGGGGCGTCGTGAGCGGTGGTCATGATTGCATTCCCTTCGCGCGGTGGAGCATGAACAACAGGTACGGTGCGCCGATTGCGGCGGTGAGGAGCCCGACGGGGACCTGGGTGGGGGCAAAGAGCTCCCTCGCGGCGAGGTCGGCTACTGCAGTGAGCGCCGCCCCCGCAAGCATCGAAGGGACCAGCACGATTCCCTCGGTACGCGCGAGCCGCCGTGCCAGCGCGGGCGCCACAAGTGCCACAAACGAGATGGGGCCCGTGAGCGATGCCGCCAGGCCAGCGGCAAGGGCGCCGATGCCGATCGCGGTAAGACGCAGCCGCAGCGGCCGCACGCCCAGCCCGGCGGCGAGATCGTCCCCCATCTCGAGCACCCGCAAGTGGCGCTCAAGCCACAAGGCCACGGGGACGGTCACGGCCACCGCGGCGGCGGCGATGACCACGTGTTCGGTGACCCGCGCGTTGGTGGAACCGACCGTCCACAGATAGGCGTGTGGTGCGAGGCGTTCGGGGATCGCGGTGAGCAGGTACGTGGTGACAGACGCCGCGACAAAGCCCACGCCGATGCCCGCGATGATGAGGCGCATCGGCTGGATGCCATTGCGCCATCCGAGGAGCACGATAAGGGTTGACGCCACCAGTGCGCCGCTCACGGCCGCGGGGGCGAGCGCAAGCGATGAGGTGGTGCCGAAAGCCCAGATCGAGGCCACCGCGGCCGCGGTTGCGCCTTGAGTGACGCCGATCAGGTCGGGAGACGCGAGCGGGTTGCGGGCGATGGACTGCAAGAGCGCGCCCGATGCCGCGAGCAGCACGCCCACGAGCACCGCCGTCAAGGCGCGCGGTGCGCGCAATTGGCCCACCACAAAATCAGCTCCCGTGCCAGTGTGAATGCCCACTGCGGCCCGCAGCGAGTCCCATAGCGGTAGCGGAGTTTGGCCCCAGGTGAGAGCGGCGAGCACCGCTGCGAGCGCGATGGCGGCAAACACGATCGAGACCACGGTGGCACGCTTGGGTTTGCGGCGCGGCACGTGTGGGGCCAGGGGCGCCCTGGGTGCGGCGGTGACGGTCATAGGGCCACGGCCCTCATGCGCGACGCGAGGATGGCGAGCAGAATGCCGCCGAGGAGCGCGGTCGTGACACCAACGGAAATCTCGCCTGGCCGGGCGATGATCCTGCCCACCACGTCGCACGCGAGCACCGCGGCCGCGCCCAGAGGGATAGACAGGGCCAGGAGCCAGCCGATGCGCGGGCCTACAACGGCGCGCACAAGGTGAGGCACCGCGAGGCCAATGAAGGCGATGGGGCCCGCGAGCGCGGTTGCCAATCCGGCGAGCGCCACAACGGTGATCAAGACGTGAAAGCGCGTGAGGCCCGCCTTGACGCCCAGGGCGGCCGCGGCATCGTCGCCCAAAGCGATGGCACTGAGTGGGCGCACCGCGAGAAAGGCGACTGCGATGACGGCCCCGACTAGGGCGGCGATGACGGCGATAGGAGTGCCGAGCCGGCCGGTCAAGGACCCGGCGAGCCAGAACCGCAATTGGCTCAAGGCAAAGGGCTGGGCGATGACGATGGCCGCGGTGACGGCACTCAGCATGGCTGTGACGGCGGCCCCCGCAAGCACGAGCCGCGTGGGCGCGGATGAGCCTGCACCACGCCCTCCCACGCCGTAGACCACAAGACCCGCGGAGGCGGCGCCGATGAACGCGAGCACGATCTGGGGCGCGAAGGACGCCACCCCTCCCACCACGGTGCCCAGCACGATGGCGAGCGCGGCTCCCGCATTGAGCCCAAGCAGTCCTGGGTCTGCTAAGGGATTGCGCGTGAGCGACTGGGTCAGGGCTCCGGCAACCGCGAGTGCGGCGCCGGAGGTGATTCCGATGAGGGTGCGATCAAGGCGCAATGTGCGGACGATCGCGTGGTCGGTGCTCGCGGAATCGAAGCTGAAGAAGGCGTCCCACACCTCGTGCGGCGCGATCGACTGCGCTCCCACTGCGAGCGATGCGGCGATCGCGAGGAGCGCGATGACTACCGACACTGACGCGGCGAGGACAAGGCGGGACAACGAGACTCCGAACGTAGCTGGTGCGCGCCGAGTGGTCGGCTACTTAGGTAAGGCTAACCTGACTTTTGGTGATTACGCAACGTGTGGCTTGCGGAATAGAAGTGCGGGTAATGCCGCCGGTTTGGGGCCAGTGTGCGCAGTCAGGTGGTGAGTACGGGGTGGAAGTAGTCGTACACGGCGGAGTCGATTGGCACATCAAAATCGAGGTTCATCTGCACCACATTCAAGGGTCGCCCCTCGTTGTCCGGCATCATGGTGAGCGCCGGGACTGACACGTTTGCCTCGGGGCTGGCATTGGGGACCGGCTGTGAACTCGCGCGGTCCGTGATGCGGAATCGGTTAGATGACTTCACGCTCGCCTCGGACGATGCGTTGCGGCCTGGCGTTGAGGATTCGCGGTGACCAAAGGCAACGCTTGCGCATCGGAGCATGCTGGGCTGGGGCGGGTGGCAGTGGGGGTTTAGCCCGCCGGTCAATCTGTGACGACGGGGTGGAAGTAGTCGTATACGGCCGACTCGATCGGTGAGTCAAAACGTAGATTCATCGTCACCACGCTCAATGGCTTGCCGTCCGCATCGGGCATGGATGTCTGCTCGGCCCCCTCCGACCGCGCCTTCCCTAGGTAATAGAAGTCCGAGCCATCCGCGTCATCCTTTTTCGCGAAGACGTGGATATCGACCTCGTTGCGGACGATCTCCCGCACCTCTTGGCTGGCCAACGTCCTGCGGCTTCGTGTAAACCAGCGCAAGGTGTTGTTGTCGAGGAGCGCATCCTCATAGGCCGTGCTGGCGCCCACATCCGACGATTTATGCATCGTCACAAAGATCGGGCAACTCCGTGTGGGGCGGTGCACTTTGTACCCATAGATTGTAGAACTCATGTTTTTGCCCCAGGAAAGGAGCCTGGTCGCGTCTTTCCGTGAGTACTGGCGACCAGCGGTGAAGGGCCGCGAACTGTCGTAGCGATCCGCGACCACGGCGGCTGCGGTGGCGAGCAGGTCATCTACCGCGTATTGGAACCCGCTATGGGAGCCATATGAGGATGAGAAAGAGTCCATCAGGCGTACGCCGTCACCATCCGTCACAAGAATTGGCTTCCCATAACGGTTCGTCTCCTGCTCGGTGGCGAATGCCAAAGTCAGCGAAGCAAGCGCCGACGCCAGGTCCACTTGGGTGGCGGTAGGAATTCCCGTCCGTAGCACCTCCAGGAGGCCAGACTCCGTGACGGCTCTTCCTTGAAGCAAAGCCCGCACCACCAGCATCTCGTGCGGGCGTTTTGCAAGAAGCACTTCATGCGACAAGAGCCTCAACGCATTGAGTTCGTCGCCTGAGAGTCCGTGTGCTTCACGTGTGAACTGCGAGACAAGCTCCTGGTAGGTGCCATTCTTTGTTGCCACAATGCCTGGATCGGCAGATCCAAAGCGGTGGAAGTCAAACAGTGTCGGTGATCTACCGAGCCTGTTCCGCAACGTCATGAACGCCGTACGAATACTTTGCATACTGTCGAGCTTTACCTCGGAGATCGACTTGAGAACTCTCGCCTGGGAGACCCGATCGAAGCGAATGCTCGACAGACCGGCGATGACGCCGGACTCCTCCGCCGAGATCAGGTGCTGACGCAGCGATTCCTTGTTAAGAGACTCGTCACCAAAGAGAGCAATGGGGATCATGTAGTTGTTCGCGTAGTTCCCGATGAAGTCGATAACGACGATGTACTCCTTGCCCGCGTGCTTGCGAAGCCCTCTGCCAAGTTGCTGTACAAAAACAATCGCTGACTTGGTCTGGCGTAGCATCACCACCTGATTGACCACGGGAATGTCCACACCCTCGTTGAACACGTCCACAGTGATCAGGTAGTCAAGCTCGCCGTCTTCGAGACGGCGTACTGCCTCTTCACGTGCCGGAACTGCGTCGTCACCAGCAAGCGCGAGTGTTCGTAGGGGTATGCCTCTCAACTCACGGTTGTTCAACGCAGCGGAAAGGGCCCTGGCCTCCTCGACGCGGGAGCAGAAGATGAGGCCCCGAGGACGGACCGCCGCCTGGCCGTAGGTCTCAAGCGCATCAATGATGTGGTCGATCCGGAGGCGCGACGCCAGCTTCTCGATCCCCACCTCGACCGAAGCAACCTCGCCGTCGTCAAACTCAACATCAGCGACGCCGTAGTAGTGAAAGGGGCACAGCATGCCGTCTTCGAGTGCGCGGTTGAGCCTGATCTCGTAGGGCACGTTGTAGTTGAACAACTCGAAGACATTGAACTCGTCCGTGCGCTCTGGCGTGGCCGTCATTCCAAGCAAGAACCTGGGTTTCAGGTGATCGATAACACGGATGTACGACGCCGCTCCGGCATGGTGCACTTCATCGATGAGCACATAGTCGAACGCGTCGGGTGCGATTGTCGCAAGAACTTCGGGCCGAGACAACGTCTGAATGGTGGCGAACACGAACGACCGGTCGATCTCTCGGTGGCCGCCGGATAGCTTCCCCATCGAACCCTGCGGCATCCCCAGGACCCACTCGAATTCGGTCATGGCGCGGTCAATGATCTGTTCGCGGTGGACGACGAACAGCACCCGCTTTGGCGTGGCCGCCTTGATATCCAGGGCGGCGAGTACCGTCTTTCCTGTCCCTGTCGCCGAGATAATCACCGCACGAGGCTCTCCGGCTGCACGGGTTCGCGCGATCTCGCCGAGCGCCTCGCGCTGCATGAGGTTAGGCAAAACGGGTCCGCCAAGGAAACCAAGATCTACGAGCCCCGACTCTTCATGTTCGGCAAGGGGACCCGGTATCCGAAGCGTCGGCCCTTGCTGCGCATGAGGCATCTGCGCGTACAGGTTCGCATAGTCGTCGATCCACTCTTGAGTCAGCGACGTCGAGTCGGACATTTGCCCGCTTACCAGGTACTCGAGTTGAGAGGCTAGGTCGCTCCCCCGTGCCGCAGAGACCTTCAGGTTCCATTCATGGTTTGTCGTTAGTGCGGTCTTCGTGAGATTCGAACTTCCCAAGATGGCCGTCACACGATCGGGATAGAAGAAGACGTAGCCCTTGGGGTGGTAAGCCGTTGCCGAATGGAAACGTGAATCGATCCCGAGTCGACCCAACGAGGCAAGCTCCGCGAACGCCTCGGGCTTGTTGAAGCCCAAATAGTTGGACGTCACGATCGTGCCGGTCCTCCTAAAGTCAACAAATTCCTGCTTTAGCAGTGCAATTGCGCCCGGTGAGACGAAAGCGACAGAGAAGAGGAAGTCGTCGCACTGCCGCAGCTCGGTGCGCAGCGCCCGCAACATAGTGACAGGCCCATTATTAGAAATGAGTTGGGGGTGGTCCACATGAGCCGACGAGACACGCTTGTCGAGGTAGCCGAAACGTACACCTTGTTCGAAAGCCGCAGTGAATACGCCTTCCACCTGAGATGTCACTCGGCGTCACTCCGCACGAGCATTTCAACCGCAGGGATATCCGCCGGCGCCCAGTCAAGCGTCTGGAGCTCGTTCGGAGCCAACCAAACAACGCATTCATGCTCGCTCAGCACGGGTTCACCTGTGACGAGTTCGCACATGAAGGTCGTGAGCGAGATTGTGGCGAAATCGTATGTGTGGACGGTGTTCGTCAGAAACGCCCCGACCGCGACTTCACAGTCGAGTTCCTCGTCGAGTTCACGGACTAGGGCATCACGGGGATCCTCTCCCGGCTCGACCTTGCCGCCGGGGAACTCCCACTTGCCACCAAGTGCAGTGCGCATTCCGCGTTGGGCACAGAGCACTAGCCCCTCGCGGACGATGACAGCGCCCACTACCTCGACATGCTTCGCCATTGGGAGCCCTCCTACGCCTGGGAAGCAGCTTAACTGTCAGACAGCTCCAGGAGCGCAGGCCCCGACACCACGCACGCAATCCTCCACAAACACAAAACGGCCGCCTCCCCCTAGGGAAGCGGCCGTTCAGTACAGAAAATGCCGTGCGGCAGCGAGCAGTTACGCCTTGGCGGCAATCTTGATCGTCACCGGCGTGGTGTTCGCGAGGTTGTCGGAGACGGGGCAGCGAGATTCGGCAATCGCACAGATCTCGTCCAAGACGGCCTGGTCTGCATCGCCCTCGACCTCGATGGTCACGTTGATGAACTGGAAGCCCGCACGTTCCTTGGTGTCGGCACCCATGAGCTTGGACGGGTCAAGGTCGCCCTTGGCCTTTGCCGTGAAGGAGGTCAGCGTGACGCCCTTCTCCTTTGCCACCATGTGCACCACCACGTTGAGGCAGCCCAGCAAGGAGCCCATCTCGTACTCAACGGGGTTGGGGCCAGCGTCTTCGCCACCCAAAGCCGGCGGCTCGTCAACGATGAACTCAAACTGGCGGGCACTCACGGTCAGTGCTGTGTCAGATGTTGAAACTGCGCCAATTTCGAAAGAAAGCATGTTTCCACTCCAGTACTGCTGACGCGGGAAGGCTACGACCCCGCCTCGACAGCTCCCGCACAATCATCGAGACAGAGGATAGAGCTACCTCAAGCCTAGGTCCAGAACTGGCGCCCAGCAGGGGACGAGGGTCCCCACTGGCACCTCAAAAGCCGCCCGCGCCTCCGCCTTCAGCGGAACACATCCCCCACCATGAGCCACGCGCCCGCAGCCGCACACGCGACCGTCACGAGCCAAAACACGGCAACCCACATCGCGCCTGGTAACCACGTCACCCTTGCCAGGGCATCGGCATCGGACCCGCTACCCCCCGCCGATCCCCGCCGGGTTCCGTGCAACTCCACCACGGCGCGCACCGCGCCTAGGAGCAGGAGCCATGCCAAGCCGTACGCGACGCCGATGCGCCACTGGTCGGGTGCGGACCACGCGATCCACCCCAAAGCACCGATGGCGAGCACGAGCACCACAAAGCCATAAACGTTGCGGATCTGTACCAAGATGAGCACAAGTAACAACACGGCGATCCACAGCAGCGCGAACGCGTAGCCCGCATACAAGAGCGCGGCCGCGCCAAGCCCCAGCAGAGCTGGCGCCGGGTATCCCGCGAAGGCTGTGAGAGCCAAGGGCACTCGCTTGGACGAGCCCGCGTGCGTGGTGAGCCCCGACGTGTCGGCATGGAGGCGAATCCCACGCACGTCACGGCCCAGCAGCACGGCAACTCCCGCATGTCCAGCCTCGTGCGCGATGGTCACCGCGTGACGCACCACGTGCCACAGCTGCGGCACCACCAGGCACACCACGACTGCCGCGAGCGACCACAACGCGGCGGGCCGAGACACGACCACTTGCGTGGTGACATCGGCCCACAGCGCGCCAAAGATGCTGCCGATGGTCAGGCCACCCGCTGCATCCAGCCAAAGACGTCATCGGCACGTCCGTACTGAATATCCGTGAGCCGCTGGCGCACCGCCAATGTCACAGGCCCCGGCTGACCGTCACCAACCACCATCTCGAAGTCCTCGGACCCCATGCGCCCCACCGGCGTCACGATCGCGGCGGTCCCACAAGCGAACACCTCCGAGATCTCCCCCGAGTCGATCCCCTCGCGCAACTCGACCAGTGTGATGTCGCGTTCCACCACCTTGAGATCGTGGTCCTCGATCAGTTGGATGACCGACGAGCGGGTCACGCCCTCGAGGATGTTGCCCGTCAGCACGGGCGTCAGCACGGTGCCATCCGTGCGCACCGCAAACACGTTCATGCCACCAAGCTCTTCCAACACACCGCCGGTCGCCGCATCGAGGAACAACACCTGGTCGTAGCCGCGCGCGCTCGCCTCGATCTGCGGGCGTAGCGCCGCCGCGTAATTGCCGCCGCACTTGGCCGCACCGGTGCCGCCCGGCCCGGAGCGGTGATAATCGCGCTCCACCCAGATGGACACGGGCTTGACCCCGCCAGCGAAGTACGGGCCCGAGGGCGACGCGATGAGTAAGTAGTCGACCACCTTGGAGGGACGGAGCCCTAGGAACACGTCGGTGCCGATGAGGAACGGCCGCAAGTACAGGGACGACTCCGGTGCGCTGGGCACCCAGTCCTTCTCGATCGCAACAAACTCCCTGATCGAGTCCATGAAGTCCTCGACGGGAAGCTCGGGTAGCGCCATGCGCCACGCCGACTTCTGGAGCCGGCGCGCATTCGCCTCTGGCCGGAATAGCCACACGGAACCATCGGGCCAGCGATACGCCTTGAGCCCCTCGAAGACCTCTTGTGCATAGTGGAGCACCGATGCGGCGGGGTCCATCGGGATCGGACCATAGGGTTCGATGCGCCTGTCGCCCCAGCCGGCATCGGCCGTCCACGTCATGCGCGCCATGTGGTCCGTGAAGCTCATACCGAACTTCATGTCACCCATGCGCTCGATGCGCTCAGCCTCCGTCGCAGGGGCTGGATGTGGGACGACGCGGAAGGCCCCGGCGTTCGACGGCACTGCTACGTTCGACGGCACTGCTACGTGAGACGGTGCCACTGCTGGCGCCGATGCCTGTGCGGCGGAGGTGTTGTCACCCATCGTCAGAACCTTCCTCGTCGTGCCTCATGAATGCAGTGTGGTGCTGACTAGCCCCTGATGAGGGCGGCCAAAGCGTCGCCGACCGCGGCCGTGGTGCGGGTGGTGCCAATCAGCTTGCCTGCGGCGTTCGCCGCGGCATCGGCCGCCACAGCGCCCTCAACCTTCGCGGCCAGCTCCGGATAGCCCAGGAAGTCGAGCATCATCGCAACCGATAGCACGGTGGCCGATGGATCCGCCTTCTGCTGACCGGCAATATCGGGGGCCGAGCCATGAACGGGCTCGAACATCGACGGCGCCGTTTTGTCGGCATTGATATTCGCCGATGCCGCCAGCCCAATCCCGCCAGAAATCGCGGCGGCCTGGTCGGTGAGGATGTCACCAAACAGGTTGTCCGTCACGATGACGTCAAACTTGCCGGGGTTGGTGGTCATGACGATGGTCGCGGCGTCGATGTGCAGGTAGTCCCAGGTCACCGTGGGGAACTCAGGCGCGACCGCCTCGACCGTGCGGCGCCACAAGTGACCCGCGTGGACCAGCACATTGTGCTTGTGCACCAGGGTGAGCTGCTTACGTTCGCGACCCGCCGCCACGC
>SWCC01005734.1_pt1 | contig 13562 bp, 13 predicted proteins | sample 4692971 | NCBI WGS metagenome assembly SWCC01 (sample SAMN10267277, study PRJNA491770) | bioreactor metagenome | isolation source: DHS bioreactor inoculated with subseafloor sediment | place: Japan: off Shimokita Peninsula | collected 2006-08 | reverse complement strand
GGTGTTCATGTTGGTCTGGGTGCCACTACCGGTCTGCCACACCACCAGCGGGAAATGATCGTCGAGCTTACCTTCGATAACCTCATCGGTAGCCTTGACAATCAACTCACTCTTTTCCTTCGGCAACAGGCCCAGTTCCATATTGACCAGGGCTGCGGCTTTCTTGAGAATGCCCATCGCCCTGATTAACTCGCGCGGCATCCTCTCACCGCCGATTCGGAAATTGATCAATGAGCGAGCTGTTTGACAACCGTAGTAACGGTCGGCCGGGACTTTAAGCTCTCCCATTGTGTCAGTTTCAATCCGATATTCCATGGGTATCCTCCCGGATAACGTGGTTATTTGATTCGCATTTTGCCTCCCAATATAAGCATTGCCCGGCCAAGCGCAATGCGATAATGATAGAGCCGAAAAATAGTCAATGTCGGGTTTCCGAAGCCCTTTCCGATTCCCCGGCCAAAAGAAAAAGCCGAAACCTCGGTAGGTTTCGGCTTTCCTCATGTTAACTGCGGATTAGTCTGTAATCAGGACTAGTACCGACCGCGTCCGCCACCGCCACGGGGGGCGTCGTCGCGCGGGCGGGCCTGGTTGACTCTCAACTCACGACCTTTTAAGTCCATGCCGTTGACGTCATTGATAGCAGTCTGGGCCTGAGCGTCATCGGACATTTCGACAAAAGCAAAACCACGAGATTTTCCCGTCTCTCTGTCCATGATGATCTTGGTTGATGTCACTTCGCCGTGGCTTTCGAAAACCTGCCGAAGGTCGTCTTCTGAAACGTCGAACGATAAATTACCAACGTAGATATTCATTTGTAGCTCCAATAAAATTTGTTTTATGTCAAATTCTTACATCTGCTCCGTGAAATCAAAACGTCATATAAAGGGTCCTCCTAACATATTCACTTCTATACTCTGCTACCAATGCTCGGGCGCGCGGAGGGACTTTGTTGATTTTCGGAAACGTACATAACTAAAGAAAACCCAAAAATACGCCTATTTATCTCCATCTGCTTCGTCAGCAGCAATCTGTGCCAGAATTTTGGATACCGGGACGGAGCCTTCCTTCAGATCTTTCATCTGCGGGAAGAACAACACATCGCGGATGGAATGCTGGTTGGTCAGCAGCATTACCAGGCGGTCAATACCGAACCCCAGGCCGCCGGTCGGGGGCATGCCGTAGGCCAGCGCCGTGATGAAATCATCGTCCAGCGGCTGCGCCTCTTCGTCGCCCGCCTCCAGTGCCTTGCCCTGTTGCAGGAAACGCTCGAGTTGGTCCATCGGGTCGTTGAGCTCGCTGAAGGCGTTGCCCATCTCCTGACCGGCGATGAAAAGCTCAAACCGCTCGGTGAGATTGTCTTTGTCCCGATGCTTCTTGGCCAGGGGGGAGATTTCAACCGGGAAATCAGCGATAAACGTCGGCTGTATCAAAGTCGGTTCAACCGTTGCCTCCCAGATTGTTTCCACCACTTTACCCCAGTTGATCATTCTGTCCTGGTCCAGATCGAGCTTGAGGCCGTCGGCTGCTTCCAGTGCCTGCTTGAAGGACATGCCGGTGAAATCGACGCCGGTTTTTTCCTGGACCGACTCCAACATAGTTATCCATCGGAAAGGCGGTTCGAAATCTATTTCGTGATCCCCGTATGGAATTTTATAAGTGCCGTGAATATGGTGCACCACCTCTCGCAGCAGTTTCTCGAACAACGACGCGATATCGCGATAGTCGGCGAACGCCCAGTAAAGCTCAATCATCGTGAACTCCGGATTGTGCAGGCGGTCCATTCCTTCGTTGCGGAAATCCTTGCACAACTCCCAGACTTTATCGTAGCCGCCGACAATCAGTCGCTTGAGATAAAGCTCGTCGGCGATGCGAAGGTACATGGAAATATCAAGCGTATTGTGGTGCGTCTTAAACGGTCGGGCCGCCGCGCCGCCATAGAGCGACTGGAGGATAGGCGTTTCCACCTCCAGGAATTCTTCCTTGTTCAGGAAATCGCGAATCGCCTGGATAATCCGGGTGCGTTTGACAAACGTCTCACGAATCTCGGGGTTGACGATCAAATCGGCGTAGCGCCTGCGGTAACGCATCTCGATATCGGTCAGGCCGGCGTGCTTGTCGGGCAAGGGATGAAGAGCCTTGGTCAGCAGTGTAAGCGATGTCACCTTCAGGGTGCACTCACCCATTCTGGTCACGAATAAGGTCCCCTCGCACCCGACAATATCGCCGAGATCGACGCCGTTAAACAGGTCAAACGCCTCCTGGCCGACCAGGTCGAGTTTCAGATATATCTGGATTCGCTCCAGGTTGTCACGGACGTCGGCAAAAAACGATTTGCCCATCTTCCGCTTCAACATCACCCGCCCGGCCAGACGGACGACCGTCTCGCTCTCGGCTATGGCGTCGAAGTCCCGGAGAAGTTCATCTATGTGGTGGGTGCGAACGAAGCGGTAGGGATAAGGATTTATTCCGCTCTTTTGCAACTCACGTACCTTGTTTCGTCGAATCCTGACCAGTTCGGTCAAGGGGATCTGTACAGGAGTGTTGTCGGTCCCGCCGGCGGGCGGAATGTTGTTTTTCTTTTTCTGGTTGTTCAAAATCGTGTCCTGTCATTGGTCGGCAGAGCGTAAACGACACCCTGCCATACGGCAATACTACGGCAATAAATAAGTTCCTACTGCTGGAATGAAAGCCTCTTCTTAAATGCTCTTTTCACCGGAGTCGGAACCAAGCCGCTGATATCGCCGTCATTCCGGGCAACATCCTTCACCAGCGAAGATGACAGGTACACCCATGACAGAGAAGGCATCAAAAAGACTGTTTCCACATCACGGGCCAGTTTTCGGTTCATTAGAGCCATTTGAAACTCGTACTCAAAATCCGAAACTGCTCGCAAACCCCTTATAATGGCATCGGCTTTCAACTGGACAGCCAGATCGGCCAGCATGCCGTCAAAACCTATTACTCTAACTCTTCCATTGCCCCTGATGGTTTTGACCGAAGCCTCCATTAATTTGAGGCGTTCCTCGAATTCAAAAAACGGGTTCTTTCCCACGTTCTTGGAAATCGCCACGATCACTTCGTCAAATAGGTGGGAAGCACGATCAATCAAAGATAAATGACCGTTGGTAACGGGGTCAAAAGTACCCGGGTAGATGGCTTTCTTTTTTCTTACGGCTGCAGTCACTTTTATCCGTTGTGTCTTGAGCGAAGCAGAGATCGCTCGGTTTAAGAATAATCCCTCGCCTTCGGTTTGGCAAGATTAATCGATAGTCAGCCCCAGCGATATCAGGTAATTATCAATTGGTATCTTAGTTAGGTTCGATGGGTCGGCGAAGAAACCGGTATTGATCTGAGGCGTACCGACACCGCCTGGAAAATGCCGCGCCAGTGCTTCGGTAACTTGCTCGGTGACGCCTTCGCCGGTGACAATCAGGCTCGACAGCGGCACTGTGATACCCTCGGAAAACAGAGAGACCATCTGCAGATTGACGAGCGTTTTTAGCTCCACCGCCAATCGGGGCAGGTCGGATAACTGCCGCCCTTCCGGATTGTTAAGGCGCATATGGCTCACCGCCAGGACATGTTTCTGATAAACAAAACAGACCGAGGCCAGTTGGTCGTGGAAATCGACCAAACACACCAATTCACCGGCCTGCCGGCGGCAAAACTCGACATATCCGCAGCCCAGAGCCACGGCTCTCATCCGATAGCTGAGGGAGGGTCGTTCGGCAAAAAGGCCACCGGTGTTCCGCTCTACGAGCTTTGAAAGCGATTCCCGCCTCATGATAAGTCCCAAAAGCCGGTCCTGCCGGCCGGTGTTGACCGTATCGAAACGAAAGCTGCGTTCGTCTTCGAGCAACGTCTGTGACATCTCGAACTTCGCCCGCTCGGGCCGGTCGGCCGCCGGTTCGTCGGGAAGAACCAACCTTTTGACAATAACCTGATCATCGGGAACGGCCAGCACCACCTCGCCGTCCTCCAGCAACTCGTGTTTTTTCGGATGCGTGCGGCTCAACCGGACCAGTGCCTTCACCTGAAGCCGGGTGCCGTCGTAGCAAACGCGCGCGGCGTACATCAAATCACCCCGGCAGTCAACTCCTATCCTGACGCTGTTGTCTTTCACCAGTTGCGTACTTTCAGGTAAGGTTTAAGGCGCTCGTACATCCGGGGACCGATACCGTTAACCGATATGATGTCAACCTCCGTCTCAAAACGGTAATTCTTTCGGTACTCCACGATTCGGTCGGCCAGGACTTTGCCGATTCCCGGAAGTAACTCCAGCGAGTCAACCGGGGCGGTGTTGGGATCAAGGACGAACACACCGTGAAGAGCTTCTTCGTGCTCACCTACATGGATCTCAAGTGGGGAGTAATCTTCGGCCGGAAGGGCATAGGATTTCACAAACAGGTAACCGCCAAGAATCAGGGCGGTAGCGCAGAGGACAGCTACAAACTTTATTTGTTTTTCAGTAAAATCGAAAAATCGGTTCATGGCCGATGCCGACTCTCTGGGTTAAGTCGATGGAATATAAACAATAGTGCCCAAAAGTCTACCGAATTCTGCAATCCCTAAGGTGGGCATCGCCGGAGATGGCAAGGCTGCTCCTAATCGGCTTGGCACTTCAAACAGAAGGCCCTGATTTCGAAGTATGAAATGTGGTCGATTAACCTGACTTGGAGGTTGTTTACTTGGCCTATTTCTGGCCGTCGATCTTTTCTTCGGCACCGGAGACCTGGCCGGAAACCTGATTGAGAATGCGGAACGGGAACAAGTCCTGGTCGGCTTCCATCCCCCAACCGGTTACCACCATGTCCTTGCCGATAGTGATCTTCACAAAAGCATCGGTCTGAATCTTTTCAGTGGCGGAGAGCCAGTACAGATAATCGGACTCGAGCCGGATGCTGTCATCAGCGATTACCACGACATTGCCGTAAATATCGACCCGGCCTTTAGTTTCCCGGATAACACCGCTGTCACCGACAATCTGGGTGGTCGATTTACCGGTGGAGTCATAGATATCTATATTGACTCCGTACGCCATAGTGGAATCAAGGTCAACAAATTTGATAATTCTCTTAGCCAGAATCTCGGTTTTGACCTGTCCGCGGTTGTAAAGATATATTTTGGCGTCACTTAGCTCTGAATCGGGACGAGCGATCGAATCGGCGGTACTTATCTGTTGGTCGGAGGCAGTGTTCTGGCTGCAGCCGAGCATCAGGGCCAGAAGGAGTACCGAAATTGTCTTTACTGTAATATTCATAATCATACTTTCTTCTACTTAATTATCGGCCGGTAAGGACGGAAATATCCTCAAAAAGTCAAGCGGATTCTTCAGGTCGGGTATGCCAGCGATTATGCAGCCAAATCCACTGATCCTTGTATTCGGTGATTATTTCCTCAAGAGCCTGGTTACATTTGAGGGTCACCTCATAGATATCCCGCTTTTCATCGCCGGTTGGCTGGACCCGGATCTCGGGCTTGAAGACAATTTTGTAACCGTTGTCCTCTGTCCTCAGGCAGGCTACCGGGACCAGGGCCGCTTTGGTCCTGAGAGCTATCAAAGAGTGGCCGATGGGGGTGTTGGAAAGCCGGCCAAAGGCAGGGACAAACATGGTGCGAACCCTGATGGAGTCAGTGTCTATAAGCACTCCGATGATGTTGCCCTGACGGAGCCATTCGATTATGCGCCTCGGATGGTCCGTGGTGCTGATATTGGTCAGTCCCAGCGCCTGGCGGTTACCGACCAGAATCTCATCGAGCCGCTCATCGTAAACCTGGCGGCCGATGACGGCCGCTTTGTAACCCTGACTCTGGATATAGGCCGCCAACAGTTCGAAATTGCCGATATGCCCGGTGACACCGAATACCCCTCGGCCGCGTTTGTGAGCGGCGTCGAAATACTCAAGTCCCTCGACTGACACCAGCGGTTTCAACTCGCTGTGGAAATACTTCCTGAGTCGAATGACATCGGCGATATTCTTCCCGCTGTTGATGAAGAAATCCCGACCGATTGCCCGCTTCTGATGAACCGTCAGGTCATCGCCGTACGCGAGGGAGAGATGACGATGCATCTTGTGACGTTCTTTCCCCATGACGGCCCAGACGGTCAGCCCGATGGTGGCACCGACAAAACTGGCCAGGGAGCGGGGAACGTGGTTGAAGAAAAAGACCAGGCTGCGGACCAGTGAAACAACCGCGCTTCTCTTTATGCGTTTGGACAGCTTCATTGTTTTTCAGTCGGAGTCGTGCAGGCCTGCGCCCAATGCCGTGTGTTATCGATGCTTAGACAAGTTTCGATTTCAGAATATCGTGCAGGTGAAGAATGCCGATAAGCCGGCCGTTTTTGTCAACCGTCACCAGTTGTGAGATGGAATGTTTCTCCATTAGGGCGAGCGCTTCATCGAGTACAGCGTCGGCCTCGATGCTCTTGGCATTTTTGATGAGTACTTCACCGGCCGTCAGTTTATAGAAATCATCACGTTTTTCGGCCAGCCGACGAAGGTCACCGTCGGTGAAAATCCCACCCAGTCGTCCGTCGCTGTCGGCCATAACCACGCAGCCCAGTCGCTTGCCGGTCATTTCCAGAATCATTTCTTTCATGGTGGCCTGCTGCGAGACCAGTGGAAGTTCCACGCCGGTGTGATGAATCTCCGAGACTTTCATCAGGAGCCGTCTGCCGAGAAAACCGCCCGGGTGCAACACGGCGAATTCCTTGGCGGAAAAACTGCGCGCCTTCAAAAGCGCCACCGCCAGGGCATCACCCATCACCAGCGCCGCCGTCGATGACGAGGTCGGCACCAGGTTATTCGGGCACGCCTCGGTGGCCACCGAGCAGTCCAGGGCAATATCGGCCCGTTGATACATCTCCGAACCGACCGTCCCGCACAATACGATTATGCTTATGCCTAACCGATGGGCGGTCGACACCAGCAAGTCTGCCTCGCCCATTTGGCCCGATTTCGAAATCAGCATCAGGATATCTTCGTTGCGAACCAGGCCCAGATCGCCGTGCATAGCCTCGGCCGGGTGAAGGAAAAATGACGATATGCCAGTGGAGTTGAAAGTGGCGGCTATCTTCTTGCCGATAAGGCCGGACTTGCCCATACCGGCGACAATAACGCGTCCCTTACAGTTCAGGATAGCTTCCACGGCGCGGTCGAAACTGTCATCAAGCCGGTCGGTCAAAGCCGCCACCGCCTCGGACTCTATCCTGAATACTTCCCGCGCATGATCTTTCGGATCGGTCATATTATGTAACTCTTGGGGTCCTTCCCCGTTGCCTCGAAATAACATTCCAGAATTTCCCGGACTGCGCCGTGCCCGCCGCTAGATGAGGTGATGTAGGCCACGCAATTGAGGTAGTCATGCGAGGCGTCGGCGACGGCAATCGGTAGACCCACCTTCTCGGCCAGGGGGATGTCCAGAAGTTCATTGCCCATGAACGCCACTTCGGAGTACGCAATATTCAGTTCCTTCAGCAACGGATCAATCATCTCGACTTTGTTTTTCATCCCCTGCAGTATGTACCTAACGCCCAGGTCTTTCATCCTCGTATCAGTGGCCGCCGAGTGCCGCCCGGACACGACCGCTATCTGCAGGCCGCTGCGAATGGCCAGGACAATGAAAAAGCCGTCGGAGATATTGAACTTCTTCATCTCGAAACCATCGGGGCCAAAGTAAATCGAATCATCGGTCAGCACACCATCGACATCCAGCGCCAACAGCTTGATTGTCTTGAGACGGTCAATGAGTTGTGAGCGAGTTATCTTTGTCATTATTCCGATGCGGTCTCTTTTACTCTCATTATTGCCTGCAACAGTTCATCCATCTTTTCCAGCGGCAGCATCGCTCCGGCATCGGAGCGAGCCTCATCCGGCTTCGGATGGGTTTCCACGAACAGACCGTCGATTCCCACCGCCATAGCCGCCCTGGCGAACGGAATGATATACTGCGGCTGGCCGGTCGACACCGCGCCGCCGCCGCCCGGAAGTTGCAGCGAGTGAGTGGCATCAAACACCACCGGGAAACCGGTCTCTTTCATGATGAGCAGCGAACGGAAATCGACGATCAGGTTGCGGTAGCCAAAAGTCGTTCCGCGCTCGGTGAGCATGACTTTCTTCGAATTCGCCTTGGCGGCGATTTTCGCCATGTCCTCCGGCGCCAGAAACTGCCCCTTCTTAATATTGACCCACTTGCCGGTCTCGGCAGCCGTCACTACCAGGTCGGTCTGACGGCAGAGGAAAGCCGGTATCTGCAGGATGTCGGCCACCTGGGCGACGCTTTCAATCTCGGTCGTCTCGTGCACGTCAGTAAGAATCGGCAGCTTGAATTGGTCTTTGACTTTCTGCAGAACGGCCAGGCCGTTGTCAAATCCCGGGCCGGTGTATGATTTTGCCGATAGCCGGTTGGCTTTCCGGTATGAGGACTTGAAAACATAGGGGATACCGTACCTGGAGGCCAGGTTGCTGACGGTCTCGGCCACACGCAGACAGATGTCCTCGTTTTCTATAACGCATGGCCCGGCTATCAGGAAGAACTCACCCTGGGCGATCTTATCAATTGTCTTGCCAGTCACGGGGCATAATATATAAGAACGACCGGGCTGTGTCAGTAATTTTAATTCCCGGCCCCAATCCGTGCGGCGACGGAATAATTATTGACATACAGGCTGCCGATGACTGTTATAGATATACAGCCGCGTATGACCGGCTGTAAAATTTGCCTGTGAAAAGGTGCATTACCGGCTAACCCTGCGGGATTCAACTATGCCTCGTGATAAATCACAAACACCCACGAAGGATCGCGTTATCGTTCCACTGGCGGTATATTATGCCACGGTCGCCCTGGTCTTTGCCGCCTCGTTCTTTGCCGAGGCCAGAGTCTGGGGCGTAAACTGGTGGGCCTACCTGCCGGCATGGGGGAAGTACGGTCTGCTGGCCCTGGCACTGGTGGCGCCGCCGATTCTCCTTTTTCTCCTCAGAAAAATACCAACTCTTGAGAAAGATGGTGAGGAGACCGAAGGTCATTCGCGCACGTACCTGTGGGCGACTTTGGTGCTCATTATGGTATTTGCCGTATCATTCGCCCTGTTCCGTGGCACGACCCATTTTTCCGGTGATGGTTTCCAGCTTCTCTCGCGGCTGGCCGGTCAGTCTATGATGGTGAAGTCATGGGACCTCGGTGCTTCCCTGGTACACTCAGGAGTGTATATGCTGCTGGGCGGAGGTGGTATGGAAAACGCGAAACAGGCATATCAGCTTGTGTCAATAAGCTCCGGGCTGGGGCTTCTCATTGTAACAGTGATTTTCGCACGGCTGCTTTTTGAGGAAAATCTTCGGCGCCTGATCTTTTTCCTGGGCCTTGCTACCGGCGGCTATATGCTGATGTCTTTCGGGTATGTAGAAAACTACGCTACGCTCATAGCGGTTATGATAGCCTTTGCCTTGGCAGGACTGGCATCTTTAGACGGAAAGATGTCACCGTGGTGGGCTGTTGTTCCCTTTGCGTTAGCCACGTTTCTGCACATATTCGGGGTCCTCCTGCTGCCGGCGCTGTTGTACCTGTTGTTTAGAGAAACCGGGGTGGGTCGATGGTTCCACCGGCTCGGTTTGGGCACTCGAATCATCGTCTCGGTAGTGGTGTTTGCGCTGCTGGTCGCGATATATTTCTATCTCCAGCAGCAATATCTGTTTTTCCGGTTCGCATTTTTGCCCCCGCTGCCGGACCGGTTCACGGTTGACAATGACACCCTTTTTTCCGGCAAACACATTGCGGATATTATCAACCTGCTATTGCTGATGTTGCCCGGACTACCGGTACTGCTGACCCTTGTTTTGGTCACCGGATGGCGGTCGTGCTTTGCCAGGCCACAGACAATTTTCATATTGATTACCTTCGCCGCGACCTTCCTGGCGGTCTACGTGTTCAATCCAGGTATCGGCATGCCCAGAAACTGGGACCTGTTTTCCATCGTCGGTGTGCCGCTGGTGGTGTTCGCATACTACTTCTTAATGACTCATAGAAAGAAGCACCTGGCGACAATTGTCGCGGTATTGATGATAACGCTGGGACTCGTCTTGCTGGCCCCGCGCGTAGCAGTCCAGGTCGAGCCGGAGTTGGCCATTGCCCACTTCAAGAACTACCTGGAGCTGGACACTGTGCGTGGCCGCAACGCTCGGCACCTACTGGTTGACTACCTGAAGTCTACCTGCGATACGGCGGCCGCTCGAACCGAACAGGCCCGTTTTCAGGCTGACTTCCCGGAGTGGACCTTCAACGAGCGGGCCCGGCAGTTCATCAATCAGGGTAACTTCTCCGCGGCAGCGGTCTGGGCCAGAAAAGCGATGGCTATCAATCCGATGTATTACGACGCCTACTACAATCTGGCCGGCTGCCTGTCAAAGCAGGGTCGCCCGGACAGCGCCTTGATCCTGCTGGAGATTGCCAACGGGATCAATCCCTACAATGCCAGCATCAATGCCATGATAGGGGCAGTTTATTTCGGGCGGCGCGATTATAAAGTGGCGGAGGATTACTACCTCAAAGCAATCAAGCTCGACAGCATGGAAGAAAACTCCATTGTCGGGCTGGCCTGGATCAATCTCCAGCAACGAAGACTGGACAGTGCCCGCGTATACATCACACGGTTGTCCACGCTCAATGACACCAGCTGGGAGTACTTCGTCGGCTATGCCGATGGCTACCGAGCGCTGAAGGCGTATCCGCACGCCCGGCAATGCTACGATCTGGCCTTTCGGAAAGGTCTCGACCGGGCCGTTTACGACAGTCTGCTATTGACCCTTCCCGAACTGAATCGATGAAGAACGCTTCGCGTTTTTTTCTTCCGGACCATTGAACGTTTCCGTGAGTTGGTGAGTCTGTACAGCAGACAAAAAGAATCCGACCACTCCTAATGGGCTGGTGTGGTCGGATTACTAAAGCACTGACGCAGTCAAGCGAGCAACGAACCACACTTCACTGATTTGCCGCCAGTCTCCCAGAATTGTGTTGCTATCAAAGGCACTTCATCTGTGCCACCTGAATCCTGAAAATTCTTATAGGAACCTGCGGTAATTGAATCAAAGTTGTTTGGACGACCGGCTTCTTGTTTCGAATACAACTGTCGGCGCGGCGGTGTCGCCGGAAGCCACGATGTCAGGGAAAGTACTTAATTCACATTGTGTTGGTCATGATTCTAAGTGACAAATATCCCTGACTTGTAGCCGGTCAATCTGGCGCGATGTCCACAAAAATCGGCAGTACCCAATTCACCACAAAGGTGAACGCCTTCAGGATGTCAAGACAACACTGAAGTCCCACATAACTATCTTAAATATGTCCTAATAGCTGTACTTCGTCAAGTAATTAATGCCTTCGCAATCCATTACGGACTCTGACGCACCGCCTAACTAGTTGGCTTGATTGACGTTAACTTTTATGCGGCCTTTCGGCACAATAAAGAGAGAACAAAATTCTCGATGCGCTTAAACGTTACGGGCCTTTGCAGCGTCAATTTTTTGAGAATAACAGTCTCGGTCAATTCATCAGAACTTGGGAATGCCAGACTTCTTTGTCGGGCAAAAGATTTGCGGAGTACACAATCCTCTTTGAGGATAGAACCGTAAAGGAGTGATAATGACCGGCGCGTGTTCGAAGTCACGCGCACCGTCAAGTAACCAAAATCTCGACAGAAAATCATATAAACAGCTGTCCACCGGAAGCCACGAGGGAATTAGCCCATCTTTATTGTTCGGAAAACTGGAATGTTGCTTTCCATATCCCACATAACCGGCGGACAGCTGATTTTTCTGACTGAGTGACCACCTGCTCGTTTTTCTGTATAGGATTGACCAATCTTCATTCACGTTGTATTCTGTAATAAGTCAGATTAACCGGATAAGACGCAGCGACTGTACGGTCGAGATGCGCCGAGATTAAACAAGGCCCAATCACCGCCTGGTGACAGGAGACAACCCATGGATAATAACGAACAGGAAAGAATACGAAAAACGGTGCGCAAGCACTATGGCGATGCCGCGCAGGGAGGTCAGGGATGTTGCGGCTCCGGCGGCGATGCATCTTTGCAGAGTTATCAGCAACTCGGTTACTCGGCCGGGGAGGTGCGGCAGTATCTTGGCGATGTAAAGACGTCGACGCAGAGTTGTGGAAATCCTCTTCTGATAGCGAATGTCCAGACGGGCGAGACCGTCCTTGATCTGGGCAGCGGCCGTGGACTGGACTGTTTTATGGCGGCGCAGAGAGTCGGCCCGGAGGGAAAAGTGATCGGTGTGGATATGACTCCCGAAGTTGTCAGCATGGCGCGAAAGACGGTGATGAAGTCCGGCCTGGAAAATATCGAGATCCGTCTCGGAGAAATCGAAAATCTCCCGGTGGCCGACGCCTGCGTCGATGTCATCATGTCCAACTGCGTGATAAATCTTTCCCCTGACAAACGGAAGGTGTTTGCAGATGCTTTCCGTGTACTCAAGCCGGGTGGAAGGCTGGCTATCTCTGACGTCGTGGCCACGCGGCCGATTCCCGACAAGATGAAAAACGATGACCACGCCTATGCCTGCTGCATTGGCGGAGCCGCGACTATCGACGACCTGACCAAGATGCTGGACGAAGCCGGTTTTGTTGAGATCAGGATTGAGCCCTATGAGAAATCGCGGGAGATAATCGAAAGCTGGGAAGCAGGCGACAAAAGCGCTGATTTTGTCGTCTCCGCTGCCGTCACCGCATCAAAACCAATTAAGCCGTAAAGCTATTTTTGTCAGGAAAGTTAGATCTGGGTAATGTGACCCCTCAGGGGGCGGACTTCCGGAAGTGCCACCGGACGGTGTCGCCATCGGATGTCAAAAAGCGATCACAAGCTACCGCCGGGCTGCTGTCATTGACGGTGTAAATCCAGAAAACGGAGGCGCCGCTTTTCAGTGAATCAACGGCAGTCACGAATTCGCCCATAACGGATGACTTAGAAATAACCTCGTGGTTGTGCTGAAGCAGCTCGAGAACCGATACGGAGTCCTCACCAACCAAAGCAATCACCACGCTGTCTGCGGCGGCGGATAAGGCGGACATTCCTGAATCAGAGGATGTATCCTTTTGCTGTCCGCCGCACGAGACCACGGCCGCCGTCAGCAAAGCCAGCAATCCAATGTCACTGAGAAGATTGGCTGTGACGTAACGCATGGTCTGTAAAGAACGGATAATCCGCATCAATAGCAACCTCCGCCTCGCGCCGTGGCGTCCCGACGTAGTTTTACTTGCCAAAGCCGGCAAGCCGGTTTTACTTAGGCCACATGAAGAAGATTGCTCTGATAATTGCCATCACCATACTTCTGGTCGCTTCGCTGGCGGCACAGGAGACGTATTACAGTTTCTTCAGCTATAGCTACTTCATCCCCTGGGACAGTATCAACGACCGGTCGGTATCGCTTCAGGCCGGGGTGACCCCGGACCTTTACCGCGATCGCTCTGTCGCCCGCGATATGCGCTGGGTCGCCGAAAACGACAGCCTGATTGTGGCTTTCTGGCAGGAGAAAGGTGACACCGTTCTGCAT
>SWCC01010136.1_pt1 | contig 13565 bp, 7 predicted proteins | sample 4692971 | NCBI WGS metagenome assembly SWCC01 (sample SAMN10267277, study PRJNA491770) | bioreactor metagenome | isolation source: DHS bioreactor inoculated with subseafloor sediment | place: Japan: off Shimokita Peninsula | collected 2006-08 | reverse complement strand
CTATCGTTAAGGTTGCTCCATCTTTTATGGTTACATGATCTGTGATAATATATGGACTATTTGCGAGAATCCAGGTTTGATCAGTATTAATGGTTCCGTTTACATCAGTTTGTGAAAGAATTGTTAAAGGAGAGATTAAGCCTAGGAATACGAACATTAGTATTTTCATATTTCCTCAATAAATTATTAGAAAAATCTATAAATAATTCTATTTATTTTATATCTATTAATATAAATTATCTAATCTAATTAGGATGTTCTTATCCAATAATTAACACATCCTTACCTAATATAACATTTTATATATTTAACTTTAAGATATATTTAATATTGATTTTTAGAATGTTTATACGATTCAAGTTAAATTATTTGATTAAAGTAAAATATAGAATCATTTTAATAACTAATTATAAGCTAATAATTTATGAGTTTGATTTAAAGAATAAGAATCAATTACATTCAACATTCTCATTGGCTTCTCATCATTTGTTCTTTCAAATACAAAATAATAGCTCCAAACATGATTCTTATATAACAGTTTCAGTCTGATACTTGACCTATCATTTAACCATAATCTCTTTCGATTCACTTGTTTTCTACGAACTTTTAGCCCTTTTTTACTTCAGTTTCACTCTACTTTCTTATGCTTAACTCTCCATATTATAATAAAACCCCCAACATTTGTCCGACATTCTGCTTTCTTTTTCCGAACATTATATTACTACTACTTAATATCTACATTACCTTTATTGGACTTATAGGAAAAGGCGCTAAAACTAAAATTTCAATTTCATATTGTGTTCCAAAAATTTTAGTCTTCTATTTGATTCAAATAAGTAAACTTTGTCTCTCAACTCTTTTCCACAAATTCTTGTTGAATAATACGTTCTGCATCTATTTACAGTAATTTTTGCTACCATACTTTTTTGTGTTAATTTTTTTATTGCATAGTCAATCTGGTTTAAAGATATTGTAAAACCGATTGCATTTTCTTGGAAATTCATCTGTCTACATTTATATCCAAGAACTCTTACTTGTAATTCTTCTCTATATATCTTTTTAACCAAAGCTTTTTTCCCAATTTTTGATTGTATTGCACAATAAGTTCTAAATAATATTTCTTCATTACGCTTCAACATGTCAAAGAGAAATCTTTTCCCAACTCTACACATTGCGTCCTTTCCATATTTCATTTCAATTTCCTCAGCATAGTCTATTGACAAATGATATCTATTGATTGTAAGAGATTTATTTGCAGGAAAAATAATGCAAAAATTTTTTGATCCGATTTTCATTAACTCCGAATATTTGCTAATATTCGTGAATTCAGATGCATATTGGAGAACAGAATATGCTATAATTATATTACATATTTCTCCAAAATTTTCCTCAAGACTTAACAAACATAAAGGGAATTCAAAGTATATTTTATCTTGCTCTATTTTTTCATCTTCAAAAATATCCATTAAACCTAATGCTCTGAGTGTATCATTCACATTTCCCATAACCATTCCAATTATTTATAAATACTAGTTGCTTTTTTTATCTATATTACTTATAATTGCACTTATATGTTAGTGCTTTTTAGTATTTTAATCAAGGAATAATGTGAATATCGTTAAATGGCGTGGTGGTGGAATACCATTTGGATATAAATTTGATAAACAACTGAGAATGTTAATTATTGAACCAAATGATAGAAATTTACTCTCCTATATTTTTGACTTGGCAATGCGAGATTATTCTCTCAAAGAAATATCAGAACATTTGAACGATAGAAAAATAAATAGCAGAAAACGTAAAGAATGGTCATATAAGACACTTTCCTACCTTTTTCAAGAGGATAGGATAAAGTTTTATGCTGGATTTAACAAAGAAATGATTAAAGGGAATTGGATACCAATTATCAAGGAGGATTATGCCAAAAAATTGATTAGTATGAATATAATATCAAAAAAAGCAAAACAAATCCGGTCTAGAGTATCCCTTTTAACAAATTTAGACATGTTAAAATGCAGTTATTGTGGAGGACCAATGAAATCTGGTGCTTCAACATCTTCCTCAAATGAAAAAATTTATTATTATTTATGCTCAAATAAAACAATTAAATATATAAAGAAATGTCCCTATTCAAAAATGATCAGACAGGACCTATTAAACAAAATTGTAATTGATCAACTAAAATTCTACAAATCTAACTTTCATCAATTCGAAAAAAGAAATTCCAATTATTTAATAAAAGAACTAGAAGATATTAATACCAGAATTGCAGTTGTTGATTCCAAAATATCTAAAACCCTTGCTAAATTTTCCGCTGGAGAAACTGAAAAAGTTATTGAGGAAATAATAATCCAGCTTAAAAAGTTGATTGACGACAAAGGTATATTACATTCTCTTATGTTAAAAACATGTGATATAGAAAGCTTACAAAAAATAGATTTGAATATTTATAATGTTTCAATAACCAAGGAAGCAAAAAATATACTTCCACAATTTATTGCGGAAATAGAAGTTGATAATGAGAGAATCAGGTTAAAATTTAGATTCCCTATCGATGATTTATTGAATGATATAATGATATTTGAAAGGTGAAATATGGCAAGTATTTATAAAAGAAAAAAATCTCCCTATTGGTGGATTAAATGGTACAACCCAGAGACTAAGGACTACGACTACACCAGCTCCAAAATCAGAATCACTAATAATAACAAAAAACTTGCTCTAAAAATGGCTGCAGAAATTGAAGCTGCAAAAACTTTAAATATGCTGCCTCCGGTTTATGAATATATCTATAAACAACAACCGATATTATCAATTGCTTTTAAAACTTATCTCGAATATAAAAAATCAAGAAAAAATGAAAAACTTGCTCCAAGTTCAATCACAAATTACACTTATTCTATAAATCATTTTATTGATGCTTGTGGTGATTTACCGATTGATCATTACTCAGACGATCATTGTGGTGTATTTGAAAAACACTTGGATGTAAACGAATTCTCTGAACATACACAAGGTATTTACACCAGGCAATTAAAAGCAATATTTAATTGGTTCATCAAAAAAGATATGATTACTAAAAATCCTATTTATGTAATTCGTGCTCGGAAAAGTGATCCATTGCCAATCCCCTATTCTGAGATGCAATTATTGTTTAATTTTCTTTCTCGGCCCCAATATTCGCACATACTTATTTTTAATATTCTGCTGTTAATGACTGGATTAAGATCAAATGAATTACTCAATATCAGAAAAAAAGATATAAACTTCGAACAGGAATACTTTGTAGTTACCAACTTCAAAGGTAAGCATGACAATGTAATCAAACCGTTATTCAAAGAATTGAAAAACTTACTTATCAAACTTGGAATACAAAAATTAAAAGAAAATGATTTTGTGATGCTGCAGCACTATAAGAATTATTCCGGTTATAAAAGTGCCTGGAGACGAGCAATGACTCAATATAAAAAAGAGTTTGGTAAACACTACCAAATGAAGCAATTTCGCAAAAACTTTGCTACATATTTAATTGATTCCGGTGTTGATATTTATGATGTTCACCAGTTTGTAGGTCATTCTGATATGAAAGTGCTATTGCAGCATTATGTTGGCAAGAATAGAAATAGAGTTAAAAACGAAATCAACGATAAAGTAAAATTTATTGGTGGCATCCTCCCTGAAGATATCCTCACTACCCTAAACTAATATTTTACCCTAAACATTTAGTGTGTTTAAAGAGATAATCCCAAAGTAAACTCCCCGAATATTTATATAGCCATGGTGATAGTCACCGTACAATCCCCTTAGCTAGTGTCCCTGATAATGTCCCTGTTATTTGTCCCTTCTAGGACATTCTAGGACATTTTTTAATATCTGAGTTTCCCGACAACATTACAAATCATTCGTTTTTGAGTTGTTTTCATAGATATATCATACATTATAATACATATGATATGTTCAAAGATGGGACTCATAATCAGAGGGTCGGGGGTTCAACTCCCTCCGGGCCCACAAAGAAAAGTCGATTACAGTTTGTTTTCGACTTTTTTCTTTTAAAGCCTTTCAAGAATCCCGATGATTATGCAATTTAGAGTAGGGACAAAGTAGGTGTTTTTTCCAAACCATTTTTAATGAATTAAATAATTAGCTCGATCTTAAATTATAAATACAAACTAACAATAAAATAATTGAAAAAATAGTATAAGTGAATATGTTAAGAGTAAGCCGTATAAACTCAGCAGACTACGTTCATAAGAAAAATGGCTTTTAATTGTGTGAGAAGAACAGTATAAAATTTTGTTCAAAAGCTGCAGATAATCATTTGGACGCTTGGACGGAAATCACATTAAATTTTACTTGTGATTGAAAAAATGGAATGATTTCGTCCTTAGGTCCAACAACCAAAATACTATTTATTCAGCAAAATTAATTTTCGCTAGGAAGTTTACCAGATTTATTACTTTAACTGGAATACCTATTTAATAGAAGATCTATTGGGCAAAATTTTTCCGCAAAGATAATTTAGATTAGTTACTTACCTACCCAAGATGAAAAGAATCATAACACTGCGGATTAATTATCAACAATATTCTGCAAATAAAAAATTGCGCTAAAATAACACCTAATATCCTTTAATTTATACTATTTAAGTGTTGACAAGTTCAATAAATTATTAGTATATTCAATTTTCCGCACCCATTCCTGAACTTATTCTCACATATAACCACTCTTTCACCCCACCATATATGAGTGAATAAGAATTTGTGATCTGCTATTTGTTCGAAATAGTGGTTACACAGACATGTTTTTGATCCGACTTAAACAGTAGGAGATAAAAATGAATACAAAATTTCCAACCATTCATGAATTCAATAGCTTTTTAAAACATATTTCTTCCAGTGCTATTTTTATTCTACTTTCTATCCTTCCCTTTCTAGTGTCAGGAGATCTTCAGCTAAATAATTCGACTCTAACTAAGACAATCAGATCAGACAAGGTAAATGGAAGGCAAGTTGTTAAAGTTCTTGGGAATCAGCCCATGCGGTTCGAAGCAAACATAGGCCAAGTGGCGGATAACGAGACAAAATTCTTATCTCGTGGTGAAGGTTATTCGTTGTTACTAAAGCAGAAAGAGGCTATACTAGATTTGCAAAGAGGTACCGGAGAAGAAGGAAATTACAATTTTGAAGATTCCAGCGAAGTGACTGAGCTACGAATGAGGCTTGTTGGTGGGAATCCCAATCCAATTGTGGAAGCAGAGGAAGAGTTGGTAACCAAAACAAATTACTTTATTGGTAAGGATCAGAGCAATTGGTATACCAATATACCGAATTATGCAAGAGTTAAATACTATGAGGTTTATCAGGGAATAGACTTGGTTTATTATGGCCATGAAGAGCAGTTAGAATACGATTTCGTTATTTCACCCGGAGCAAGGCCAGAAGACATTATCCTTGAATTAGAAGGAGCAGAATATCTAAATATTGATGATAAAGGCAATCTTTTAATTACTGTCGGAAATGGTGAATTGGAGCTAAAAACTCCTATAATCTATCAAGAAATAGATGGAGTCAGAAAGACAGTTTCTGGCCACTATTCATTAGCAAATTCGAATCTGGTATGCTTTAATATTGATGATTATGATTCAGACTTTTCTTTGGTTATAGATCCAATACTAAGCTATTCTACTTTTTTTGGAGGAAGTAGCAGGGATGATGGTAGAGGGATCGGTGCAGATAATGCCGGCAACATTTATATTATGGGTGTTACATATTCATTGGATTTACCATTAGTTAATCCAATTCAAAACACAAAAAATGGAACAAGTGATTTATTTGTCACAAAATTGGATCCCTCTGGTTCAACAATATTATACTCTACTTATTTTGGTAGCAATGAATCTGATGCCGCCAACGATTTTGAAGTCGATGTTAACGGGAATGCTTACTTAACAGGCTTTACTATGAACAACGATTTTCCTATTTATAATGCTTTTATCGGTTCGATGAGATCAAATTTAATGGCATTTGTCACAAAATTTAACTCCAGTGGCTCTCTTGTATATTCTACATTTCTTGGTGGGAGTGATGGTGAATATGGTTTTGGAATCACAGCAGATGCTGCAGGTAATGCATATACTACAGGTGTCACAGCATCGCTCGATTTTCCAATAGTAAATGCTTATCAATCTGTGATAGACACAACTAAAAGTCGGGCCGATTTATATGTCACAAAATTCAGTCCTACAGGTTCTATTGTTTACTCTACGTTTCTTGGGGGGAATAGGAAGGAGTGGGAATCTGCAATAGCTGTCGATGATTCTGGGAATGCTTTTGTTGTGGGTAGGACCTGGTCAGAAGATTTCCCGGTTGTCAATGCGTTTCAGGCTACATATGCTGGAGAATCTGATCTTTTTGTGACAAAATTTAATGCAGATGGTTCTGGCCTTGTCTACTCAACCTATATCGGAGGAAGTGATCAAGAATTTGGATACCTATCAGAGACATTTAGTAATTTTGATATTGCTGTAGACTCAGAAGGTAATGCATATGTAACAGGTGGTAGCAGTTCAGTGGATTTTCCGTTGGTGAATGCTTTTCAAGAGGAGAAAGTCAATTTTGGTGAACCATTTGTACTAAAGTTAAGTGCCGACGGATCTAAGTTAATTTATTCAACCCGACTTGGTGGAAGCTTGGGTGAGTTATCACTAGGAATTGCTGTTGACTCCGAGGGTAGTGCATATGTTGTTGGTGGTACATACTCCAATGATTTCCCAACAGAAAATGCCATATTTAATAACTACATGGGAGGACCTACTAATATTCAAGGTTATCTTCCACTTGATATATTTATAACAAAGTTCACACCTGATGGATCAAATCTGCTTTTCTCTACTTATTTTGGCGGTAGCGGGTACGATTTGGCAAAGGACATCTTTATAGATAATCGTGACAATGCCTATGTTACGGGAGTAACCAGTTCGAGTGAATTTCTGCTTGTCAATCCGTTACAATCAAATTTAAATTCTGACTCGTGGAATGCATTTATCATCAAGTTTGAGGAAGGAAAACTGCCAGAAACGGAGGGAAAGATATGGCAAGTAGTAAAATTTGCTGGAGAGTTCAACACAAATAAAGAGCAAAATAAAGTTGAATTTATAAGAGTTGTGGATGGTAATTCTATTAGAGTTGAAGCAGAAATTATTGAAGTTACTGCAGATACGATTTCGGTCAGAGTGCCTGAAGGACTTATAGGTGAATTCGATAACTCAACAAATACTCTCACCAGAAAAGATGTTCAAAAACAGTTGGATGTTTCCAATGGATCAGAAGTAATTTTAGTAGAAATAGCAGTTACGTGGCCTAACCAACTTCCTATAACTTCGGAATATTGGTTCAGATTAATTTTTCCTCAACATTTAATTTATGATGAGGTAGTTATTGGAGGTCCACCCATATTTTCCCCGCGCCTACCTCCTTTTACGCAACAGATTCTACCACAAGCCATGCTGAATTTTGAAGAGGATGTCCAAATATTTACATTTATTGGTAAAAGCACGGATGGTACAGCCGGCCTACGCGTCATGAACACAAATCCTTTCCCAGTACCGCTTAGGCTTCAAGCAACCATAATTGGAGCTGATGGAGCCATCATCAATACGGATCCACCAATGAATATAGGCTCAGGAAATGAAGGCTTTCAATTTCCTGTTTCGAAAGATGGACTATACATGATAGTCGTTAGTCACAGAGATGGTTTAATATTTAAGCCTGGCCCTTTTCAAATTCATTTGTCCGGCAACGTTGGTATACCGAGAATAATTGATAATGGTGTAAAGGAAGATCCACGTGCAACCCGACTTGATATTTTATTCAACCACCCAGCTCCGCGGCCGCAGACACTGGTTGGGCAAGAAAGTACAACAGCTCAGACTGCGCTCTTCAAATTTGCCAATCCGGTAACAGTAAATCCATATTCAATTGCTGTGCTGGTTCCTCCTATCCCATTAGGATTTCGCTCAGGTATAGATGCAATAGTAAGGGCCCCTGATCCTGATACACTAGGATTATTATCCACAAATGGTGCTATTGATATCACAACACCAACAGCTCGGTCTCGTACTGGTCGAACTTTCGATGTGGAACCATGGCTTGGAACAATCTTAGACTTTACACAAATACCGGATCCGGCGTCAGTGGAAGAAGAGGCAACCTACTTAGGACGAACACTATGTGCAATCGTAGGGGAGAAAGATTTTGTTACACTATCATTGCCGGAGATTGGTGTAAACAGCTTGATCGTAGATATGGGTTCAGGGCAGGAAATAGTTGACGGATCTGGCAATGATTTTAAAGTATATTCCAGTTCTGGAAATTACGCAATAGCTGTTGCCAATACACCATTTACTACTGACTTTAGAGCTATTACCGGAGTAGCTGAAGGCGATGAAGAATTCGACTTATCTATATCCAACTTGAGTTCGGCACGATATGTTCGCATTACTGCCAGCCCTGATGTGACACTCGATGCAGTGCAAGCATTGAATTATTTCACTGATGCCATTAAAAATAACTTTCCTGTTGCTTCTTTAGATAAAACAACAATCACTATGCGACGAGCTAAAGCACCGGAAACTCTTTTTGATCCTTGGTTGGAGTTAATTGCTCCCAATGGCTCACTTATAGATAGGAGTAGAACTGGGTTTGGTGATCTTACTTCAGTTCTTTATAGCGATGCCGCTTTAATTAACAGAACTCTTATTCAATTTGGATATTATAGGTTTCTTGGAAGAGGGTACAACCTAACACCTGACTCACATGCCTTTGGATCATTTCTTGTTAGATTGGAAAGTGGAGGTATTTATGATCCAGTAGATATTATAGTAAGTGATCAGGACGAAAGTTTAATTTCTGCTCAAAAACAGGGTGTTATTAATGAACCCAGACAGAGAGATTCGTATATATTTCAGGCAATTCCCGGACAGCCTATAAAAATTACCGTGAACGGAACAGGTGATACTCCTCTACTTAATCCTGTCTTAGAGCTTTATGATCCTGAAGATTATCTTATAGCCGCCAATGATGATTATCCAGGAAGAGGAAGAAATGCCGTATTGAACATTCACCAACTGCCAGCAACAAGTTATCTTAGCGGAGCAGAATTGTCGACCTTGAATCCAAGCGCATATCGGATCGTTGTGAGTGCAATTGACGGATTAGGAGAAAAAACGCAATTCGACGACGGTAGTGCTTACAAAAGAACTGTTGTGGGGGGTGATTATGAGCTCAAGGTTTTTGAAGGAGCAATAATTGGTGGTAATCTAAATCCGCAAGTAAATAGTATATCTCCAAATAGTGCATTCAGAGGAACAACTGATTTAGAAGTTACTATAAATGGAGCTCGATTTGCAGAAGGTGCCTTTGTATCTTTTAGTGGAAGTGGAATTACAGTAACAAATATAACATATGTGAATTCCGAGCAGTTGAATATTACGATTGATATTGCTGTTTTTACGGATCCGGGTCAATATAATATCACAGCTACAAACCCTGATGGCCAGAGTGGCTCCGGTGTTGGATTATTTGAAGTTATATCCAGTCTAGGAACTGTAGAGTTAAACTGGATTGCACCTACTATAGGGCAAACATTAAATCCCCCTACTGGCTTGACTGCACAACTTGGTGGCAATCAAATTCTAGCTAAGTATAATGAAATTCCAGCAGCTGCAGATGATAAGTTTAATTCGTTGTCAAGTAAGAGATCTAAATATATTCAAAGGCTGGATACAAATACAAAATTATCTAAGAGTAAGCAGCCTTTGAAACGGTTACAAAAAAAACAACAAGCAGTAGAATTGTCAAATGGAATTCCGATTTCAGGAACCGTTGGATACGATGAGGTCAATGAGTATTTTATCAGTGTACCCGAAAACGCAACAAATATTTCGTTTGAAACAAATAATTCAACAGGCGATCCAGACCTGTTTGTAAGATTTGAGTTACCACCAGATGCTTATAATTATATTTATGATTTTATTTCAGAAAATATTGCCCCTAATGAAGAGTTGATAATAGTATCACAAAATACCATGCCACCTGTTCAAGCTGGTAAATGGTATGTTACTATATATGGTTTTGAACAATCAAATTACACTTTAACTGCAACTCATGATGGTACGGGTGGATTGCAACCTCATAGTTACAATCTTTATCGTTCAACATTACCGGATGCAAGTAACAGTGGATTATTGATTAAAAATCTTGAAGCAGACACAACAAATTTTATTGATAATGTTCCAAATTTAGGAACCTTTTACTATCAAGTAACTGCGGTATATGATCAGGGAGAAAGCGAGCCTTCAAATGAAGCAAGTGTGCTGGTCACAGGTGTCGGAGAAGGAGAATCAACTAGTCAACCAGCTGAGTTTGCTTTAGAACAAAATTACCCAAATCCTTTTAATCCAAGCACCAAAATAATTTATTCAATACAGAATCAAAATTATGTTACTCTTAGAGTATATGATATATTGGGTGGTGAAGTGATAACCCTAGTTAATAAAGAACAGTCAGAAGGCACTTATAAACTGGAGTTTGATGGTTCAGAATTACCGAGTGGTATATATTTTTATAGACTCCAAGTTTACACGCCTGGGCGTGCTGGAGACTACGTAGAGACAAAGAAGATGATATTATTAAAATAAATTTTGGCTATTGCTATAGAAGTGCAATAGCCTTTTCTAAATTATCTTGCTGCAAATGAGAGTAAATTTGCGTTGTAGAAATATTTTCATGTCCTAGAAGTTCTTTCACAACATATAGTGAAACTCCCTTCTGAACAAGCATAGAGGCCATACTGTGGCGTAAATCATGCATTCTTCTCCTATCATCTAAATCAGCTGCTCGAACTGCTTTCTTGAATTTTTTGCTAATAAAATCCTCATTCAGTTTTATGCCTTTAACTCTTGTGAATATGTAATCATTTTTATCAGCAGCTTTTGAATATTTTTCGAAAATATTTTTTAGCTGTTGCCCAAAAGGAATAATTCTTTCCTTCTTAGATTTAGTCTGAAAGGTATTTCCATTTTTGACTGTGATAATATTTTTTTGCAAATCTATCCATCCCCTTTTCATATTAACTAATTCACCTAAGCGCATACCAGTATAAATAGCAACATTATATAGATCTCTAAGATATTCTTCTTTTACATTAGAGCGAATTACTTCAAACTCATTAAATGTAATAATCACTGGTGTGTTTTTAGCGAATTTTGGAAATTTAATTTTCTTGAATGGATTGTCGTCAATGTAGTTCCATAGCAAAGCTTTAGAGAAAGCCGCTTTCAAAGTGCGGTAATAAAGACTAGCTCCATATTTAGTTCTACTAAAAGTTTTATGAATGAAATGGTCAATTTCTAGCAAATTAATTTTATCTAATCTAGCATCACCAATAAATTCAATAAACTGACTAAATGATAACTCTACAGATCTTATATATTTCTGTGATTTCGCTGCGGACAAATGCTCGATATATTCTTCTTGAAATTTAGATAAAGTAATATGTGTTATTTCATTTTTCTTACTAGGTGCACTAAAGGATTGAAATGTTTTTTCAGCAGCTCTTCTGTTTTTAGTTTTAGTGGAATAAGAAGTTCTTTTTTCATTTACGCTAAATATAATTTGATAATTTGGGGATTTTTTAGTTTTGATTAAAAACATTTCCAGTACCTCCAACGGTACGGAAAAAGTAGGGAGACAAGAAAATTGTTTAATTATGCTCTCTTTTCTTAATAATCCCTATGACTCATAATCAGAGGGTCGGGGCTTCAACTCCCTCCGGGCCCACAAAGAAGCTTTGAAATAAATTATTTTTCAAAGCTTTTTTTATTTTGTCCCTTCGGTAAAAACCCGTTGACTATGTCCACAAATTTCCCCTTTTAGAAGGAAGCTAATGTGACTAAAGTATTGTTAAATAAAAAGGTTAATTGAGCAATCACAAGGTAGTTCACACCTTACAAATTGAATTGACATTCCAAACAAAATTATTTAATCGAACTTTTACTAATTGCTGAATCTACCTTAAGTAAATAACAAGCTGAAAATAAAAAACACTAAGGAATATTGGATACCCCCACTTTAGTACGATGTCGCGTCCTCGACACCTTTCTGCTGCATACCATTGCCCTTAAAGTACTATTTATACCCTACTCCTTTTTCAATGGTTTTGTTTTATTCTTTAGCTTAAAGAAAATCCAAAACGTTCTCTTGTTTTCAATGCCTAATTATTTTTTATCTATACTTTGATAATTCATTCTAAACCTTATATGAGACACGAAGTATTAAATATCAATTTGACCTGCCCCCATTAAGTGTACCACTGTTAAATATAGTTTCAACTTCAAGCATTAACTGCTAGCAGTGGAACTGTTACCTCCGGTACCGGAGGTGAAAATTTTAATGAGCTATGTGGTCTGATCTTATTATAATGTTTTCGCCACATTTCTGTTAAAACCTTTGCTTCTAATATAGTATCAAATATTTCTCCATTCAACAATTCATCTCTTAATTTTCCATTAAATGATTCAATATATCCATTCTCCCATGGACTTCCCGGTTCTATATATGCTGTTTTTACTCCGATCCTTTTCAACCATTTTCTTAGTTCTTTTGCAATAAATTCACTCCCATTATCTGAACGTATATAATCTGGTACTCCATGGATAATAAATAATTCTGATAACTTATAAAGCACTTCTGTTGAGGTTAATTTTCGATCAACATAAATTGATAAGCATTCCCTACTATATTCATCTATAACATTTAGCATTTTTATAACCTTTCGATCACTTGTTCTATCAAATACAAAATCATAGCTCCAGACATGATTTTTGTGCAACGGCTTTAATCTTATACATGAGCCATCATTAAACCACAACCTTCGCCTTTTAGGCTGTTTTTGTGGTATTTTTAAGCCTTCTTTTCTCCATATTCTTTCTACTCGTTTATGATTTATTTGCCAACCTTGTTGATTTAATAATGCTGTTATTCGTCGGTAACCATAGCGCCCATAGTCTTTTGCTAATTTTATTATATCCTCAGTTAGTTCAGCCTCATCCAGTTTTTCCTTTTTCTTCTTCCGATGAGTCGAACGTGGTTGTTCTAACACTTTACAAGCTCTTCTTTCTGAAACTTTTAGTTTTTCTACTACCATTTCTACGGCCCGACGCTTCTTCGCCGGAGAAGTCAATTTAACCGACTGGATTCCTTCAGTATTGAATTATCGATTAAGAGATCAGCTACTATTTTCTTTAACCGTGCATTCTCTTGTTCTAGGCCTTTGAACCGTTTGGCTTGATCTACTCGGATACTGCCATATTCTTTTCGCCACTTATAATAGGTTTGTTCATGAATTTCTAATTGCTTACAAATTGCATTGATCGTGGCACCTTGTGAATGAAGAACTTCTGCCTCTCTAAGTTTTCTTATTATTTGTTCTGTTGTAAATCTTACTTTCCCCATAAGTTTTTCTCCTTAATACTAAGTTAATAAAGTGGAGCACTTTTTGGGGGG
>SWCC01016495.1_pt1 | contig 13594 bp, 12 predicted proteins | sample 4692971 | NCBI WGS metagenome assembly SWCC01 (sample SAMN10267277, study PRJNA491770) | bioreactor metagenome | isolation source: DHS bioreactor inoculated with subseafloor sediment | place: Japan: off Shimokita Peninsula | collected 2006-08 | reverse complement strand
GAGAAACTGAGGGTGCAGGCCGAGACTGATGGACTGACGGGTCTTCTAAACCATAATGCTATTTTTAAAATGCTTCAGAACGAAATCGACAGGGTGGCCCGATATGGAGATGATTTGTCCGTGCTCATGGTGGATTTGGACCATTTCAAGCAGGTGAACAGCGAGTATGGCCACCTGGAGGGTGACCGGGTTCTGTTTGAGCTAAGTTCAGTATTAAGAAATGCATTGAGACGAATAGACAATGTAGGGCGCTACGGCGGAGAGGAATTCTTGATCGTTTTGCCAAAAACCAGTTTGACTGGGGCTGGGGAAATCGCTGAACGCCTGCGAAAGACAGTGGAGGAGACAGAGGTTGGATTAGTCAGCCGAAACATTACCGTAAGCATAGGAATGTCCACGTTTGGAGCGGGAGACGGAGTAATGGACATGGTCGAGCGAGCGGATACACGGCTATATGAATCGAAGAGACTGGGCCGCAACCGCGTGTCCTAGCGGACTAAAAAATGATGGTATGACATGGATTTCGAAGGGGAGATAAGGACGCCTGAGGGGACATTTGGGAAGGGAAACCTCAAGAGATTTTAACTCGACAAAATCCTTCGGTCCGGTTCGAATGTATCGGTGGACATCAAACGTATTAGAGAAGGCGAAATCGTGAAGAACACTTCGGCTAAGCATTAGAACGGCTACGGCTTAATTGCAATTTAATTTAATATGCATTATTTTCGGCCATTGCCTAGAATGTATAGGTTGTGGCCTTCTATTATTTAAAGCCATAACCATGGGTTCCATCTTTGAGCGAGAGCATCTCGCGTAGTTCCGTGGGAGTCATGATCATTTTACTGTTAGATTCTATGAGGCTATGCACCCTAGTTATAAGTTGCACATTCGTGGCAAGCTTTTGCCTTTCTTGATCGAACCAAATATTGTCTTCAAGCCCGACTCGTACTCCATATCCCATTGAAATAGCCATGGAGTTAATCATAAGTTGATATTTCCCCACTCCACCCATAGAAAATACTGCTTGATTCGGGAGTGAATTGACCATGATTCCCGCATGCAAAAGATTAGCTTGGGCGCAGGCGATATTGCCAAGAATAAGATTGAAATAATAGGGGGCTGCCAACTTCTCTTTTTTAATGAGATATGAGGCATAATTGAGCATGCCTACATCAAAGGCTTCCAGCTCGGGTTTGATACCATTTTCCAGCATCGTATCAGCCAGAGCCATTATCATTTCGGGAGAATTGACACTGGATTGATTGTTGAAGTTCAAGGAACTAAGAGTAAGGCTTGCCATATCCGGTTTTAAATCCCCACGAAGGGAAAGAACATCGGACCTTTTATCAAAGGCGCTTATGTGCCTGCCACTGGTCGAAGCGCATATCACCAAGTCGGGGGAAAAGTCTCTGATTCCGGATATGATTCGCCCGTAAATTTCTTTTTTGTAACAAGGGTTTCCTGTCAGGGAATCTCTTATGTGAAGATGAACCATGGTTATGCCAAGTTTGCATGCGGCATGAACATCTTCGATTATTTCCGAAGGTGTTACAGGGACATGGGGCGTTTGATTTTTTGTTGGAATCATGCCTGTTGGGGTGTAATTAATGATAATTTTATTCATCGATTTGTACTCCTCATCATAATGCCATTTTCTTTGTGATAACCAATAATCCTTGATGGATTTCCTACATTTTTGGAATGTGGCTCGGTATTTTTAATCACTACGCTTCCTGCACCCACCAATGTTTCATCGTTTAAACGGACATCTTCTACAATGGTTGCGCCTATTCCTATATAACAGGAATTTCCGATTTGGCAATGCCCGGCGATATTGCAGCCAGGCGCCAGGGTATTATTGTTTCCAAGCTTGAAATCATGCCCTAAGTATACATTTTGCCTTATGATGTTGTTATCTCCCATGCAACCATCAGTGCCGACATGGCTTTGCGCGAATATGATGTTGTTTATTCCCATGGAAACATTTGCATTGAAATCACAATTTTGACTCACATAATTTCGGAGCATGTAACCTTTCTCCTTTGATTTCAAGAAGAAAGCATTGCGACTCCGCATGTTTTCGAATCCCGAGAGAACCGCCAACATATCGTATTCGCTGGGAGGATACACTTTTTCGACAATAGAAAAATCCACTTGGGGCAGTCCCATGAATGTATTGTTTGTCAAATATTCGGAGTCGACTGCAAAAGCTTCAATAACAAAATCATTATCGCCGTCTGCGTCATGAAATAACATTTTACTTGTGATTGTATTGCCATAAATAACTACCTTTTTCATTGAAAAGACCTCCTTGTATGAATGCATAGAGAACAGATATCATTTGTCGTTATTTTTATCTGATTAAAGCTCAAGCATCAAAAATATTTCTCCAACTTGATACAAGCACCTCAAGCGAGTAGTGCTTTTTTATTGCTTCGATGTTCCTGTTTTTTGTAATCTCGGAAAGCGCAGAGTCTATGGGGTCGTTGTTGGTGGAAAAGACTTTGATATTCAAGGACTTGAATCTGCCCCAAGAGGTCGTGTCGTTTCTGATGTACACTTTTTTTCCGAAACCCAGTAATGTGATGATATTCCCTAAGGCTTGTTGCCTCTTATTATTGAATATTGCGATATCAATATTTGCCAAAAGTGAAAGATACTCTTCAATAGGCATGAATTCGACAATGGGATGGAACTGCTTCCCGAATATTCTTTTCCCTTCACTCATTACTAGCTCGTTGTATTTTGGGCTTCTGCAAGCGTATGAAAGGGGGCAAACAATCTCTACATCTTGCTCGCCCATGCACTCTTCAAGCATGCTGAAAATTTCCAAGTGGCAATTTAAAGGGTCGGCAGAATTCCCTATTTGTATGATGGTCGAAGAACTGTGGTTTTCGGATATATGTTCATCGATGTTTTTATAAAGCTTGCTCGGATATTTGAAACAAGGATACCATTCGCCTTTTGCCTTGTGCCATTTCTTCGCTAATTCGTAATCTCCTTCGATTGCGGTTATGATTCCGGCAATATTTCTTATTACAGCGCTCAAAAGGATTCCATAAGCATTCGATATAATGATGTTTTTTCTATATTTCTTATATTTGTTGAAGTATAAATCGGAACCGAATATGGACCAGTAACATTTTTTAAGCAACCATGGTTGCATGAAAAGTGCAAGCGACAAATAAGGCGGGTATATGGCGTGGAGGATGATTTTATTGCTGCGATTCATTTCACGGATTAATGTCAGCGTGTCCTTGAAATTCTTTGAAAGAATTTTTGCATTGCAATTATGTATATTCTTGAAAGCGAAATTCTTATTCAAGATTAGGAAAAGATGATCTTTCGAATTGAAATTGTCATTTATAAACTCAATATAGGGTTCAGTAAATTTAACATTTGAAATTACGTGCAAGATTTTCATTTTTTCCCTTTCGCGTAATATGATAATCCTGAGTTATAAAATTCGATATTAAATCATTTTATCGCCATATCTTATTCTTATAACCTTTTTTGCCTTTGGAGAATCATAACATAGAATATTTTAGCAAAAGGATATGGCGGGCAGAAGCTTTGATTAAATCCTATGAAAGAATACATAAACGAAAAGTGACAGAGGTCATACGAATTATCGGAGGATTAAGTTGAATGCAATGATAACACCTTATATATAAGAACGAAAATATTTGATAGATACCCTGAAGTAAGGGGTATCCTATTTATATAGCAGGAATATTATGGTTTTTTTAGATGTTTTATGTTTCTTGAAAGGTTGGATAAATTATGGCGTTTAACCTAGTAGAAAGTAAATTATTTAGAATCATGCAGACATCGGTGAATATCCTGATTATTCTTGCAGGGTACCGATTGGCTTTTTTTATACGCTTTGGGCTTGAATTAGAGGATAGAAACATACGACCCTTTTATATTCTAATTCCCTATATAATCATATATTCGCTTTTGTTCTTTCATATGTATCTTCCTGAAAAAAATGTAGGCAAAACCCGCATCGATCGTGTAATTTCTTCTATTATCGCTATTGCTATGATTCAATTTGCAACTGTCTCAACGACTTTTTTCGTTCGAGAATTCGCATTTCCTCGAACAATATTTTTGATTTCATTCGGGATTCATTGTGTTGTTATGGTTTTATGGGGATATCTTTTAGATGTCATAAACGAGAGATACTCTGTTTCAAATAGAGTGCTTCTCGTAGGCGGAGAGGAAACCAACCGCAAGGTGGCTGAGACCTTGCTTGGATTCAGGGGGAATAAGGTGCAAATCGCCGGGAAAATAGAATCGGTTGTGGATTTGAAAGAGGAACACTTGGATAAGATTGATTCCTTTTGTCTTACATCGGATTTGAAGGGCCGAGACCGTGAAACCATGATTGAAATTGCTGTTTCAAAAGGCAAAGCCATTTATATAATCCCGCATTTTCATGAGATTATATTGAACAGTTCGATATGGAGTCAGTTTGACGATACGCCGGTTTTGAAGGTTAGAAAGCTTTCCTTGTCAATGGAACAAAGATTTGCTAAAAGGGTTTTCGACTTGGTGGCCACGGTCCCGATTCTACTTCTTGCGATCCCTTTTATGGGGATTGCAGCTGTTTTGATTAAAATGAACGACAAGGGCCCTGTTTTCTATGCTCAAGAACGGTTGACCATAGATGGAAGGCCGCTTGAATTGATTAAATTCAGAACTATGATTGTTGATGCTGAGGAAAACTCGGGCCCGATTTTGGCGTTTGCAGGCGATGAACGCATCACAAAAATCGGCAGAATTCTAAGAAAGACCCGTTTGGATGAATTGCCTCAATTGTTCAATGTGATAAAAGGGGATTTGAGTTTGGTCGGTCCAAGGCCGGAAAGGAAATTTTTCTATGAAGAGTACGAGAGCGAAGTGCCGCAATTCAAGTATCGCCTATCTGTAAAGGCAGGCATTACAGGGCTAGGGCAGATTCACGGGAAATATACCACTAGCCCAAAGGATAAGCTTACTTATGATCTTATGTATATATACGATTATTCATTGCTTCTGGATATTAAAATACTGTTGAAAACCATTAGAATTGTTTTTACAAAAAGCAGTTCGGATGGAGTAAGTTAAGAGTTGAAAGTGAGGCATGAAATAAGAAAGAACCTGGGAAATTATCGCATTTAAGATGCGGTGAGGTAGAATTTAACAATTTGAGTTAAAGGGGTAAAAATGATGAAAATAACAATAGCGGGAACAGGTTATGTCGGACTGTCCAATGCGATCCTATTGGCCCAACATAACGAAGTCATAGCGCTTGATATTATACAAGAAAAAGTAGACATGATAAATGCCAGGAAATCACCAATTGTTGATAAAAAGATAGAAGAATATCTGGCAACAAAGGAATTATACTTAACGGCAACTACAGACAATTACTTGGCTTTCAAGGATGCTGAATATGTCATTATCTCGACACCTACCAATTATGATGCCGAGAAGAACTACTTTAATACAAGGACGGTTGAAGCTGTAATTACAAGTGTCTTGTCCATAAACCCGGAGGCAGTAATGGTTATTAAATCAACTGTGCCAGTTGGATATGTGGAGAAAGTCAAGGCGATGTTCGAAACGGACAATATAATGTTCTCGCCGGAGTTCTTGAGAGAAGGCAGTGCTCTGCACGACAATCTGTATCCATCAAGAATCATCGTAGGAGAGAAATCAGAAAGGGCCAAAATATTCGCTGATTTACTTGTGCAAGGGGCAATTAAAGAGGATATCGAAGTGCTGTTTACTAACTCAACAGAAGCGGAAGCTGTAAAACTTTTTTCGAATACATACCTAGCTATGAGAGTGGCATACTTTAATGAGCTTGATACTTATGCAGAAGTAAGAGGTTTAGATACAAAGCAAATAGTGGAAGGCGTATGCTTAGATCCTAGAATAGGAAGTCATTATAATAATCCATCCTTTGGTTATGGGGGATACTGCTTACCTAAAGATACAAAACAATTACTTGCCAATTATTCGGATGTGCCTCAAAACATTATGACTGCTGTTGTAGATGCTAATAGAACAAGAAAAGATCATGTAGCTGATATGATAATAGCTAGAAAACCTAAAATCGTAGGTATATATAAATTAACAATGAAAATGAATTCGGATAATTTTAGGCAATCATCTATTCAGGGCGTTATGAAAAGAATTAAGGCTAAAGGTATTGAAGTTGTTGTATTTGAACCAACATTAAAAGAAGATGAGTTCTACAATTCAAGAGTAATCAAAGATTTAGATGAGTTTAAAAAAATGTCAGATGTCATTGTAGCAAATAGAATGTCAGATGACATAAAGGGTATAGAAGACAAGGTTTATACTAGAGATTTGTATAGTAGAGATTAAAATAAAGTAGTAACATATCGTCATTTTGAGAATATTAGTTTGATCAAAGAAATCTGTTATTTCTTCTTTTACATTTATAATGCGTTAAAAGAAAATTTTAGGGAGAAATCATGAAAAAATCCAAGATACTATATTTATCAGATGCTCCTATCCATAAGGCTGGTGGCGCACAAATTTCAATGAAAATTATAATGGATGGGTTGAAACAAGAATATGATTTTTATCTCATCAGTCCTGGTAGTGAAGTTGAGTTTGATCGTCATATACTGATTGCAGGGTATCAGACGATAGTACCATCAAAAAATGGCATTCTCAAGACGCTTGATGTACTTTTTAAGATCAGGAAAGGGATTATAGATATTGAGCCAGATATAATCCATGTGCAGACTTCTTCAGCTGCAATATTGATAAATTTATTGAAGGTATTTCGATTAATTTCCAGAAAGATTGCAATCATTTATACTGATCGTGAAGTTTACGCAAAATATGGCAGTGTATCAAGAAAATCAATCGACCATCTACTGAAATATTCTGAGTATGTGATTACAACAACCCAAAATAACTATGAGCACTATCATGAAAACTACAATAAGTTTTTCAATAGTTACAATCGATTCAGAGTCATCCCTAATACAGCTGGATTGAATTTTGAGAATTCAGCTGTAGATTATAAAAGAAGTTATCCTTTGAACCATCAAAATGAGATTGTTATAGGGTTCTGTAGTAGATTCATTCCTAACAAGAATTGGTCATTGGTAAAGGCGATAATTGATTGTCTCTTCAAAAGAACAAAAAATGTAAAAGTAATCGCGGCTATAGGTTCTGATGAATCTACACGAGACGAAATGTTTAAATTTATCAATCATCTTAATGGACAATATAAGAATCGAATTTCGATTCGCGTGGATGTTGATTCAGAAACAATGGTAAAATTATATGATGAAATGGATATATTTATTTTGACATCGAAGGTTGAATCCTTTGGACGAACGGCGGTTGAAGCAATGGCTCGAAAGACTGTTGTTATGGGAACCAGAATTGACGGAATCCCTGAAGTCATTGGAGAAGAGGAATACCTCTATTCGAATGCGGATGAAGCTGTTGAAAAGATTGTGATAATGACTCAATCTAGGGATGATTTAGAAAAAAGAAAAGATGCGTTCTTTAAACGTTACTATAATAAATATAGTACATACTCAAATTGTAAATCTCATGAAGAGATTTACAATAACACAATAAATAGAAAGAATAATATGCGATTATTGTTCATAGGACCTTTACCACCACCTATTGGTGGGGATACAGTGTCGTTTTCAAGAATTATTGAAACACCATATTTTGAGCAATATTACAAGAAAATAATTGATACATCAAGAAAAGGAAGTATTAGAATAACAGGACGACGTACTGATTTCAAGGATATCTTGAATGGCATCAAAGTTCTTTTGAGAGTTATTAAGAATGGGTTGAATCATGATGTGGTAATTTTTTATTCAAACAGAAGATTTCTGTATACAGTCGGTTTAGGGATTGTCTTGATTGAAAAAATATTTCGAAAAAAAATAATTATTCGTGTTTTTGGTGGATCTTTCCATAAGGAATTGAATCGTCTTCCAACTTTATACAAAAAGATATCATTGTCAATCTTGAGAAAGATTGATTATCTTCTGGTTCAGTCGAAAGAGTTGCATGACAATATGCTGAATCAATTCAATTTTAGTTACTATCAAGTGATATACTATCCGAATTTCGTACCGGATAGTATTATTAAGCAGAATGTGAGTAGAGAGAAACCAACTGATTTATTAAAGATTGTATACATTGGGCAAATCAAAAGGGAGAAAGGTATTTTTGAAATCATTAACGCAAGGGAAATAAATAATTCATTTACTTGTGATTTCTATGGTCCGATTTTTAGCCGTGATCAAAGTGAATTTAATAAAGCTATTGAAAGTACAGAAGGTTTGTCATATCAAGGGGTCGTGTCAAGAGAGGATGTCTGTAAAACAATTTCTTCATATGACATATTGATTTTACCGAGTTATCATGAAGGTGAAGGATATGCAGCAGTTGTTTTCGAGGCTTTTTCGGTGGGGGTGCCGGTGATTGTGACGCGTTGGAATGCTTTTCCTGAATTTATTGAGGAGAATGTCAATGGTATTATGGTTCCAATAAAGGATGAAGAAGCGATTGCTAAAGCAATCAATAGGTTGAATGAAAATCACAATCTTCTTTTTGCAATGAGAGAAGGGGCTTTACGGACGAGTGAGCAGTATTCAGAGAAACAAATAGTTGGAGGAATATTTCTTCCTTTAATCGAAAAAATGAGGTGATTTTTTGGGACAAAAGATTACGAAGAATGGTGATAATTTTAAAAGTTTTAAAAGTGATAAAAAAAGAATATTAGTTACTGGGGGTGCTGGATTTATTGGTTCAAATCTTGTGAAGAGTTTGATTGATCAAAATCATGATGTTATAGTTATGGATAATTATTATTCGTCATCGAAAAGGAATCTTAAAGATTACTTTGGTCTTTGGAATTTTGAATTTATTAGACATGATGTAAATCTACCTTTTACTATTGAAGTTGATGAAATCTATCATCTGGCATGTCCGGCGAGTCCAATTTACTATCAAAAGGATCCAGTATATACTATTAAAACGTCATTCTATGGGAATCCCATTGTTCATCCTCAAACAGAGAACTATTGGGGGAACGTCAATCCGATAGGTCTTAGAAGTTGCTATGATGAAGGCAAGAGAGCAGCAGAAACCTTATTCAGTGATTATCATCGCGAATATGGTGTAGATATAAGGATTGCTAGGATATTCAATACATATGGACCAGGAATGTGCCAAAATGATGGACGTGTAGTGTCGAATTTTATCATGCAGGGGTTACGAGGAAATCCCCTTACAATATATGGAGAAGGAAACTAGACCAGATCCTTTTGCTATGTGGATGATCTGGTCAAAGGATTGATTAATTTGATGGCAGTTGAGCAATATCCAGGTCCCATAAATTTAGGAAATCCAGAGGAAACATCGATTAAGAAATTAGCAATGAAAATTGCTGATATTACTGGCACATCAAATGAACTGAGAATGATGCCACTTCCTACTGATGATCCGGTAAGAAGACAACCTAATATAACACTTGCAAAGAATCTACTAAAATGGGAACCTGAAAGTTCAATTGATAAAGGTTTAAAAAAGACCGTGGAATATTTTGAAAAAACATTTATAGTAATGGAGTAAATATTATGATAACAACCTGTATTATTGATAATTACAATTATGCTCGATATCTATCAGAGGCGATTGAAAGTGCTCTTTCACAAAGCGTTCCTTTTGATGAAATCATTATCGTAGATGACGGTTCTTCAGATTGTTCGATTGAGATAATTGAAATGTATGAAAAAAACTTTTCTCAGATTAATTTATCATGAAAATGAATGGTGGACAACTGTCTGCTTTTAATCGTGGGTTTGAAGATTCAGATGGAGATGTTATTGCTTTTTTAGATGCGGACGATTTTTATGAAAACAATTTTTTGGAAGAAATGTTGAAAATATTTGATGTGTTTGTTGATGTTGATCATATCTTTTGTGATAGTTTGATTGTGAATCAAAATAGTGAAGTTCAAACTGTGAAAGAACGATATCGCTATAAAAATGATATCCATTTCGGTAAAACGGCAGTAAAAACATTTAATTTATACTCTTGGACTGGCAATTCAACATCGATGAATATTTTCAGAAGAGGAATCTTAGAGAAAATACTTCCTTTCGATATGGAAGATACTTTTAGAATCAGTGCGGATCGGCCAATTATAATGGGTGTTTCTTTGGCTAGTGGAGGCAAGTATTATTTAAAAAAAACATTGGTAAATTACCGGATTCATGGAGAAAATTTATATCAAGAAAATTCTAAAATAAAGTCTCGATATTATGAGTATGATAGACGATTAATCAACGAAAAAATGTTTGGAAAAATACTTGAACGAGTAGGTATTGAAGATTCATACTTTTGCACATTGATTTTAGAAGAATTTTTAAGCAAACCAACAAAAAATAGAAGAGAGACAATGACATATTTAATGATGGTCTGGAGCAGTGTGGAAGCTGTATTTATAAAACTGTTGGTTAGTACAAGAATTTTATGGGCATTTATTATTCAGAAAGGTACAATACCAATCAAAAGAGTATTGTATGATAATGAAAAAAGGAAAAATCATTAGAAGTACAATATTTGTGAGCTATTAACAATAGAAATGCTCATTATTTTCGTGCCATTTATTTAAAGCTATCCACATAAATGGAGGATTTTAGATGATTTCAATTATTACACCTATATATAATGACGGTAAATATATTGAAGAAACAATTCGGTCAGTTATTTCACAAACGTATGAAGATTGGGAAATGATTGTAATTGATGATGATTCCAAGGATGATGGTCCTGAATTAGTTCAAAGGATTGCAAATACTGATTCGAGAATTCGATTAATTTCAATGCCTGAAAATGTTGGAGCAGCGAGGGCAAGAAATCGGGGGATTGAAGAGGCTTGCGGCCGATATATTGCTTTCATCGATGGTGATGATGTTTGGAAAAATGAAAAGCTTGAATGTCAATTGGATTTTATGAAGAGAAAGAAAGTGGGTTTCTCTTATACATCTTATTCAATTGTATCGGAAGATGGGGTTTTGCTAAAGAGAAAAGTGTCCATCCCGAATTTGTTGGATTATAAAGGATTGTTGAAGAATACAGCCATTGGATGCTCTACGGTAATGATTGACAAGCGAGTTTTTGGCGATTTTAGAATGCCGGATAAAAGGGCCGGCCAAGATACAGCTACTTGGCTTATGCTTTTAAGAACAGGGGAATGTGCGTATGGATTTGATGAAATTTTAGCGAGCTATCGATTGGTTAAAGGCTCTGTTTCGAGCAATAAGTTTGGAGCGTTAAAAAGAACATGGAAGACTTATAGGGATTTCGAAAATCTTAGTTTGTTGTTTTCCATATATTGCTTTATACAATATATTTTTAATGCCTCAAGGAGGCGTTATTGGGGATAAAAGAGTTATTTAAAGAATGTTGGATTAGGATTTTGGTGTTGACGATGAGTAAAGTGACTTAATGTAATATTTTTGCTAAATCGCATGATAAATCGAGGGAATAAATGGATAAAAAAAAATTGTTAAAAACTTCAGGTAGCATATTTTTAATCCTTTCCATAAGCCGCATAATCGGTTTTTTCAGGGAGATGCTTATTGCATATCGCTTTGGATCTGGCATTGAAACTGATGCTTTTTTTATAGCAATAAGTATTCAATCAACAATTTTCCTTATTTTTGCAGCAGGACTTTCTGTTGCTGTCATTCCGGTATTATCACAGATTAAAAAAGATGGAGGATGCTTGGAAGAAAGCAAATACATAAGCGGGCTACTGAATTTGTTGGGGATTATATCAATATTTATGATGCTGATTGGTTTTGCTTTTGCAGAAATTTTAGTGAAAATATTTGCTGTGGGATTTATTGGCAAACAGTTGCAATTAGCAGTATTATTGACACGAATCAGCATGTTGATAGTTATTTTTCATGCGGTATCGGCTGTTTTAATGGCTTATAATCACAGCTTGGGGAAGTTCATAGTTGCTTCTACAGAATCTATTGTATTCAATATTCCCATATTGATTTTCCTTTCTTTTTTTTATAAGAATCTTGGAATAAAGGGTTTAATGATAAGTTTTTTAGTGGGATATGTTTTACGAGTTTCTATTGCATATATTCCTTTGGCAAAAACATACAAATACTCTATGGTTCTTGTTTCAGAAAAAGAACATTTGAAAAAGACTCTGAATATCATGGGTCCGGTTATTATCGGATCAATAGTTGGACAGGTCAATCTTATTGTTGATAGAACACTTGCATCACGATTGGCGACTGGAAGCATATCGGCTTTGTCTTATGCGGGGAAGGCAAAAGGCGTTGTTGTTTCTTTATTTTTGGCTTCTGTAGTTATGGTAGTATATCCTAAAATATCGGAATATATCTCGAGGGACGAAGGAGAAAAGCTCCAGGGGACAATGACTTACAGCATGGATCTTATTTTGATAATGGTAGTCCCTGCATTAACGGGATTGGCTGTCCTTAATTACCCTATAATAAAGGTGCTTTTCTACAGAGGGGCTTTCACTGAGACTAACGTTGCCATGACCTCATCGGCTCTCTTTTTTTATTCACTAGGATTAGTGGGAGCTGGAGTCAGTCTTCTTGTGGACAAGGTATATTTCGCTCTTCATGATTCAAAGACGCCAATGAAAATTGGTATGGTAGCGGTTGCCTTAAACATAGCATTGAACGTAATTCTTGTGGGCCCGATGAAGCACAACGGACTTGCGCTTGCAACCAGCATCGCGGGAACATTTGCGGCGACGGTCAAGTTTTTGGGACTCAGAAAAAAGAATATATCCGTAGAGTATAGGAAGATGTTCACCACATTCATCAAAGCTGCGGCGGCCTCGGTTGTCATGGGAATTGCGGTATACTTTGCAGGGTACAGAATCATCGATATCTATTCGGGGCTTGTTCTGGCCAGATTCGCGAAACTTATTGGCGTCTGTGCCATCGGAGCCATCGTCTATGGAGTCATGGTTTACATGCTTAAAGTCGAGGAAGTGCGGGAAATCACCGATAAATTATCATCGAAATTCTTTGGCTTTGGAAAGAGCTGATAAAGAACAACCCCCCGGTACCTTTTAACGAACTAAAGGTTCTGGGGGATTTTAATTCGAAAAAATAGTGCTTCACAAAAGGTTTTACATCTGCTATACTCTTAGTATGCAATATTGTACAACAATATGTTATTAATTTCACAAAATACAGCATAAAAGGTGCGCTATGGAAAAGATAAATGCGGAAGAAATGGTATACGACGAACTGAAGGATGCAATTATACAGCGAAGGCTCTACCCGAACATGCAGCTGACGGAAGCTAGCATAGCGGAAAAGATGGGCGTAAGCAGGACTCCGATTAGGGGGGCGCTTAAGCGTCTCGAGTATGACGGGCTTGTGAGAATCATCCCGAATAAGGGCGCATTCGTGGCCCAGCCTTCGATCGATGAGTACAAAGATATTTTTGCTTGCAGGTTATTACTGGAGAGAGAGGCGGCTGGCTACGCTGCTGAAAAAATAACCGATGAGGAGCT
>SWCC01004516.1_pt1 | contig 13612 bp, 8 predicted proteins | sample 4692971 | NCBI WGS metagenome assembly SWCC01 (sample SAMN10267277, study PRJNA491770) | bioreactor metagenome | isolation source: DHS bioreactor inoculated with subseafloor sediment | place: Japan: off Shimokita Peninsula | collected 2006-08 | reverse complement strand
AATACCGACGGCAGCATCCCCGCCTGGGACGGCGGATACAAGCCATCGACCTCAGGCGGAGCGCTGGTCGATCCCTATGCCGCCGAGCAACCGCTACAGCGCATCGACTCCGGCAACATGGCGCAATTCGCCCAGTGGCTGAGCCCAGGCACGCAAGCCATGCTCCGTCAGTACCCGCAGAGCTTCCATCTGCAACTGTATCCCTCGCACCGCAGCGCGGCCTATCCCGAGTCCATCCTGAAACAGAGCCGGCAAAACGCCACCCGGATCAGACTGAACGCCAGTGGTAGTGGCCTGGAGGGTGGCTACACCAGCGGCGTGCCGTTCCCCGTCCCCCTGCGTGCCGAAGAGGTTATCTGGAACCATGTCACCCGCTACCGTGGCGGGGCGGTCAAGCGCGAGGTTCACCGCATGCCGGTGCAAACCAGCGGTGCCTATCAGGCCAGCCTCATCCGCCAGACACAGGTCTTTGCCAGCAATGTCCGGGACAACACGCCAGACAGCAATCTGCTCTTCTATTTCATCGGCCAGACCCTGGCTCCGGCGCGCCAGGCCGGCAACATCGCCCTGATTCACGAGCCCCTGGATCAGGTACAAACCCCACGCCAGGCCTGGGCTTACAACGCCGGACAGCGGCGTGTCCGGCGAGCCCCTACACTGGCCTACGACTCACCACAGAACAGCTCGGATGGCCTGGCCACATCGGACAACATGGATATGTACAACGGTGCGTTCGATCGCTACGACTGGACCCTCAAAGGCAAGCGCGAACTGTTGATTCCTTACAACAACTACCGACTGCACGACAAAGGGCTGAAGTACGCACAAATCATCCAGCCTGCGCATTTGAATAGCGACTACGTGCGCTATGAGCGGCATCGGGTCTGGGAGGTAGAGGGAAAGCTCAAAGCAGGCCAGCGCCACATTTACGACAAGCGCACGTTTTTCATTGATGAGGACACCTGGCAGATTGCCCTAGCGGACCATTACGACGCCCGTGGTGAGCTATGGCGAGTATCGGCAGCCTACCAGTTGAACTTCTACAACGACCTGGTGCCCTGGATGACCGCCGAGGCTATTCATGATCTGCAGTCTCGCCGTTATCTGGTCAGCGGCCTGAGTAATGAGACCCCGAGCGAGGCCAGCTTCGGCCATGAGGCTCTGCGCCAAGACTTCAAGCCAGATGCCTTGCGCCGCTTGGGCGGGAAGAACTGAAGGATCGGTCTTCGGCGAGTCAGCCACCGGCGTCGGACGACGATCTGCTGCAGGTTGACCGCCTTGCCATGCCCTTCCCTAACGGGCCAACCAAGCATCTTGGCGCTGGCGCACGGTGGTATCGTGGGCCAGAAGCACCTCGATAAAGCATTGCGCAGCAAGTGATAGGCGTCTGCCGCGCAGATGAGCAATCCCGAAACGCCCGCGCAGGCCAGGGTCAAGGCTGCGTAAAGCCTGTAAGTCGCCGCGCCGCAGTTCGTCTTCCACCATAAACCAAGGCAATATTGCCAGCGCCTCACAGCCCTGTAGGAGCTGTTTGATAATGGCCGAGCTATCGCAGGTGATGGCCAGCTTCCACTGCTCACGCCAGGTGTTCTGTAAGGCTCTAGGTAGGCGCTTGAGCAGCTGCTCACGAATATCCTCGGGAAGGTTGGGTCCGGCCAGTGGATACTTCAACAGCATCTCCAGACTAGGCTCGGGGTGCTCAAGCAAGGGATGACCGGCGCGGCACATCGGCAGCGTGTGGTGCTCACCAAGGGCCTGTATCGTATAGCTGGGGTCGTCCTCGATCTCGTGCAAGTCGGCCACCAGCAGATCTATTTCCCGGCGTTGCAAACGCGCGGGCAGTTCTTGCCAGGGTGCCAACACCACCTCCAAATGCACGCCGGGGTGCGCGCGGTTCAAAATGGCCAGCACCGGGGCGACAAGCGCGGCGCCGGCAAACGGACCTACTCCCACACGCAACTCACCTTGCTCCAGGCCGCGCGCCAATTGTAGGTCACGCTGCAAGTCCTGGGCGTGCAGCAGCAGTTGCCGGGCATGCTGCAATAACAGTTCGCCCATCGTTGTGGGGGTCACTTCGCGGTGGCTGCGATCAAACAGCTGCTCGCCAACCTGAGCTTCCAGCGCTTGCAGGCTGCGGGTCAGCGCCGGCTGGGAGAGGTGCAGCGCCTCTGCGGCGCGGGCAAAGTTGCCATGTTCGACCAGGGCCAAGGCATGACGCAGGTGACGGAACTCTATATTCATGTCTTTTGCTCATCAATTAAATGATTTGATTGCATTGGACGCATAGTAGATCGCACGCCATGCTCTGACCAGACACTCTCTGGAGAACGCCGATGAACCTGCCCTATCGCTGGATGCTAACCAGCACCTTGTTGCTACTCAGTGCATGCAGCGACGGCCCTGCGCCCAGTCACAGCGCCGCCACGCCACGCACGCAAGCTGCCCAGGCCGAGGTGGCGCAGAGCTATGACCTGAGCCATGTCGAGGGCCTAGCCCAGGCACGCCGCGGCCTAATTGCCACGCCTCAGGGCCAGGTGCGCGATGCCGAAGGCGAAGTGATCTGGGACTTCGATAGCTTTGCGTTTATCCAAGGTGAGGCCCCCACTACCGTCAACCCCAGCCTGTGGCGGCAAGCGCTGCTGAATAACCAGGTTGGGCTGTTCAAAGTCAGCGACAAAATCTATCAGCTACGCGGCTTCGACCTAGCCAACATGACGCTGATCGAAGGCGACAGCGGCTGGATTGTCATCGACCCGCTAACCAGCCGGGAAACCGCCGCCTTCGCTATGGACTTCGTTGCACAACATCTGGGCTCACGCCCGGTGAGCGCGATGATCTTCAGCCACAGCCATGTCGATCACTTTGGCGGTGCTCTCGGCGTGATCAGCGCCGAAGACGCCAAGGTGCGTCAGCTACCGGTGATTGCCCCGGCTGGGTTTATGGAAGAGGCCACCAGCGAAAACCTGATGATGGGCATCGCCATGGCCCGCCGTGCCACCTTCATGTACGGCAAGCGCCTACCGCGCAGCGCCGAGGGCCTGGTAGACAACGGCCTGGGCAAGGCGGTTGCCTTCGGGCACATGGGCATTCTGCCGCCCACCCAACTGATCGACGGCCGCGAACAGACGCTGGACGTGGATGGAGTGCGCTTCGTCTTCTACAACGTACCCGAGAGTGAAGCCCCGGCGGAAATGACCTTCAGCCTGCCGGAGCTGAACGCCTTTGGCGGCGCCGAGCTACTCTCGCAAACCCTGCACAACCTGTACACCCTACGCGGCGCCAAGGTACGCGATGCCTTGCAGTGGGCCAACTACATCGACGCCAGCCGCGCGCAAGCCGCTGGCGCCGAGGTGCTGTTCAACCAGCACCACTGGCCAGTGTGGGGGCAGGACAACATCCAGACCTTCCTCACCACCCAGCGTGATGCCTACCGCTACCTGCACGATCAAACTGTTCGCCTGATGAATGCCGGCCTCACCGCGCCGGAGATCGCCGAGCAACTGCACCTGCCGCCCAGCCTCGACCGCCATCTGAACGTGCACGACTACTACGGAACCCTCAAGCACAACGTGCGCGGCATCTATCAGTTCTACCTAGGCTGGTTCGACGCCAACCCGGCCAACCTCGACCCACTGCCGCCGGTGGCCGCCGCCGCCAAGTACGTGGCCCTGGCCGGCGGCCGTGAGCCGCTGCTGGCAGCCGCCGAGCAAGCCTATGCCGAGGGCGATTACCGCTGGGCCGCGGAGCTGGGCAAACATCTGCTCTATGCCGATCCGGACAACCAGGGCGCCCGCGATCTGCAGGCACGCAGCTTCGAGCAACTGGGCTATCAGGCCGAGTCGGGGCCCTGGCGCAACTTCTACCTGAGTGGCACCTATGAGCTGCGCCACGGCCTGCCGGAAGAGGGTTTCACTCCGGTAATGATGCTCGATATGCTCAAACACACCGCTCCCGAGCGCTTCCTGGACGTGATGGCCACCAAGCTCAATGGCACGGCGGCAGCCGACAGCGCGCTGCGTATCAACCTCAACTTCACCGACAGCGGCGCGCGCTATCACTTGTGGATCGAGAACGCCGTGCTGCATCACCGCCGTATGAATGAAGGCGAAGTCGCCGAGGCCGACGCCAGCCTCAACCTGAGTAAGGACTTCTTCTTGCAGATAATCAGTGGGCAAGCCGGCGCCGCAGCCCTGCTCAGCTCCGATCAGGTGTCGATCGACGGCAACCCCCTGGCCCTTGGGCGCTTCTTCAGCCTACTGGATCAGCCAGACGGACGCTTCCCCATTGTCACGCGGTAGTAATTGGACTATGCCAACCAATTGCGCCGAGATAAAGTGGCGGGCTTGGCCGTACCCGCAAACAGGTCCAGCTATCGTAGAGCCCTCGATAGTTAGACTTAAGCCCCATGTTGCTGTGAGTGGAGCTGGCCGTTTTCACTCTGACTGGCTGCACAGGTGTTTTGAATCATCTTGGATAGGATGCTTCGGGCCGGAAGTAGCACCTAGCTAACGGCTGCTTTTGGCCGCAAGCTGCCTCTAGCAGGAGACCGCTTCCGGCAAAGAGCGGGCGTTAAGGTTAGGAAAGTGAATCTTGCCCCTTTTGCCTTTTCCCACAGCCCCACGCTTCTTCGGATATGTAACGACAACTACTAATGCAGGCAAGCTACCGCTGCTAGCGAAATGCTATGGTTGCGTGTGCAAAGGAACCACAAACAGATGCTCTGAAAAGGAGTTCAGCATGAGTCCCAAGCTCTATCTCGTTCTGGTGCTGCTGGCGCTGGGTGCTTACCTTTTTTGGCTGACCCGTGAGCAACTGGCTGCGATGCAGACCAAGAAAAAGGGGATCGCCTACGGCAAGGCGGTGATGGCCGCCGTTGAAACGCATTACGTTGAGCTGAAAGACAAGTCGGTTTTGCTGGTCGAAGATAAGGGATATCAAGTCGTCGACGACTCGAAGTGGAAAGCTGAGCTCGACAAGTTCATCACTATGGTCGTCCGCCCGAAGGTCGAGGGTTTCATCAGAACCCGGGCCGATCAGGCTGTCTTCCACCAATTCGCCACGACCATGCTTCTCCAATTGTTGGACGGCGATGTGTTCCCCCGTCAGTTCCCTGTCGAAGAGTATGCAGCCGGCGCGATCCAGTCGGCCGGCGAGGCTGAAAAGTTGTTGATCCCGGCCCGCTGGCTTTTCTCGATAGTATTCGTCGCCGTCGCGGTCTACACCGCCATCCACCAAGGCTGGCTGGGGGGCTTGCTGATGCTGGTTGCCGGCTTGGTGTTCAACCCGCTGACACACCAGAAAATGGTACAGAAAGCACCGTGGTACGACCGATACAACCTCGGAATTTGGGCGATTCTGGGCATCGTGTTACTGGCCAACATCTCCTACTTCCAGCATGCCCAGGCGGTCTACGACGAGAGCCAGGCCCTCCTTGCCGAACAGCAAAAGCAGCGGGCGATTGAGCAGCAGAGAGTTGCAGAGCAGCGTCGCGTGGATACCGAACAGAAAAGGCTGGCGGTAGAGGCTCAAGCCGCCAATGAGTTCGCGGCGAAGCGCTTAGAGGTCCTCGAAAACCTCAGTCGGGCCATCCAAGAAGAGCGATTTTCGGACGCGAAAGCGATCCTGGACAAGTACAGCGCGGTTTCTGATTCTGATCTGGTCGCGCTCAATGGTGAATATGAACTGAAAAGGGAAGCCTTCGATGCCAAGGAGGCCGCTGCCAAGGCCGAGCGGAAGCGCCAGGAGAACTACACCGCTCGCATCCGAGACTACGCGATCGACGAGTACACTTCGGCACAGTATCCGAAGCTCACGGCCAAATATCGAAGCCGGCTAACGGAGATTAAAAACTTCCGCCGCACAGCGGCTGAGCGCGTGATTGACAGCGGCAAATGCGACTACGTCGAGAATGTCCAGCTCAGCGACGAAAGCACGCTGCGATCACTCAAGTTCTTCATTGACTGCGCCAACGAGAACCGGATCTACCTGACCGAGGCTGAACTTAAGAGCGGCGCCGAGGTGCGTACACAGGCAGAAAACTCTTGGGACGAAGGTGAGGCCATTGTTGCGTGTAGGGACATGACGAAACGGAGCGCGACCATCCCGAGCTCGGTCAACTTCCACAGTTTCACTGGTACCAGTGCAACGACCGCCAAGACCACCGGGAACGTCCAGGTGCTTTTAAACTTTGATGCCAAGAACGTTTTTGGTACGGAGATCGGCTACACGGCGAGGTGCATCTTTGAGCCGCGTAAGCAGGGCAGCATCGAGATTTTCTTACGCGAATAACGCTGAGCGGCGAGTGTGCGGGCATTGCAAATGCGTTCGGGGGTGACGACGCGCCGCCGTTACGAGCGCTGCTGCCCGGCCGCTTCTGGCCGAGAATCGGCATCAGTAGGCCCCCTGTATGAGTACCTGCGTACTTCGGCGTAGGGGGTACAATCTGTCCCTGGTAGGGAAAAGCTTCCCAGCCAGAGGAGGAGTTCAGGTCCGGCACCGTGCCAGGGGGCACCTGGCTAGCGTAGGACGAGTTTCCAGCTCCTTAAAGGCTGGCTGGCCAGGTCGATGGTCGATGGCTTGTTCAATTTCTACGGCGTTCATGTGGGCGGTTCCGGTCATTGCTGCCAAGGCTGCATCTGGGGGCTCCGTCCATGCAAAGAGGCGGCGGTGGTCGGAATCGATTGGCAGGCAAGCTCATGGGTAGACTTTAAGATGCGGCTGTCTGCAAGGAGACGGGCTTAGGTATATGCACTTTATGAGCAGGGAGCACAGTGAGCACAGGGACAGCGCAGGAGTGGTGGGGCTTGTAGCGGTTCCCTGTGCTGGTTCCCAGTAGGGAGCCGAGGGAGTAATTCCTTCTCTTATGTTCCCGGCGTTCCCTGTGCCGACCCGCTGGAGGAAGCAAGCGCAGACCCCGTGAATACGGGCTGATCCCGCTGTTCCCTGCGTTCCCCCACCAAAATAGAACACTGCAACTAGCCAACATGCTCCAAGCGTGCCGGATCAATCCAATAAAGCCCTGGATTACTGCCGTCCGGGAGCCGCTTCCTGTGCTGCAGCTTGCCTGGCTCCTTCTTGATGAGGGCCCCCACAGAGTCCAGTGTGCGCAGCACACGAGTGAGCTCGAAGTCTTGGGTGGCATCCTGAAGGCCGCCGCGAGTGAATAGGTAGATGCGTCCGCTGGCGGTGTGCTCCCAATAGCCCGCGCGGTCACGAACAGCTTCTGCACTTACGGCTGTGGACTGAAAGCGGCTGCCGCCGTGGCGGTCGATGAAATCGGCGATGGCGCGCAGGATCTGCCGATCCTCGCTGGGACCTTCCCCACGCCCGGCCTGCCAGCTTTCAAAGAGCTCCACCATGCTGTTGGTCCCTTCGCCCTCGGTTAGCGCTAGCAAACCGTAGGTTGTGGCGAGCTCCAGTGCCAGAGCGAGGATCGCAAAATTCTTTGCTACGCGAGCAGCCTGGCTGGAGGTCGGGTGAAAGCGCTTCTGGATCGTATCCAGCAGGTCTGGCAGCTTTTCCGTATCGCCATGCTCGATCAGTCGCCGTACGAATGCTGGACCGGCGTGGCCATAGTGAACCCCGCTGGCCTTCTGGAGTGCATCGGACAGGGCCTGTCCGCTGGGGTGGTTGTGGAGGTTGTCCCAAGCACCGTAAGTTCGCCCTGCCGAAACCGTTGCCAGACGAACTTCCTGACCGGCGCGGACAGGCTTTCCCGCCTCGCGCATCTTGGTTTCGAGCGTTATCTCACCACTCGACAGCAATATCGCTAGCCACCGGCGGATCTTGCGTGCAGCGCCGGTGGGCTCAGCACGCTGTTTCCCGACTCCATCCACGATGGCATATACCACCTCGCCCACGATGGCCGGATTGGCCTGTCCCAGCTCGTCGAGCGGCACAAGGCAATCGTTTCGCAGAGCAGATAGACCCTCCAAGCCGCTGCCTGAAGCAGCCCACTTCCGCATGAATTTGTTTCCGTGCCCCCAGACTGAAGCGGCACACATCACGATGGTGGTTTTTCCGTTGGAACTGTCCCAGAGCAGGTGAAAGCCGCACCCTGAGTAAACTCGTAGAGGCGCTAGCAGCGTGCCCGCAAGTGACGCGCCAATGCCCAACTGAAAAAGTGGATTGCCTGGCAGGATTGCGCTGATGGACTTCTGCCAGCCTTCTAGTGTGCCGGCTTTGCCATACTCACCATTCGACGAGCTTTCGGACTGAAAAATCGCATCACCCGTGCCGACGCTTTCGAGCGGGGTGACGAAAAGCTTATCGCCGAGCCAACCCGTTGTTGCGGTGGAGATGACCCGGCGCTGCGGGTGCTGGCTGGCGATGTAACTCACGATTTCTCGTTGTTGAGAGTGGTCAATTTTGAGCCCCCGATTGAACAGGGTAGAAACGATACGCTCCGGCCGGCCAGCAAGAAGCTCGGAGGGCAAGGCCCACGAAAGCTCTTTGCCATCCAAATTAGTAAAACGGAGCAACCGGCCGTAACCTTCGCTGCACGTTGAGTTGCGGGTGATCGCGTCCACATGCAACGGGCCGCACAACCATTCGTGGCGGGCGGTTTCTTCACCCTCTTCTGTCCTGGTGCTGTAGTGCATCCAGACACCTGGATAGAACCGCTGTCCGTTATAGGTGATCTCAGTGTCGTGCACGCTGTAGCCGTTTTTTGGAATAGCGATTTTTGTAGCTGCCGGTGCCAGCGGGGTGACGTTAATAGTCGCGCAGGATCGTGTCTTGGGCTGTTTCTCTGAGGCGTTCATACCGTATTCCTCATTTTTCGGGCGCAAGGGTGCCCGCAAGCCAAAAATGACTGGCTTCGATAGAAAAAAGATTGAGACCGCCCTCTAGACGGCGGTGGCTCGATTAGAGGGCGAGGCGGGCGTCAGGCTTCGAGCGTGAGGAAGTGTTCCACGTCCCGGCGCAACCACAAAAGGCGCCGCCCAAAGTAGCGTGGTTGCGGAAAACCGGGGTTTTGTCGCATACGCCAGAGGGTCGTGCTGCTGCAGCGCAGCAGCTGACAGAGCTCGGCGCTAGTCAGGAAGATTTCGTGTGGCATGGCAGGTGCTCCTCGTGATGTGTAGAAACACTGTGCCGTTCTGTGAAAGCTTTTTGGGCTGGAATTCGACCACATTCTTGTAGGTTTAGGATTTCGCCACGATGGCTCAGGGAAGCACTTCAGTTGTCGACTGAGGCATAACTCCGACGATGTGTTGAGCAAAGTGTTGAGCAGAAACGAAAAAGGCCCACCTTGCGGTGAGCCTAAGTCGTTGATTTCTATGGTGCCGGCACCAGGAGTCGAACCCGGGACCTACTGATTACAAGTCAGTTGCTCTACCAGCTGAGCTATACCGGCAATTGAGGGTCGCCATTATATCCATTGCGCGCGGCGAGTAAACCGTTTGATTACGGTGACTTGCAGCCCGTTATTCAGGCCGCTTCACATTCTTCGTGGCTCAATCGCGCTCGGCGAGCAGCAGCAGGTTCCGCGGGGTCAGTTCGCTTGTGCAGAACGTGCCCAGGCGAACCCGGTAGCCCTTCTCATCCAGTAGCAATGCGCGATCGAGCAGCAGCCAGAGCTCCAGCGGCCGGCGGAACAGGCCGCGTACCAGTTCCAGGTTGCGGACTTCGGCCAGGCGTTGCCAGCCGGCACGTTCCAGCGCTGCCCAGTCCTGTTCGCCAGGTGCTGGTAGTTGCTTGAGCGCAGCGAGGTCGCGGCAGTACTCGGCGAAATCTTTTTTCAGCCAGGCGCTGGGTAGCGACGGCGTCGGCAGATAGTCGCCCTGCTGGCGCAGGCGTCGTTGCAGCATGTCGAACGCCAGCCGCCAGGCCATGGATTGATCGCGGTTGCGCCGCTCGCGGGCGCCAGCGGTGACGGTTTCGCTCAGCGGCAGACCGAGATCGTCGCGGCTCAGCAGCAGCGATGACGCCCTGGCCGCCTGCGACAGCGGGGTGTAGTGCTGGTCGGCGGTGCGGTTGTAGCAGCAGGGCGCCACCGCGAGCTGGCGGCATTGTGTGTCGATGGCCAGCTGCAGCAGCCGGACATGCAGGTCGCCACAGGCATGCAGCGCGACTGGCGTGTGGAAGGCGTGCAGCTGTTCGGCAGCGCTGGCGGCCAGTACGTCCTGGCAGCGATGATTTGCCGCGATGCCGAGGCGCTGGCTGAGTTGCGTGCCCGCTTCGACCAGGGCCTCGTCCCATTCCAGGCAAGTCAGCGCGGCTCCGTCGCGGGCCAGATGACGCCCGAGGTGCCCTTTGCCCGCGCACCAGTCCAACCAGTGAAGCGGCTTTTCGCGAAACCGCAGGCGCGCGCCAAATGCCTGGATCTGCAGCGACTTGCGTCCCGGCACGTCGACGCTTTGCCGGTGATCGGCAGGGTGCCAGTGGTCGGCCGGTAACTCGTCGGTCTGGCTCAGCTGTTGGGCAATGGCGGCCAGTTGCGGGAAGGGCGCGGGTGCGGCCAGAGTGGCCGGCTGGTTATGCGCAGCCTCGGCATCGGCCAGCGAGCGGCCACGGAGCCAGGCGGCGAGTTCGGGGTGGTCGGCTTCCCAGGGCAGTGTTCGGCACACGAACGGGCGCGGCCGCCATAGCGACTGATGCTCGGTGAGGAACTGGTCCAGCGCATGGAAGCGCTGGTGCAGGCTGGGGGCAGTTGACATCGGCGGGACAGGCGTTCGGCTGGGAGCCGATTGTAGCGGTACGGTACGGCTGAAAGCACAACGCCCGTCGTCGACGGGCGTTGCTGGGCGGGTATTACTTGCCGTAGACCTGTTCAGGCAGCCAGGTGACGATTCCCGGCCACATGTAGGCCACCACCAGCATACCGATCTGGATCGCAATGAACGGCAGCACACCTTTGTACATCACGCTGGTAGGTACGCTGCGTGGCGTGACGCCGCGCAGGTAGAACAGCGAGAAGCCGAACGGCGGGGTAAGGAATGACGTCTGCAGGTTGATCGCAAACATCACGCCGAGCCACACCGGGTCCAGGCCCATGGCGAGCAGGATCGGGCCGACGATGGGCACCACGACGAAGATGATCTCGATGAAGTCGAGGATAAAGCCCAGCAGGAAGATGACCAGCATCACCACCAGGAAGGCGCCAAGCACACCGCCAGGCAGCGAGTGCAGCGCATCCTCGATCAGCGCTTCACCACCGAAACCGCGGAATACCAGGGAGAACAGCGAGGCACCGATGAGAATCAGGAACACCATCGAGGTGATCTCGGTGGTGCCGAAGGCGACCTGCTTGAGCTGGCTGAAATTCAGCTGGCCCTTGGCGATCGACAGCAGCGTCGCGCCCAGCGCGCCGATCGCGGCGGCCTCGGTGGGCGTGGCGTAGCCAGCGAGAATCGAGCCAAGCACTGCGGTGATCAGCGCCAGCGGTGGCAGCAACGCACCGATCAGCTTGCCCCATTCGATCGGCCCCAGCTCTTCCTGCGGCAGGGCGGGTAGCTTCTTCGGCTGGAAGATGGCGACGGCGATCAGGTAGAGGATGTACATGCCGACCAGCACCAGGCCCGGAATCAGCGCGCCGACGAACAGATCCCCGACCGAGACGGTCTTGGGCGAAAAGATACCCATCTTCAGCTGCGCCTGCTGGAAGGCGCTGGACATCACGTCGCCGAGCAGAACCAGGATGATCGATGGCGGGATGATCTGCCCTAGGGTGCCGGTGGCGGCGAGGGTGCCGGTGGCAATGGCCGGGTCGTAGCCGCGACGCAGCATGGTCGGCAGTGCCAGCAAACCCATGGTGACTACGGTGGCGCCGACGATGCCGGTACTGGCAGCGAGCAGCGCGCCGACCACGCAGACCGAGATCGCCAGGCCGCCACGCATGGTGCCGAACAGCCGCGACATCGACTCCAGCAGATCTTCGGCGACGCGGGATTTCTCCAGCATCACACCCATGAAGACGAACAAGGGTACTGCCAGCATCGTCTGGTTGTTCATGATGCCGAAGATGCGATTCGGCAACGCGTGCAGGTAGCCGACGTCAAAGGAGCCGGTGACCACGCCGATACCGGCGAACAGCAATGCCATGCCACCGAGGGTGAAGGCGACCGGGTAGCCCGACATCAGGGCGAAGCAGATGCTGATGAACAGCAGGATGGCCATGATCTCACCCATGCTTCACCTCCGCTTCCGGCAGGCGACCGGCGATGCGATAGCCCGCCTTGATCAGGTCGGAAACGGCCTGCAGGGCGAGGCTGGCAACCAGCAGCAGGATGATGCTTTTCTGCAGGTAGACGAACTTCAGCCCGCCGGACTCATTCGAGCCCTCCAGCGTCGACCAGGAATTGCTGACGTAATCCCAGCTGTTCCAGCCAAGGAACAGGCATACCGGCAGCAGGAACAGCAGGTGGCCCACGCCGTCTACGGTCGCCTGCCGGCGGCCACTGAACTTCTGATAGAAGATATCGACGCGCACGTGACCGTTGCGCTGCAGGGTCCAGGCGGCAGCGCCCATGAACACCAGCGCGTGGCCGTACATCACCGCTTCCTGCAGGGCGATTGCGCCAATGCCGAAACCGTAGCGCAGCACCACCACGATGGCGGTGCCGATGACAAGAAACAGGGTGATCCAGGCACATAACTGGCCGAGGCGCATGTTGCACGCATCGATGAGGCCAGCCACGCGCAGCAGAGGCGAGGGGCTGTGGGACATTTGTAGTCCTTCTTAGTAGACGCAAGGTTGGCGGGAGCGGCGATTCTTGCAGCACTGGCGCTTGGCAGCAATCGGCCTACGACTTTTAGCTTATACGCTAGGCTTGAGACGCCGGAGGCTCTAATGTTAGTCGAGCCCGGAGTGCCGTCTGCGCATCCGGCGCAGGTTTCGCCGCATGCGCCCGTCAGCCAGCCTGGCATTAGGCGTACACGGAATGAAAAGAACGCGGCGGTCCGGCAAAAAAAGCGTGGCCTTGCCGTTGCGCAATAAGAACAAATAACAAGGAGTAACCGCATGAAACGTCGTGACATTCTCACCGCCGCTGGCGTAAGCCTGGCGGCCACCGCTCTGGCTGGCTGCAATGACAAGAGCGACAAGCCGGTAGCGGGCGAAAGCAAGCAGGCCGAGCAGCAGACATTCAACTGGAAGATGGTCACCTCCTGGCCGAAGAACTTCCCCGGCGTCGGCGTAGGCGCCGAGCGCTTCGCCAATCTGGTCAACGAGATGAGCGGTGGCCGGCTGAAGATCAAGGTCTACGCCGCAGGCGAACTGGTTCCGGCGCTGGAGGTATTCGACGCGGTATCGCGTGGCACGGCCGAAATGGGCCATGGCGCGCCGTACTACTGGAAGGGCAAGGTGCCGGCCGCGCAGTTCTTCTGCGCCCTGCCGTTCGGCCCGAACGCCCAGGAAATGAATGCCTGGCTGCATCGTGGCGGCGGCATGCAGCTCTGGGAAGAGGTCTACAAGCCGTACGGCGTGCTGCCGATGGCCTGTGGCGCCACTGGCGTGCAGACCGCGGGCTGGTTCAACAAGGAAATCAACTCGGTTGATGACTTCAAGGGCCTGAAGATGCGTACCCCCGGCCTGGGCGGCGAAGTGCTGACCAAGATGGGCGGGACCGTGGTGAACATGCCGGCCGGTGAAATCTTCACTGCCCTGCAGACC
>SWCC01018446.1_pt1 | contig 13718 bp, 13 predicted proteins | sample 4692971 | NCBI WGS metagenome assembly SWCC01 (sample SAMN10267277, study PRJNA491770) | bioreactor metagenome | isolation source: DHS bioreactor inoculated with subseafloor sediment | place: Japan: off Shimokita Peninsula | collected 2006-08 | reverse complement strand
TGACTGGTGATGGTGTTAATGACATCTTAGCATTAAAAGAAGCAGATACATCGATTGCGATGGCTTCAGGTAGTGAAGCAGCAAGAAATGTTTCGCATCTTGTGCTTTTAGATTCAAACTTCTCATCAATGCCTAAAGTTGTTAGTGAAGGTAGAAGAGTTATCAATAACGTTCAAAGAGTATCAACATTATTCTTAACAAAAACGATATTCTCATTCTTACTTGCGATTGTCGCAATCGTAAGATCAGGATACTATCCAATCAGTCCATCACAACTTGTGTTAATCGATTATCTAGTGATTGGTATTCCTTCATTCTTCTTAGCATTAGAACCTAACAATAAACAAGTTAAAGGTAAGTTCTTGCTTAATATCATAAAAGCAGCTTTACCTGGGGCACTTGTTGTTATGATTAATAGTTTGATTATTTTTGGATTCGAACATGCACTGAATATGGATGCGATTGTCATGTCAACATTAATTGTGATTTCTGCGACAGTAACATCACTTACAGTGCTTTACCGTGTATCAACACCATTTAATAAGATGAGAAGAACATTATTCTTCTTAATGGTCAGTATATTCTTATTCTTAGTCTTGTTAACACCACACTTCTTTGATTTCGCACCATTCTTTAAACAAGATATTATGTTTGCTGCACCACTGACTGTCCCACAAATCTTATTACTTATTGTTTTAGCACAAGCAACATTCCCACTGATGTATGTATTAACTAATATGTATGGATGGGTAAAAACGTTTGTTAAAACAATTATTAACAAATTAGCTGATATGCAATAAAAAAAGGCGCATTTCGCGCCTTTTCATTCCCGTTTTTTCAAAGATTTAACGGCTTATCAAATCTTTTGACACCATAATAACCCTGGAGGGATCAAGATGATTGTATATGGAAAAAATGTAATCAAAGAAGCTGTTTTTTCTTCAAGACCAATTTTTAATCTTTATATTGATCAAAAATTTAGCGACTATAAGTTTTTAACATTTTTAGAAGATAAAGGTATTAGATATGAAAAGGTATCTAAAGAAAAATTATCTCAACTAGCAGGAAGTTCAGTCCATCAAGGAATCGTTGCGAATGTTAAAGATTATGAAACTTATGAGCTTAAAGATATTTTAGATCAAGAACAAAGACAAAGATTTATCATCCTAGATGGTATTGAAGATCCTCATAATTTAGGCGCAATCATGAGAACAGCTGAAGCAACTAACCTAACAGGGATTATCATGAGCAAAAAAGGACAAGTACCTTTAAATCAGACAGTAGCAAAAGTTTCATCAGGTGCAATTGAACACGTGAAAGTCATATTGGTATCTAATATCAACCAAGCCATTGAGATTTTAAAAGAACATCGTGTGCTTGTTGTGGGTACTGATGGCAATACAGATCAAACATATGATGACATACCAAAAGATGTATCGATAGCTGTTGTTATGGGTAATGAGGGTGCTGGCATGAGACCACTTGTCAAAAAACATTGTGACATGCTTGTTAAAATTCCAATGTATGGGAAAATAAATTCCTTAAATGTCAGTGTTGCAGCCGCACTGATGATGTATAAGATATTATAAGCTTATGCAATACAAAATCATGAACGATTATGAGCTTGTGTATTTAATCAAGTCACAAGCCGACACAATCGCTTTTGATTTCCTCTTTCAAAAATATCATAAACTAATTTGGAAATATGTGCATTTAATGCATATTGACCAAAAAGAACATGATGACTTTTATCAAGAAGGCATTCAAGTTTTATATAAAGCTGCGATGACTTTTGATGAATCTAAAAATAAGACGTTCACAAGATATTTTGAGTTAATTCTAAAAAGACATTTTTATGCTTTAATTTCAAAATTACCAAAGTATCAATTATATGAAGATTCAAATTTTATGGAATGTTTTGCTTATCATGAACCAGAAACTTATGATGAAGTTACTGATTTATGCTCAGAATTTGAGAAAGATATCTTCCAATATTATTTTATTGAAAAACAAGCCGTAAAAAGGATATCTAAACAGATGTCATGTGAACCAAAAAAAATATATAATGCAATTTTTCGTATCAAAGAAAAATATAAAAATATGATATAATAAATAATAGTGTTGACTAAGTCATTTATAAGTGTTAAAATACACTTGCTATAAATGACCACAAGGAGTGGTTTTTTAATGCGTGAAAAAATAATATTAGTGTGCTCAGAATGCTTGAGCAGAAATTACACATCGACAAAAAATAAACAGACACAAAAAGAACGAATTGAAATTAAAAAGTTTTGTCCAAGATGTAATAAGCATACACTACATAAGGAAAGTAAATAGGAGGCTTATATGGCAATCAAACAAAAAAGTGAAGAACAAAAAAGTAAATTAATAGAAGTTCTAACAACAGAATATAAATGGGAGAATTTATTACTAGGTGTACTAGCAACGATTTCAGCTGCATTAGCTTTAATGATCATCAGTGGAAATACACTTTTACAAATTAGAGAAGATTTCCCAATTTTAGGTGAAGGCAATAATGGATTAATCTTTGCATGGGTTTTATTTGTTATTTCATTATTTGGTTTAGCACTTGTTATTTACCCATTCTTTATTCCTGCATTACCTGAACTAAAGAAAATCACATGGCCAAGATGGCCAAAATTCTTGGACAATGCAGTCAGAGTTTTAATCTTCTTATTCATTTTAACTGGCGTTATTCTTTTATATAATATCTTGATTATCCGCTTATTAGGTGGGATTCTATGAGTCAAAAGGTCAGATGGTACATTATTCAAACCTATTCAGGTTATGAAAATGCCGTCAAACTTGACTTAGAACGACGTGTAGAAAGTATGGGTATGAGCGATTATATCTTTAGAATCGTTGTACCTGAAGAAACAGTTATAGAAAAGAAAGCTGACGGAAAAGAAAAAGAAAAAGTTAAACAACTATTTCCAGGATATGTTTTTGTAGAAATGATCGTTACTGATGAATCATGGTTCGTCGTAAGAAATACACCAAGAGTTACAGGATTCTTAGGATCATCAGGTGGAGGAACAAAACCTGTTCCACTTCAACCAGATGAAATTAATCAAATCTTACTTAAGGTTGGTATTATTCAAAAACCTACATATGATCATTTGATTGGAAAGAAAGTTGAGATTATTGCTGGCGCATATGTTGGATTAAAAGGTGAAGTTGAATCAGTTGATAACGATCAAGAAAAAGTGGTTGTTGATATCGACTTATTTGGTAGAGCTACACCAACTGAATTGGACGCAAACGAAGTTAAAGAAATATAAAAAAAAGCCGAAAGGCTTTTTTATTTTTCTGTCATGATTTTTATGCTTTGACCCAGTGGATCAATAAGTTGATCTACATCTAAGTTTTTAGTCTTTAATTTTTCCAAAAGTTGATCATACTGATGCTTAGGAACAAATAGTGTATATGCTTTTAATCCAGGTTCATGAGCTTTTCGATTTCTTGAATGTCTTAGCCAAGTATTTAGACCTAAATGATGATGATATCCTTGATCTGAGATAAACAGTGCAGAATTCATAAATAACTGAGTTTCTTTAAAGCCTAAAAGAGCAACAAAGAAATCTTTTGCTTCATCAAGAGATGGGACATAAAAATGGAGATGTCCAATCACAGTTTTTTGATTAATTTGATAAGCTGAATCAGTGTTTAAATGCTTCATTATATCAGCTATTGGATATCCTTTTGTAAACATAGATATTTTTCCGTTTTCTCTTGGCCAAAGAGATTCGTCTTTATCAACATATATCTCTATACCATTTCCATCAGGATCATTTAAATAAATGGCAATACTTACACCGTGATCTGTTAATCCAGAAGTTGGATATTGATGTCTAATCAATTGATTGATTGTGTTAGCTAATGCTGCTCTAGAAGGCAAAAGGAAAGCAACATGATATAAACCATAAACATCCACATCTTTTTTGGCATTTGGATCTTCAATAAGTTTAACAAGCGGTTTTTCGTCAACGAAGAGTATAGCTTTCCTATCCTCTATTTGATATTTAAATCCTAATATGCCGTGATAAAAATCAAGTGATGTTTCTAAATTGTTTACAATCAATGTGATATCTTCAAAATGCATGGTTTGGTTATTGTGATAATTATTCATAGTCATACCTACTTTCATATAAAGTTTATCACGAAGTTAATCTTAAATGTTGTAAAACACATAATAGTTAAAAAAATTAAAAAATTTAAGCAAATCCCCTTTTCTTTTAAAAAATATTTGTTATAATATCCAAGTGAGATGGAGGTAATATGATGAAAATAGAAATTTGGTCAGACTTTGCTTGTCCTTTCTGTTATATTGGAAAAACAAGATTTGAACAAGCACTAGAAAAATTTGAACACAAGAAAGATGTAGAAGTGATTTATAAAGCTTATCAACTAAATCCTTATGCACCAAAAACAATGGAAGGATCAGCTTATGAGGCTTTTGCTAAAGGACATAACATGACAGTAAGTCAAGCAAAAGATAGATTTAAGATGTTTGAACAAAACGCAAAATCTGTTGGCTTAACTTATAATTACGACATCATTCAAATGACAAATACATTTGATGCGCATCGTTTAGCAAAATATGCAAACACAAAAGGATTAGAAGAAAAACTAACATCAAGACTCATGAAAGCATACTTTACTGATGGAAAAAACTTAAGTGATATCAACACTTTAGTTGAACTTGCTAAAGAAGTTGGTTTAGATGAAAATGAAGCAAGAAAAATTTTAGAAGAAAATACATATGCTGATGAAGTTAATGCACAAATCACAGAAGCAAGACAAGTTGGTGTTCAAGGTGTACCATTCTTTGTAATCAATAGAAAATATGGTGTATCAGGTGCACAACAAACTGAATATTTCTATCAGGCTTTAAAACAAATTTGGCTTGAAGATAACCCAGTTAAAACACTTGGTGGTCAAGATGATGACGCATCATGTGGAGATGAAGGATGTAGTTTCTAAGCTACATCTTTTTTTATACATCTCATTCGTGCTATAATATCTCTAAGAAAGAAGGGATAACTTGAGATTATTAGGTAATATTATTTGGTTTGTTTTTGGGGGATTTATCGCTAGTATATTATGGGTTATTTTAGGTATTTTATTAGCGGTTACCATTATTGGTATCCCATTTGCTAGTCAATGCTTTAAATTTGCTGAACTGGTCTTAACGCCTTTTGGAAAAGATACAGAACTTAACATAGATAAACATCCGATTGCAAACATATTATGGGCTATTCTTATCGGTTGGGAAATGGCAATTGGTTATGTCACAATAGCAGCATTTTTTGCAATCACAATCATCGGTATTCCGTTTGCTTTACAATGGATAAAACTCGCTAAATTAGCACTCTTTCCATTTGGAGCAAAAATTAAATAATTAAAGACAGTTTTTTGTTGACTTTTACCCCACTTAATGATAGAATTATATCGCGTGTGAAAACACACCATAGTGGAAGAATGAAATTCATACCACATACTTATGTAAAGAAGGAGGTTGTGTCTCATGGCAAAAAAAGTTGTAAAAGTAGTTAAATTACAAATTCTAGCAGGAAAAGCTAACCCAGCTCCACCAGTCGGTCCAGCACTTGGTCAAGCGCAAGTTAACATTCCAGCATTTTGTTCACAATTTAACGAAGCAACCAAAGATTCAATGGGATTTGTTGTTCCAGTTGTGATCTCAGTTTACGATGATCGTACATTCACATTTATAACAAAAACCCCACCTGCAAGTGACTTATTAAAGAAAGCTGCAAACATTAAATCTGGATCAGGTAACGCTAAGAAAGATAAAGTTGCAACAATTACTAAAGCACAAGTCAAAGAAATTGCAGAAAAGAAGATGCCTGACTTAAATGCGTACACTGTAGAAGCAGCAATGAAAATTATTGAAGGTACTGCACGCAATATGGGTATCGTAGTAGTAGATTAAAAATTTAGATGATTAGCTATCTAAATTGTGGGAGGATATCCCGCTAGACCACATTTTAGGAGGAAGAATATGAAAAGAGGAAAGAAATACCTAGAAGCAGCAAAGCTTATTGACAAAACTCAAAAGTATGATGTTAACGAAGCTGTTGAGTTAGTCAAGAAAACCTCATTTGTTAAGTTTGACGCTACTGTAGAAGCAGCATTCCGCTTAAATCTTGATCCAAGAAAAGCTGAACAAAACTTAAGAGGCGCTATTGTATTACCTCATGGTACAGGTAAAGTTTCCAGAGTTGTTGTAATTGCACAAGGTGAAAAAGCTAAAGAAGCTGAAGCAGCTGGTGCAGATCATGTCGGTGATGCTGAATTAATTCAAAAAATCGCTGGTGGATGGTTTGACTTTGATGTCATGGTTGCCACTCCAGATATGATGGCTCAACTTGGTAAACTTGGTCGTATCTTAGGACCTAAAGGCTTAATGCCAAACCCTAAGACAGGAACTGTTACTATGGATGTGACTAAAGCTGTGAATGAAATCAAAAATGGTAAGATTGAGTACCGTGTTGACAAAGTTGGAAACATTCATGCACCAATTGGTCGTATATCATTTGATAACGAAAAATTAGTTGAAAACTTCAAAACTTTATACAACACACTTGCTAGAATCAAACCAGCAACGGTTAAAGGTGTTTACATGAAGAATATCACAATTACTTCAAGTATGGCACCTGGTGTTAAAGTTTCAGTAGATTCTTTAAAATAACACTAAAGTATTAAACAATTAAATGATGCCAAAGACAGTAGGGGTCAAAAGACTTAATATCCTACCGAGGTGAGATTATACATTTACTCTCTCTTTTGTCTTTTGGCATTTGAGAGATTTTATTTTATAAAAGGAGGCATTTCATGCAAAAAGCAAGTATTGAACGTAAAGCAGAAGCCGTACGCGAGTTAACAGACAAGCTAGGGCGCGCTGCAACAGTTGTTGCTTTTGATTATCCAGGATTAACAGTGGAACAATTCACTAAGTTACGTGGACAATTAAGAGAAGCAAACTGTGAAGTTACTGTTTACAAAAACAACATTACTAGAAGAGCATCGATTGCTGCTGGATACGAAGCATTAGCTGACACTTTTGTTGGACCTAAAGCTTTAGCAATCAGCTATGATGATGTTGTTGCTCCTGCAAAAATTGTTTACGATTTCGCTAAAGATAACAAAGTTGTTAAAATGGCGTCAGGTATCGTAGAAGGTAAATTTGCAGACTTAGATATGTTAAATGAATTAGCTACATTGCCATCAAGAGAAACGATGTTAACAATGTTAGCAGTTGGTATGTTAACCCCAATTAGAGAATTAGCAATTGGTCTTAACATGATAAGCGAAGAAGCATAAGAAAAAATAGGAGGAAATTAAAAAATGGCTAAATTAACAAAAGCAGCTTTTATTGAAGCTTTAAAAGAAATGACATTATTAGAAATCAAAGAATTAGTAGATGGTTTAAAAGAAGAATTCGGTATTGACCCAACTGCAGTAGCAGCAGCTCCAGCAGCAGGTGCAGGTGCAGCAGCTGTTGAAGAACAAACAGAATTTGATGTAATCCTTAAGAACTTTGGAACAAACAAGATCGCAGTGATCAAAGTTGTACGTGAAGTTACAGGTTTAGGATTAGCAGATGCTAAGAAATTAACTGAAACTGCAGACGCAGTGATCAAAGAAAAGATCAAGAAAGAAGACGCAGAAGCATTAAAGACTCAATTACAAGATGCTGGTGCAACTGTTGAAGTTAAATAATTTCTAAAAAAGTGAAAAGTAACCTGAGAATAGTTCTCGGGTTTTTTCGCTGTTTCAGGGGGTCTCATGAGTCACTATTTTAAAGAAGATAATCAACTAGAACATGACATTAGAAAAAAAGATTTTTATATCAATAACATCAAACTTGTTATGCTAACTGATCGAGGTGTATTTAGTAAAGAACATCTAGATTTTGGAACGCATGTTTTACTCAAAAATATTGAAGTCACAAATGATATGAAAAACATCGTTGATATGGGCTGTGGATATGGACCTATCGGTTTATATCTCGCAAAAGCTCATGCTGATAAAAATATCTATATGTATGATGTTAATGAAAGAGCGATTGATCTTGCAAAAGAAAACAAAAAACTCAATCAAATTTCTAATGCTCAAATAATGGTAAGTAATCTATTCGACAATTGTGACATTACCGCAGACTTGATAGTAACAAATCCACCCATTCGTGCAGGCAAACAAACCGTGTTCAAACTTTATGAACAAGCATATGAACATTTAAACGATGGTGGGCATTTTTATTGCGTTATACAAAAGAAACAAGGTGCTCCGTCAACATATAAGAAATTGCTTGATCTATTTTCTAACTGCGAAGTTCTAGAAAAAGAAAAAGGGTATTGGATTCTTTTATCGATTAAGCAATAATTTTGATTGACTATTTACAAAATATATGATAATATATTTAAATGCATAATATTGTTTTTTTGTATGTAAAAACAATGAAAATACGTGATTTCCAAAGACGATAGGAGTGTGGAATATGGAATATCGTGACGTCAAATATGGTAAAAAAGCAAAGCGCAGAAATTATTCAAAAATGCGTTATGACATTGATTTACCAGACCTGATCGAAATACAAACCAAATCATTTAAGTGGTTTATCGATGAGGGCATTAAAGAACTGTTAGAAGATATTTCGCCCATTGAAGGACATAATGGCGATTTAAAACTATACTTTGAGGAACATTATTTAAGTGAACCAAAATATGGTATTCAAGAATCAAAAATTAGAGATGTCAATTATGCGAAACAACTCTCTGCTCGTGTAAAATTAGAAAATGCAATCACTGGAGAAGTGCGTGAAAACGTCGTTTTAATGTGTGAAATTCCATTTATGACCCCATCAGGGACTTTTGTCATTAATGGTGCTGAACGCGTTGTCGTTTCACAAATTATTCGTTCATCTGGTGCTTATTTTACGAGTGAACTCGATAAAAAATTAAATCAAACCAAATATTCAGCTCAAGTTATCCCAACGCGTGGTGCTTGGATTGAATACGAACTTGGTTCAAAAAACATTATGTACGCTAAGTTAGACCGTTCAAAGAAAGTTCCAATGACAACAATGATGCGTGCTTTAGGTTTCTCTAAGAAAAAAGATATTTATGAAGTGTTTGGAAAATCACTTTACATGGATGCAACTTTTGATAAAGATGAAACAAAAAATAGCGATGAAGCAATCATCGACTTATATTCTAAATTAAGACAAGGCGAAAAAGTTCCTGCAGATGCTGCTAGAGAATTTGTTCGTATGCGTCTTTTTGAACGTCGCCGCTATGATTTAGCTGCAGTTGGACGTTATAAATTTAACAAAAAATTAGACGTTTTATCAAGAATTGAAGGACAATACACTGCAACAGATATCATTAATCCTGAAACTGGTGAAGTCATTGTTCCTAAAGAAACAAAAATCACTAAAGGCATCATTGATGTCTTAAGAGAACATCGTCATGTGCTTCGCAAGGAAGTTATTCCAAAAGAAGAATCTTTACAAAATGAAACACCTGATGAAATCTTAGCTCAAAGACTTCCTGATGGAGGCGATGAGTTATATACAAAAGAAAATATCATTAACCTTAGAACTGGTGAAGTTTTAGTTGCTAAAAACACATTAGTTAATGACGAAGTGTTTGCTGTACTAAGAAGAAACCGTCAATCACTTGACGAAAAGGTTATTAAGTATTTCTTTGGTACAAAAGATATTTATGAAAAAGAATTAGAACGTAGTGGTGTTATTGTCGAAATGATCGAAGTGACTGTAAAAGATAAAGAAACAGAACGTATTTATCCAGTTAAAGTCATTGGTAATGATCAAAGAGAAGACAGAGAACACATTACATTATCAGATATCGTTGCTTCAATGAGTTATTATTTAAACTTATATGATGGTTTAGGACAAATAGATGATATTGACCACTTAGGTAACCGTCGTTTAAGACTTATTGGAGAATTATTAAAGAATCAATTTAGAATTGGTCTAGCAAGAGCTGAAAAGAACATTAAAGATAAGATGTCTACAACGACATTTGCTGATGCAACGCCATCTAATATCATTAATATGACACCACTTGCTGGCGCAATTAAGACATTCTTTGGTAGCTCACAGTTATCACAATTCATGGATCAAATTAACCCACTTGCTGAGTTAACGCAAAAGCGTAGAGTTTCTGCACTTGGTACGGGTGGTCTTGCAAGAGATCGTGCCGGCGTTGAAGTGCGTGACGTTCACAACTCTCACTACGGTAGAATTTGTCCAATTGAAACACCAGAAGGTCCATCAATTGGTCTGATTTCATCACTTGCAACTTACGGTAAAGTTGATCAATATGGATTTATTCAAACACCATACTTAAAAGTTGACCGTTCAAGCGGTAAACCTGTAGTTATTCAAGATATGCATTATTTAACAGCAGATGAAGAATATCATGAAGTCATTGCATCAGCTGCAACAACACTTGATGAAGATGGCGTTATTGTTGAAGAAAAAGTGATTGGTCGTCATCGTGGTGAAACATCTATGTTTGACATCGATGAAGTGACTTACATGGACGTTAGTCCTAAGCAAATTGTATCAGTTGCAACTTCAACCATTCCATTCTTAGAGCATGATGATGCATCACGTGCACTAATGGGTGCGAACATGCAACGTCAAGCTGTACCTTTGCTAAAACCAGATTCACCTATTGTTGGTACAGGTATTGAACATCGTGCTGCTAAAGACTCTGGTGCTGTAGTCGTATCAGATGTTAGTGGATTTGTTACATACGCTGATGGTAAAAAAGTGATGATTACCCAAAAACCAGACGAGAAAATCGTTGTTGGTAATAATGTGATCTACGATCCAACAGTTGAGTTTAATTATCAAAGTGCAAAAACACTTAAAGATTATGGTATGGGTGAAACCAAAACATTTGAATTGATTAATTTCTTTAGATCAAACCAAGATACAAACATCTTACAACGACCTTTAGTAAAAGAAGGAGAGTACGTTGAAAAAGGTGATATCTTAGCAGATGGTCAATCAACAGACAACGGTGAACTTGCACTTGGTAGAAACGTTACCGTGGCATTTATGACATGGGAAGGTTACAACTATGAAGATGCTGTCATCATGTCAGAAGATCTTGTTAAAAATGACGTTTATACATCAATCCATATTGATGAATACGAAATTGAAACACGTGAACTAAAAACAGGTAGTGGACGTGAAGAAATTACACGTGAAGTACCAAATGCTGGTTATGAAGCGTTAAAGAACTTAGATGAACGTGGTATCGTTATTCCAGGTAGTGAAGTAAAAGAAGGCGATATCTTAGTTGGTAAGATCACTCCAAAAGGTGTGTTTGAACCAAGTCCATCTGAAAAGTTAATTCATGCAGTTATCGGTGAAAAATCAAGAGAATATAGAGATTCATCATTAAGAGTTCCACATGGTGGAGGCGGTACCGTTGTATCGATCCAATACTTCTCTAAGAAAAATGGAGATGTACTTCCAAGTGGAGTTAATGAATCAATTACAGTTTATGTCGCTAAGAAACGTAAGATTTCTGAAGGGGATAAAATGGCAGGTCGTCACGGTAATAAAGGGGTTATCTCTAGAATATTACCAAGAGAAGATATGCCATACATGGCTGATGGTACACCAATTGACATCATGTTAAACCCACTAGGGGTTCCATCACGTATGAACATCGGTCAGATCCTAGAAATCCATTTAGGTATCGCAGCGAAGAATTTAGGTATTAAGATTGCAACTCCAGTATTTGATGGGTTAAATGATCATGACTTAAAGTCGATCATGAAAGAGGCAAGAGATAAAGCATATGATTCTATCAAACCTTCTAAACCAATCGAAGAGATGGATGAACTTGAAAAATATAACTATGAACTTGACAAAAAGATGCTTGCAGAATTTGGTGAAGATGGTAAAGTCACATTATATGATGGACGTACCGGAGAGCCATTTGAAAATAGAGTATCTGTTGGTGTCATGTACATGATTAAACTATCACACATGGTTGATGACAAATTGCATGCAAGATCCGTAGGACCTTACACACTTGTAACACAACAACCAATGGGTGGTAAAGCACAAAACGGTGGACAACGTTTCGGTGAAATGGAAGTTTGGGCATTATATGCTTATGGTGCTGCACATACACTTCAAGAAATGTTAACGGTTAAATCAGATGATATGATTGGTAGAAATAAAGTCTACAGCTCAATTACACATGATAAACCAATTCCACAAGCTTCAATTCCAGAATCATTTAGAGTGCTTACAAGAGAACTTCAAGCATTAGGGTTATACGTTGAGTTAATCGATGCGAACACTGGAGAAAATGAAGCAACCAAATCACTTGTTGATCATACGAAAACAACGTTTACTAAAGGAGGGTATCGCTAATGGCTAAAGAAAAGTTAACATTACATGTTGAATCCTTAAAACTTTCAGAAGATGCTCTCAATGCTTTAAAACTTGCAGGGATTGATCAACTTGAAGATTTTAATACATTCAACTTAAAAGAATTATCTATGTTACTTGGAGATAGTTTCGAAGAAATTAAATCCATCTTACGTCGTTACACTTTACCAAGACAACTTGAAAACTTAAATTTAAGTGATGAAACTGTAGAAATCTTAGAACAAGCTGGTATTCATGATACAGTTGAGTTTTTAGAGTTTAATCGTCACAGTTTATATCATTTATTTGAAGATGATTTAATTTTGCGTCAAGAAATTAATGGCATCTTAGAATTATACGGATTTGATGCACTTAAAGAACATGCACATGAACATGAAGAAAAAGTCGAAATAGAAGAAGATTTTGAATTAGAAACAGACGAGTTTAGTGCTCTAGATATGGACTTAACTGAACGTATCGGACGTCATGTACAACCGATCCGTAAAGGTTATGGTTCAAGAACATTTTCTCATTTAAAGATTCGTATCGCATCTCCTGATGAAATTAGACAATGGTCATATGGTGAAGTTAAAACACATGAAACCATTAACTATAGAACTTCTAAACCTGAAGAAGGTGGATTGTTCTGCGAGAGAATCTTTGGACCTACAAGAGATTATCAATGTGCTTGTGGTAAAAAACAAAGTGGTAATAAAGGCCAAATCTGTCAAAAATGTGGTATTGAAATTACGGAATCTAAAGTAAGACGTGAACGTATGGGTCATATCGAACTTGAAGCTCCGGTTGTTCATACTTGGTATTTAAAAAACTCACCTTCAAGACTAGCTATCCTTTTAGGCATTAAAGCGAAGTCACTAGAAGAAGTTGTTTATCATGCTGCATATATCGTTACAGACCCAGGGACTGCACCATTGACGAAAAAACAAATCTTAACAGAACAAGATTACTCTATGTTAACAGAACAATACGGATCTAAATTCCAAGCGTTAACAGGGGCTGAAGCTGTTAAAAAATTATTACAAGAATTAGATTTAGATAAAGAAGTTAAATCATTAAGAAGAAAACTTAAAACAGCATCTAAACAAAAACGTGATCGTATCATTAAACGTTTAGAAGTTGTTGAAGCATTTAACAACTCTGATAATAAACCAGAATGGATGGTTATGGATGTCATTCCAGTCATTCCACCAGATTTAAGACCAATGGTTGCACTTGATGGTGGACGTTTCGC
>SWCC01016482.1_pt1 | contig 13722 bp, 7 predicted proteins | sample 4692971 | NCBI WGS metagenome assembly SWCC01 (sample SAMN10267277, study PRJNA491770) | bioreactor metagenome | isolation source: DHS bioreactor inoculated with subseafloor sediment | place: Japan: off Shimokita Peninsula | collected 2006-08 | reverse complement strand
CGGCGTATATCCAACCAACAGTTATCGCTGGGAATTCTTTCACCACCAATAGAAAATTTAACAGAATACGGTCCGCTTGCAGCATCATCTGAGTTCACTTCAATATAATCATTTTCATTTTGAATTGACCAGCGAACAATTGTTTCAGAAGCTGGTACTGCTTTTGAACCCAGCGTTTTATACTTGCCATCTACATTTAATTTTGCTGGATCTGGAGCTAATACTTCGTCAGAGTAAATTTTGTGACCATCAACTGAAGAAGTTTTGTTTAACATCCCCTTTTGAGCAAATACCGATCCTAACATGAAAAATGTTAGAACAAGGCATATTAATACTTGTTTTGTTTTTTGCATATCATGAAACTCCAATAATTTTACATTAATTAATTACACAGATTCTCACTAAATTCTTTCAATTCTTTTTTAATCGAATACATTATAGACCTTGTTTTCACCTCCTATTGGTCTATATTAGTTAATATTATTTATTTTTTAATTTTAGATTTTTAAATGACATTTACATTTTGTCCACATATTCAATCAAATGATCAGTCGTTATAACTGGAAACAATGGAACAACATCCTGATAAGGCAGATCATCATATTTAACATATAAATCAATAGAAGACAGTGTAATTTTCTCAAAAGTGTCAAAATCTAATTTTATTTTTTTATAATATTTTTTCTGTAATTCGTTAATGTATGGGTTTAATGTCTCTTTCAATATTTTATGATAATTCTCGGCAAAAGATCTTTTTTCCTTCACAGAATCTAAATACTTATGTTTTTTATTAAGCGCCAAGAATGTATCCTCCCACATACTAATATTACGTTTTACAATATTGATATTATCATATCCGGCTTCATATGCTTTTTGTGTCACACTGTGATCTCGAACAAGATCAGCAATTGCGAAACGGAATTCCTTGGGAAAATCTTTGGAACTCATATGTTTATTTCGAAAAACCAATGGGTGAGACATTAATTCTGTGTGAAAATCTCTTACAGTCCACACTTTACCATCAACACTAAAAAAGGACTCATTTAACAAGTCCTCATCACTCATATTCTGTATTGATTTTGGCGCTTGTTCATCTTTACGCCATAATTTATCTATTGCATCATCACGTTTTTCTTCTACGGAAGGGAAATATACTTCATACAATAAATCGCTTAACTTATAAAAAACATCTTTATTAAAATCCATGCGCTTGTTAAGCATTATTTGTTCAACCCGTTTATCCCAGATATCACTGGCTTTTATCTTCGCCAATTTTTCAGTTACAACGTTCTGCCGTTCTTGAATTTGTTTTTCAGTTATTGCTAAATCATTTGTCCATGAAAGAATTTTAATAAAAACAAAATTTTTCTCATTAACTTTAATGGGTTCAAGTACCTGATCCTTTTTCAAATCATCTAAAAAAAGAGCATTAAACATCATTATAGGCTCATTACTATTCCACTTAACATTACGCTTAGGGACAGTACTTTTATCTTCCGTAGTTCTGGAATAGATTTCATTAAATAATTTTGGATTTTTTTTCAGTTCTCGTTGAACTTTTTTAGCGTCTGAACTGTCATCAAGTGTGAAATAGTTTATTTGATATTCCCGACCGGCATACTTGTATGCATCAATTATTTCCTTTTCCTCCATAACAACTTTTTTAGTAGCCTCAATATGATGCATATATTGGCGCATTGCCTGTTCTTTGTGCCCTTTTACGAAAAGTTCAAATTCTATGTTATCTTTTAGTATAGAATCTTTCCTTGCTTCCAGTGCCAATATTTTTTCGGCAATCAGAGAGTTTAGTATAATTTTTTTATGAAGATAAGTATTGGCTTTACAATAATCAGGTCGGGGAACATATTCAGCGCGGCGCAAAAATTCATTAACACTAATTGTTGCCTGATCCGCAATATTAACAAGAATTTTTTCTTGGAGTTCCTTCGGTGCATTATCTGCACAGGAAATAATTAATAAGGAAAGTAATATAATTGTTATAATTTTCAAATTTATCAACTCTACATTATAAATACTGCACACTCATTATTGAGAAAAACAGAAATAATTATCAATAAGATTGCAATTCTCAATTTTATTCTATCTCTAAAATGTATCTGAAGCCGTCACTAACTTTAAAATTATTCCACCTACCATAGTTGCTATGTATCAGACCGAAGAATAAAGTCCTACCATAATTAGCTCCAGGTAAATCATGAGGTACATATATAAGTTCATCTCCATTCACCCAATATTTTACCTCAAATCCACCAGTACTGTTAGGTACATATTGTAATCCAATCCAAACTGCACCATCATCTCCTTCAATAATACGTTGTTCATTAAGAAAAAGATTTTCTTCCACACTGTTTATGCACGCTAAATATCCACCGGCGTTTTCACAAAGATCTTTAGCTTCAAGCCATTTTGTTGTTTTTTGATTTATATAGTAATGATGACCACCAAATTTTCCGATTGATTTGTAATAATCCGGATCCGCCCATTGTTTTGTAATAACTACATTCAATTTTTTACTGGCTTCATTCGGGTCGTCTTCTAATAACAGCGTAGTTGTAGCACCACTATCTGAAAGGGCAACGGCATAAAATGTTAGAGGATCATCCGGTATGGGAATAATTTTTAATACATTATCATCTTCAATATCCCATATATATTCTGGATCATTTAAAAGTCTTGTCTTTAAATCAAGCTTAAAAGTATCTCTTTCGTTGATAAATAGTGTATCTGTTATCCCTATCGGTTTCTCATTCGATTTATTTATATAGATTGACTCCCCATAAATTTCAGCCTGATAAATATTCAGCTCAGGTTCAGTATGACTATTAAAATCACATGAGGCAAATCCAATGCCTATAATTATCAATCCTAAGATCTTTGAATAAATTCTCATTTTATCTCCAATACTTACATTATTATTTTTTTCATTACTATATTGCATTATCTAAAATGCTATACCTAGTGTTAGGCTATTAATATCACCTAATACTCCAAGTGTCTGGTATGCATAATCAATTTTCATTGATAAATTTGGAGAAACGTGGAAATTCAATCCACTACCCAATCTTAGTCCATATACAGAATCTTTTAAAAACAAGCCTTTGTAACCCGCGCGAAGAGCAAAGTCTCCAAATCCAGGAGCCGTAAACTTGTATTCAGCACCCATATTTACATATTCACTCATATTGTTTGGATGTGTTGCATCAATCTCTACAGTTATTTTGTTGCTTGCTATTTCGATCGGTGTTAATGCTATTCCAATTCTAAATATTTGTGGTAATTCCCACTCAGACATTTTATATTTTCCCTGGACGTTCTGATAATTACCATGAGCCGATAGGTCTTGATCAACAGGAAAAAGTAAATCATCACCATCATACTGTAACCTAGTTCCATAGTTGGCAATGCTCATACCAATTCGAAGACCACTATCTCTTTTATCGTTGGGAGAAAAAAACGGTGTTTGAATCAGTACTCCTAAATCCATTGCCACTGCACCAGCATCTGTATGCCAAATCTTTGAAGTGATATATTTTACAGAAGCACCAAATGAAAACCAATCCACAATACTGCGTGCATAAGATAGACTAAAACAATAATCACTAGCAGAATATTTCTCCCCCGTACCTTGTTGGTATTCAAGGGTAGTCACATCAATATCGCCATAATCGAGGCCAAAAATTCCTATTGCAATAGTTCCTATCCCTTGCACCGGCATTCCTACACCCGCAAATATTGAGTTTACATCAGCAACCCATGGTTGATACATAAAAAGAGCTTCTTTGGATTTCATGAGCGCTAAGCCTGCCGGATTCCAATATAAAGCAGAAAGATCTTGAGCCGATGCGACATATGCATCACCCGATGCAATTCCAGCACTTCCAACTCCAATTTCTAAAAAACTCGCTGATGTTGTCCCTACTCTGTATGGTTCCTGTGCAAAATTTGGATAGCTCATCATGATAATAAATATCAATAATTTCATTAAACTATGTTGTTTTAACATTACTTTAACCTTTTCCCAATTCAATTCTCAAAAAACGTTATTTAATGATTGCAAATTTGCCTATTTTTTCTTCACCTGTCATTTCATCTTTCACATGATAAAAATACATACCTGCCGCCACGTCTAACCCTTCCCACGATCTTAGATCCCAATGTAGCACACCGGAACTTGTTAATCCCAAGCCGCTATATGAAGTTAATCCATCTTCAGATGAATGCAATTCACGAATAAGCATACCACTAATTGTAAATATTTTGATGGTACTGTTTTCAGGAAGATTTGTGAATAATAACCTTCTGCTCTGATTAAGATCTTTATTTATAACTGATGGTTCCATCATATTTGTTGAAACGTAAGGATTTGGGACAACTCGAATATCATCCATTTTGGTTTTTACTGCATTTTCATCAATCATTTTCTCTGCTGAGACATGAAATGATAGTGAATCTGTTTTAAACCATGGCTTTGTGTAGCGAATGGTATAAGCATCATTTGCTTGAGGTAATTCACTCTCATTCTGACATGAAGTAAAATCAAGAATAAATAAAAAACCTTCCCAGTAATCTCTAGTATTCAATGGACCAATCATAATACGATCTTCTAATTTATCATATACACCATTACCGTTCTGATCATCAACCAAGATATCCAACGTAAGTGGATTACCTGCAGAATCAGCAAAATCCATTATATCAACTCTTAAGTTTAAATCTACATCTACAAGTGGGACAATACTTTCTCCATTTTCATCTTTTATATATTTGGCCCATCTCTCAGTTATTTTTGTATTGTATAGGGTTTGATCAGAAAAAACAATATTATAATCCCATTTATACATCTCTAAAACATCCTGATTATATATAATTTTCATAGACGAATTCCCTTGCATCCATCCTGTATTAAGCGAATCAAACTCTGGTTCAGTTACATCCATTTTAACGCCTAATTGCAAACCATCAAAAATTTCCGTCCACATCATTTCAGAGGAAGCAAGATGATAGCCCCCATTTTCTTCTTTTTCTATAACTGTCCTCATAGCTCTTGGTATAAAATCATGTCCATCACTTGTTAATGTATCTCCAAGAACCAATTTGCCATTATCAGTTTCATCATACACCATTATTCCATTTGTATTATATTGATACCTATATCCTGGATTGTAATTAGCAGCTGGGTCATCTGATATGTTATAAGTTTTAACTGAATCCAAAATGGTAGAAAATTTTATTTTATAGGTATGTCCTTCCTTTAATGAATTAATATCAAGAACTTTTGGTATAATTTGACCATCTCCTATTACACCATCATCATTGACCTCAAAATCATGCTTTATAAATTCACCTGCTGCACTAGTTCCAGGTGTCACAATGGCTACATTTGGTCCAATAAATTTAACATCTTCATATTCATCCGTTCTGATGACAACATTATTTTCTGATGGAGCAATACCCGCATTATCATCCTGAGCAACTACAGAAGAACCTTTTAACATCTCTGGTTTAATACCATAATCGTAAGCGATAATGGCATAATAATAAGTACGACCATTTTGCACGGTTTCATCTTTAAAAGAGTAAGCGATACCTGTATTCTCTCCTAGGTAATATGCTGCTCCATTTAAGAGCCCCCATGATGTAAAGCCCTTATAATCATCTCTTTTATCACATTGAAATATTGGTTTTAAAAGAGTATTAGTTCCATAACCATCCGTTATTACTCGTGCATCTAGCATATCGGGATCTGTAGACCGATATATCTTATAACCTTCAAAATCGTTTATACCACCCAGAAATGATTCTCTAGTTAGTTTATCTGATTTGTCTGTCCACATTAATTGAACAAAACCATCTCCTGGAACTGCTGTAAGCGTTGGCATTAAAGGCGGTTGAGCAAAGCGATAGTCTTTTTCATATATAAGTTGTACTGTGTTTTTTAATGTAATAAGTGCTGGAGCTGATTTCTCTGCCGAAATTAATCCAGTAAGATCATCAAATGAATGCAACTCTGAAATTGAAATAAACTCTGTATGACCTTTATAAAGAGGAAATGTAGCTGTGGAAAAAAGCTGAAACAAGTTTGAAATATGTGTAGCACCAGACTGCAGTAATGGTGTTGTCATTCTCTTATACATTGATTCATCATGCCTGAACCAGTTTGTATAAGGTTCAACTGCTGCTGGAACATCGTAGAAGAGTAATGTAGTTAAACCTAACATATCGGTTTCACTTACATCAGTCCAGCCAAAGTTTGGTTCAGCGTATCCATCACCCAGATCCGGTTTATGATTACACTCAGTACCGTCAGCATCAGGACCTGTATAATTTAGCTCAGTAGGACCCACTCCGTCAAGCCCGATATCATCACCTGCAACCTCTTCGTCTTGATATATTCCATCTCCATTTTCATCTACACCATCATTCCAATCCTGATCTTCGTCACCTTCCCAGTGATCTTTTAACTCCTCTTCATCTTTACCATAAAAGGACAAAAACTTATCCATATCTTCAATGCCAGCATACTTGTCAATAAAACTGCCAGCACTGTTATCGCGTTTTTCATCCATTAATCCGTCATCATCGTTATCTTTATTATCATTAAAAATACCAGGACTTTCAAGATAGGCATATCCAGCCGTGCCTGTTTTATATCCATTATTGCCAACTCCATCGGTATCCCAGCAGTAAGTAAGATTTAATTCTTTGTCATAATTTCCATCATCGCCCGTATTCTCACCACCAATATTATTATCCAACCAGTATCCGAATGCCATGTGCGGTATATCATTATCTGAAATATTGGCGATTGTATATTCCCAAAAAATACAATCTTGTGCCATTGCGTTATTCCATTGAAATCCTCTTTGTTTCACTCGAACTCCAAGACCTCCCCATGGACGTCCTTTTTGAACCGTAACACTTGGATCAATATCACCGATTAGGACATCTTTTCTGGGATAATATTTTACTTTATCATCATCACCCAAATACTCAAGATCTTGAGCGTCATTAGCAACAGAATAGGCTTCAAGATCTGACTTTATTTGGCCACGACCAAAACGTCCATCCCACTCGCCAGCCCAATGTTTTTCGCGTCCTTTGTATGGCCATCCATCTAAGGGCCATGAATTTTCATCATTGCTCATAGCTGGAATGTCGCTAAGATTATTCATATAACCTGGTACTGCATGAAAACCCCACTCAACTTGACCTGTAGGATCGATGTCCATTTCTTCGCGATAACTGGTTTGACAATAGAAAAGTGTATCAATTTCACCTAAATCTGACAACCTTTGAATCTCATTTGGATCTGTAACGACAATTGAGTCATTAGTAATGTAAATAGCGGCACTAACCAAAAGACCAAGACCATCATGCATTAAATTACCTTCTGGACCCCTTGGCCAACGTGCAGCATCTTGTCTCGGATGATCGCCCAACTCGGTATTATTTTTAAATAGGAGTTGAACTCGATTTCCACTCATAAAAGCTTCACGTTCAAGATAAGGATCACCTGCACCATCTTCCGGTCCATCATAAAGTTTACCTTGCGCATTAAGATCCATTACATTGACTAGCAAAACACACATACTTAGAATAAATACGAGAATTTTCTTCATTTTTATTAACTCATTATAATTTTTCAATATCATTCCGTTTACTCCTTTAATTCATCGCAATCAAACTAGAAGGATACTCCAATACCAAGTTTTATTAATCTTGGCGCTGACCAGTTTGACGGGCTATATTTTTTTTCTTCATAAGTGCTAAAATCACTCCAATGATTTATTAGATCATTTTCCCTTATAATCGATTGGTTGGTGCGGCCTGTATTTGAATTAACAACAACCTCATTCAAATTATCTAATAGATTATAAACTCTTAATGTTGCACGAACATTTGCGCCTAACACATTAACAATATCGTAATATGCTTTCATATCAATGCTGTAACTCGCAGGTTTGAAACCGTTGCTAGGATATAGATTTATGCGGTTAAGTGGATTCTGATCTATCGGTGTCCACGAATAGGCAAATCCTGATCCAAACCAACCGATGATAGACACACCCCATTTGCTTTGGTTATACCCTGCTGTAAAATTCAATGTATGTCGTTGGTCCCATGGCATTGAGATCAATGTTGGAATTGGATCCTGACTGTTACCAGCACGGCTAAAAGTAGAAATGGGGTTATCGGCATTACCGCGTGTGTACTGTAAAGTATAGTTTGCTTCCGCAAAAAAGTTTTCGGCATGCGCTTTATATTTTAGTTCGAGTCCGCGTGCATTACCGTAATCTTTATTGCCATAAAGACCGTAGCGAACTCCGTTATAGGTTGTAACGATATTGACAGTTGATAAATCATAAATATCTTTGTACCAAAGAGCAATCTCTAAGTCCATATTCTCATTTAAGACCTGCCATAACCCCAACTCGTAAGTAACCGTCTTTTCCGGGTCGACATTAGGATTACCAAGTGTGCTAGAATAATTTGTTGGTGAAATAATGTATGAACTGTTTAAATACATGCTGCTATGAGGTGGATATTGAAAAAAATGTCCATAACTGAAATGCAGTAATGCTGCTTCTCCGAGTTTATATGACAATCCTAAGCGTGGAGCAAGATTCATACTTGCCTTAACTTTTGGATATGCACTAATCCATTCTGGCGTATCTTCTTTTTGAAGCAAATTATTAGGATTTCTATAATTAGATGGGTAGGTTGTATTGGGATCAAAATATTCACCTCGTAATCCAAACGTAACAACCATGTCGTCAAATTCCATTTTAGTACTGAGCCATGTAGAAAGCTGTAAAGGTTCTTTTTGATAACTATCCGTATACACAGTTGAATCCGACATTAATTCTGGTTTATATACAATATCAGATGCCGATGTATTTCGATGGAGATTCAATATTTGTCCTGAGAGATAATCATATTTGAATTTAGATCCTTCAAAACCAAATTCGATGTTGTGATTATTTGTTACCTGCCAAGTTAAATCTAAACGACCCAACATTTTTTCTGTCGTCGTTTCGGAATATCCTTTATCTTGCCCTCCAGTTACAAACCCTGTGTATTTTTGATTAGCCTCATAATAACTGTGTAGATATCTACTATCCTCCGGATTCTTATAAAGGTAATTCCCCCACCAGTCGTTAGTGTATGAAAACTTTAATTCGTAGAATACACTTTGGCCTAAAATATGGTTAAACTGCCAAGTCAACATTTGACTATGATTATGTGCACGAGAACGGCCATCTGGCTTATACTTACTAGAATGCTCATAATTTTGTTGATCACTCTTATTACTCAAATACATTAGTGACATTTTCATGCTCTGTAGTTTTAATGTCATTTTTCCGTTGAGATTTATAGATTCTACCCAATCCATAGGTACGTATTTACCATCCCCTGTATGCTCATTATGAAGATATTCGCCATTTTCATCAAATACACCACTATCCATAAAAACACTATAGTCAGGTTGATCGTTTACATTGAATCGTCTGATGCCATTTAAATAATTATCACTATCCTGAACTCTAGCTGAAGCGAAGAAAAAAAGCAGATCATTTACAACCGGCCCATGAAGCATAATTTTATAATCTTCCATGCGATCTACATTCGATACAGGTAAACCTGGAAAAATGTCATCATGTCCGGTAATATAGTTTCCTAAATACCCTTCAAATTTTCCATGCAGAGTATTACCGCCTTCCTTGGTTACGGCATTAACAATACCACCCATCGCCTGTCCATACTTGGCACTAAAAGTTCCAGTAATAACTTCAATTTCTTGAACTGCATCAGGATCAATATCAATCATTTTAGTTCTATTTAAGCTATTACTAACAGACATTCCATCAATCATATAGTTTGTCTCGTTAAGTCGTCCGCCACGAAAATGCCCACCTACAACACCAGGCTGCAAGGCTACAACAGCACCGGCACTCTCAATTGGAAGCGCATCCATCTCATCAGAAGAAATATTTCGAATGGAACTTGTCTGATCTTTCCTTAGAGATATTGCATCGGCTTCTATCACAACTTCTTCACCAATCAATGTTGTTTGTTTCATATCTGTTGATAACTGGGTGGTTCGATTTACGGAGACACGGACATCTGTGACAGTTTTTTTCGTGTAGCCAATACTCGTGAACACAACATTAAACTTTCCAGAAGGCACGTTTATGATAAAATATTTACCGTCAATATCAGATGCTGCACCCAAAAAGGTTCCATCTACAATAACATTTGCGCCTATTAGGGCTTCTCCTGTTTCTACATCTGTGATTGTTCCGGAAATTTTTCCAGTTGTCTGTGAGAATAAACTTACTGGAAGACACAAAATAAGAAGAATACCAATTATGAATCTTTTCATTACCTAGTCCTTTCCTTATACTTCTACGCAAACTTATTAAGTCAATAAATTTTCATAAAAAATAAGATGATTTATCGAGGTTATTATCCTATTATATTTTTAAGTTTCTATTATTCCCGAATTAATTACATAAATATAAATGCTAAATCATTTTAGCTAAACTTGAAAAAAATTTTGCAAGTTGAGTGAATAAATTTCTATGTACAACAACTATATAATACAAACATTAACTCATCCCATCAGTTTATACTAAATCAAATTTACTTACTTTATAAATTGCTAAATCATTTTAGCTTAACTTGAAAAAAAATTTTGCAATTTGAGCAAATAAAATTCTATGAGCAACTCTTACTATATAATAAAAACATTAACTCATTCTATCAGTTTGTTCTAAATCAACTTTACTTACTTTATAAATTGCTAAATCATTTTAGCAAAGTTAACAAAAATAATATTTTAAAGTCAAGCAAATAATATATTTTTTGAAAATCTTCACTATTTCCCCAATAAATTTTAATTTTTCGATAATTGCTAAATCATTTTAGCCAAACTGGCAAAAAAAATCAACACGACTCTCGAATAATTATCTTGGTATCCAATTCAATATTTTCATAATGTCCGTCAATGTATTTATTTTCAATTATGTCCATAAGAATTCTAACGGCCTCTTTACTCATTTGCTCAAGTGGTTGTGCAATTGCTGTGATTGTTGGAGAAAATACCCTATAAGCAATCGAATCATCAAAACTAATAATTGACATATTCTGATAAACTTTTTCTCCTAATTCCCTTAAACATTCAATTCCAAAAACACCCAGTTTGCTTGTTGTAAAAAAAATGGCGTCTGCGTCATTTTTAATTATATCCCGAATTGCTTCCATTATTTTATTTTTTTCATGGCTAAATTTGAGATGTTTGATTAATGATTTATTTACTTCGATTCCATTATTTTTAAGTGCATCAAAGAAACCTTCTTCTCTTTGACGCATATTTGCTAATTCATAAATTATATTAATAAGTGCAATATTTTTCCTATTCTTTTTAATAAGTCGTTCAGTAGCATCATAACCAGCTTTGTAATTGTTAATAACAACCGAATGTGTTAGCACTTCTTCAAATAACCTGTCAACGACAACAAACGGTATTTTCTCCTTTTTTAATTTAAGAAGTTCTTTTTCACTGCCAATTGGTGGAGTGAAAATAAAACCATCGACTTGTCCATTTTTTAACACATCCAATTGCATTTTGAATTTTGATTGCTTCTCATCTGAATTACTGAATATAACTTTATACCCATATTTTGAAGCTTCAAGCTCAATATGTCTGGCTAACTTTCCAAAATATGGGTTTGAAATATCTGCAACAATTAATCCAAGAGTGTTAGATTTACCTTGTCTTAAACTTTTAGCAAGATAATTAGGTGTGTAATTCATGCTTTTTGCAAGTTCCAAAACTTTCGATGTCATTTCATCACTAATTCTCTTTTCTTTATTTTTTCCATTGAGCACAAATGATACTAGTGTATTTGAGACACATAATTCTTTTGCAATATCATTTATGGTGCATTTTTTCATATGCCCTCCTTCGGGAAATTGTCTTTTCTTTACCAATCAATTCTGTTTGCTTTCTATCTATTGATAACTCGGTGGTTCGATTTACGGAGACCCGGACATCTGCGACAGTTTTTTTTCGTGTAGCCAATACTCGTGAACACAACATTAAACTTACCAGAAGGCACGTTTATAATAAAATATTTACCGTCAATATCAGATGCCGCTCCCAAATAGGTTCCATCTACAATAACATTTGCGCCTATTAGGGGATCTCCTGTTTCTACATCTGTGTTTGTTCCGGAAATTTTTCCAGTTGTCTGTGAGAATAAACTTACTGGAAGACACAAAATAAGAAGAATACCAATTATGAATCTTTTCATTACCTAGTCCTTTCCTTATACTTCTACGCAAACCTATTAAGTCAATAAATTTTCATAAAAAATAAGATGATTTATCGAGGTTATTATCCTATTTCTATTTTTTTCTTCATATTGCTCCGAAATTTAAACACTTGACCAAGTCGCTAAATCAATTTAGCAATATTGGCAAAAAAAAAATACAAAATTAAATAATAATAATCTTTGTAAAACTCTTACTAAGTTGCTAAACTTCAAATGAGTCTGTCACCATATTTAGATTATTTCTAAAATATTTTACTTATTTGCAATGCTAAATCTATCATCAATATTAGAAATAAAACTTTTAGAGAACGAAAAGTATTAGCATGACTCTCTTATGATAATCTCGGAATCCAATACAATGTTTTCATATTTTCCGTCAATGTACTTATTTTCAATTATATCTATTAGAATTCTGAGGGCTTCTTTACTCATTTGCTCGATAGGTTGTCTAATTGCACTAATTGTTGGAGAAAAAAGTTCGTAAGCAATTGAATCATCAAAACTAATTATTGACATACTGTTGGAAATGTTTACTCGTAATTCTTTTAAACATTCTAGTCCAAGAACACCTAATTGGCTATTTGTAAATAAAATGGCATCAGCGCCATTTTTAACTATATCCCGAGTCGCTTCCATTATATAATTTGGATCATGGCTATAATTGAGATGTTTTATTAAAGATTTATTTACTGCAATTCCATTATTTTTAAGAGCATCATAAAAACCTTCACCTCGTCGTTTCATATTAGCAAGTTCATTAATATTATTTATAAGCGCAAAGTTTTTTCTATTATTTTTAATTAGATATTCTGTGGCATCATAACTAGCCTGGTAATTGTCAATAGTTACCGAATGTGAAAAAACATTTTCAAATATTCTATCTACAACGACAAACGGGATTTTCTCATGTTTCAGTTTAAGCAATTCTTTTTCACTTCCAGCAGGTGGTACTAAAATAAAACCGTCAACTTGTCCATTTTTTAAAACTTCCAATTGCGATTTAAATTTTGATAGGTCCTCATCAGAATTGCTAAAAATAACTTTATATCCAAATTTTGAGGCTTCAATCTCAATATGCCTTGCTAACTTCCCAAAATATGCGTTTGCAATGTCACCAACAAATAATCCAAGAGTGTTTGTCTTACCATGTCTTAAGCTTTTAGCAAGATAATTAGGTGTATAATTCATACTTTTTGCTAGTTCCAAAACTTTAGATGTCATTTCATCACTAATTCTCTTTTCTTTATTTTTTCCATTGAGCACAAATGAAACTAGAGTATTTGAAACACCTAATTGTTTTGCAATATCATTTATTGTTTTCTTCATATGTATTTCTTCTAGTACATTGTCCTTTGTTTTTTTT
>SWCC01010098.1_pt1 | contig 13768 bp, 14 predicted proteins | sample 4692971 | NCBI WGS metagenome assembly SWCC01 (sample SAMN10267277, study PRJNA491770) | bioreactor metagenome | isolation source: DHS bioreactor inoculated with subseafloor sediment | place: Japan: off Shimokita Peninsula | collected 2006-08 | reverse complement strand
GCTCTTTCTATCAAACTCTCAAGGTTTGCATCCAAGAGTTTCCCCTGGCGTTTCAATATCTTCCCGGCAATCATCACTGTATCAACATGGTTTTCGTTGGCATACAAGACCACTGAAGAGACCGGGTTAATGGAAGGTGATAAGGAAATATTTTTGATGTCGATCAAAATTAGATCGGCTTGTTTTCCTACTTCCAGTGATCCGGTCGTACGGTCCAGCCCCAATGTTTTTGCTCCACCAATGGTTGCCACTTTCAGGATGTCCGAATCGTGGATCGTCAACTTTTCGGGCATGCTACCTGATTGATACAGTCGCTCATTTTGTATGGCTCGTTCGGCTTGCAACGCCACTTTCATCTGGTCAAACAAGCTTCCTGATGTTGCCGACACCACATCAACCCCTAAACCACAAGCGATTCCGTATTTTAAAGCTTTTCCGGTTACCGGCAAGCCTAATCCCATCTGTAGCTCGACTTCAGGAGTTACCGAAATGCTGCACTGATGTGCTGCCAACAATTCAAACTCGTCCTCGCTAATGGTATTGGCATGTGCGAAATTCAGATCAGGTCCCAACAATCCTTTTTCAGCCAGTAACCGAACCCCATGATATTTTGGACCAAAGGTTCCGCCGCCAATATGCATCGAAATTGGGATGTTCAACTCACGTCCAAGCCGGATGTCATGATCCGTCACTTCATTGATCGAATACTCAGGGCCACGAATAGCCAAAGCCATAGTCACCAACCCATCGTCTGAAGACAGATAATCCTTCCGAACGGTTTTCGCGTCTAACGGGTGTTTTAGCCGACTTTCGTAAAACCATTCCCAAACCGATGTACCAGGTGTTCCATAGCCGAATCTAGCCCGGATTCCTGATTCTTTCAACGCATCAATTGCGGCTTTGGCGTGTGCATTCGAATTCATAATGTGAGACCAATCGAAAATTGTTGTAATTCCAGCATTGATTGCTTCCAACGCCCCAAGTAAATTGCCGGTGTAAACGTCTTCAGGCTGGTAGTCCGGAGCGATGCCTCCCAATACGCCATTCAAATACTGCATGAGCGTCCAGTTGGAAGCAACACCCTTAAGCGCCGTCTCCCACAAATGTCGGTGCGTATCTACCAGACCAGGCATTGCCAGCATACCGGACGCATCGATTTCGAGATCGACTACGGGAGGTGCCAGATGCTTTCCTATTTGAACGATCTTATCGTTCTTCACTAAAACATCAGCTTCCTGAAAAGTGACTTCTTGATCATTCAGACGTAAAACTTTTCCGTTCTTGATTAGAATTGTTTTCATACTTCAATCATTTTTGTTTGTAGATTATTTTCAAACAAAAATACGGGCAGTCAATTCTCATCAAATTGATTCAAATCAATAAGTTATCACCTCAAATCTCTACGAAAACAGAAATGCCAACTGAAATCTGTAGAAGAATTTCGGTTGGCATCTTTTAATGTAAAAAATCAGATTGTGTTTTACACCAGTTGGATTTTCCTGATCACAGATAAGATATCAATCCATCTCCGTATATTTTTGCGTCAGGAAAGCTTCTGCTTGAGAGATCGTTTCGCAAAGAATCGTGGCAACCTTGCTGTTGCTCCTTTTTTTCAGTTCGAAGGAAGATAGTTTCGAAAACAGATCGGGCGAGATAATGCTTATATTATAGCGCAAACCATATTCGTAGTTCAGCTGGAAAAAATAATTGCTTATCCAATCGACCAAACCAGCCCAGGCACCTTCGATTTCTTTGGTATCATGTACGTGAAACCGGCATTTCGCCCTCACCCCTTCCCGCTTCTGCCATTCATACATCCGCATGGAGGCGATTTTCACCTCTTCTTCGGAGCAGGGGCCAACCCACTTCATCAAAAGGTAGTTCTTTTGAGGTTCGAAACTGAGTTTGGCATAAATATCGCCTTGGCTGTTTTTTATCCGGTCAACGACAATCATTGGAACAAGTTAAAAACCAGGTTCAATTTACTCAATTTTTAATGACATCCGGCAACACAAATTCGACTTGATGTACCGGAGCAAGCTCAAGTGCTTTGGAAACATCCAATTTTGTAAAGTCAGGAACCAAGTTCAGATCCGGCTTCTCCGATTCTTTTTTTATCAAAGTTCCAATCACCCTAAAATAGTCCAACAAATTGCCCGGGCTGAGCAACACGACCATTTTTCCCGCACTACTCCCGACATTTTTGAACGTATGCAGTGCGTTTGGAGGAACGTGCACCACACTTCCAGCCAAGGCCCTAAACGGATTCCCCAGGTCATTCAAAATAAATTCAAACTCACCCTGGAGCACATAGAATATTTCTTCATCAGGATGCCGGTGAGGTGGTGGTCCGCCCAACGGCGGGACATTTTCTTCAAATACGGCATAGGTGCTTTCTGTTTCCGTATTGCTCACCAATACGTTGATCACATCGGTCAAAACCAGCAAGGTTTCGTTTTTTGTCTGTTTCTTCATGTTGATAAAATTTAAATAACTGTAATCATGATACAAAAGAAACAAACCCGCTGATGAGCTCACTTGATCCAAATCAAGAAAAACCAAGTCGAGAACCTAAAACGTATTTTTAAATGAAAATTTAAAAAATCAGACCAGAAACCGCGCCCGGTAACGACTCAGCGTTTCGGGCGTGATTCCCAGGTAACTTGCGACATAACGCAAAGGAATCCGCTTGAAGATCTTGGGGTGCTCTTCCAATAAATTACGAAAACGCTGTTCCGGTGAGTTGCGCAACAGTGCGGCTTCGCGCCTTTCAGCCCGAATAAACTGGTCCTGAACGATGACATCCGCCAGTTTTTTCAGTGATGGGAACTTTTGCATCAAATCCATCACGTCTGCATAATCGAACACTAGCAACTCACACTTCTCGATGGCTGCAATATTAACAATAGAAGGTGTTTGGGAAAGAAAACTGGCAAACGAGCCGATCGCCGAATTCTCAAAGAAAAAATCGTTGCAAACTTCTTTTTCGGGCGCTTCGTAAAACAAACGCATACTTCCCTTTTCAAGAAAACCGATGGACTGGCAAACCTCATTTTCCTTCAGAAAAAAATCATTTTTACTGAGAAAAACTACGCGCATGACTTGTTCAATGGCTTTCAACTCCTCCCCGGAAGTATGAAAAACCCGCTGAATATTAAACAGGATCCGTTTCATGTTTCTAGATTAAAAGATGACCGGCATCAGTCAGTAATAATTCGTTAACAGGCTGTAAAAAAAAATGTTGATCATTTCCACCAAGGAATTACGCGCTCAGTTTTTCACGAGGGTCCATCACTCCTTGAACTGCAGGTACAAATCCAATACTTTCATGGTTAAAAAGGGTCGAAGTTCCTGTTGGTTGGTCAAAACAATGGCAGTAATTTTCCGGTCAGGCAAACGCACAATGTCGGCTAAGGCTGGACCTCCGCTGTGTCCAGTCGCTTTTTCACCCTTGTAACTGTCAACAATCCATCCAACTCCAAAAGGGGAATTGTCTCCACTACGGAGTTTCGTCGGCGTCCACATTTGTCTGGTAATCTCCTGAGTAAGCACACTGAACTGATCGAGTGCAATAACCCATTTGGATAAATCTTCGATGGATGAAAACAAGCCGCCCGCAGGGTAAGTCCATTGCGGAAACAGCATGGAGAACACCCGCTGTTGTTCTCTTTCCCGATCCCAGCGATAAACGGTAGCCGCAAAAGGCATCAAGTCAGACGTCCGGTAAATAAAATCCTGTTCCATGTTGTTAAAAACCGTGTGTTCCATCCCCAGCTTTTTCAGTAGGCTCTGAGCCAAAAATTCCTGAAACGTCATGCCGGATAATTGCTCAACCAATTTCATAACAACCGCATAGTCACCTCCGGCATATACCGTTTTTGTTCCCGGTTCAAAATCGAGCAGTCTGGCAGTCGCTGTATCCATAGCCTGATCAATCGATTGAAAATGCTGCTTCAAAGCCAGTAAGTCAACAATTCCAGACTGGTGAGCAAGCAGATCCAGTACTTCCATATCGTTCCAACTCTCAGGCAGTTCAGGAAGATAGTGTGTTATTTTTTGGTTAAGGTCAAGCCGCCCCTCCTGCACCAAGGTCATGATGGCAGTAGCCGAAATTAATTTAGTTGCTGATGCCAGCTGAAAAGCCGTTTCTTTGGTATTGGGAATTTGATGCTCAACGCTGGCCAAACCATAAGCTTTCATCATCGCAACCTGACCATCTTCGATAATAGCGACCGACAAAGCCGGAATATGAAACGTTTCCATTTGCTTGTACAAAAAAGTGTCAATTTCCGCCTTTTGGGCGTTGGATCTTGAAGCAGTTATACCGGCGACAATCCCCACGAGTAGCGCGAAGAAAAGAGGTTTTGTCTTCATTGTTGTTCGATTAAGTTCATACTTGATTTCATTTTAACATACGCAACATGACGATGCTATATCGCAGACTCTTTTTAGCCTCAAAACGTTACACTAGCAGAGAGATATTTTCAAAAAGAGGCAGATTACTTGATCCAGATCAATTTTTTTCACACCGGGTCAACTAGAAAACCAGGGTGAAGCAGAAAATAATTTTTATTCGGCTTCGTTTCCATTTTCAATTTGATGCCATTTTTTCACGACATTCTCTTCTCCGTCGAATAATTTCAATTCGGATCCTTTGTGGAATATCTCATACGAAGGAGCCAACAACAGTTTCCCGGAATCAGGGTATTCGCACACATCATAGCCGATGAAGGTTCGAACATCCAAATAGACACAAGGCTCTGAGCCATGATTATAAAATTGATGGGCACCAGTCACGCCCATTTCGAAAAATATGATATCGCCACGATTTACGATCTCAAGTCCCTCTGGGGTTCTTAGCGTCATCGTCCCAGACACAACCATGAATAATTCTTCGGCATGTCGATGAAAATGATACGGAGCAGAAAATTGCCCGGGATTTATTAACCTCAAATCAAAATTCAAGTTCTGTGGCCTAATGCCCATTTTAACCCTTGAAATGTCCGAAAACAATCTGAAATTATCGATTTTATTTGGATCCTCTTTAAAATCCCTTTTGTCTCTTTTTAAGATTGTTGCCATATGCTTGCTTATTTATTTGTGACCTAGTTGATATGTAGCTCGTTTAATTTTTAAACCGTCCAATTTGAAAGAAGACAAAACAACCAATTAAATTAGCGTTAAAGATGCAGATAGGCCAACCGAAAAATTACGCGAGAGGTGCTGAACACCCAATATAGACCTGGAATGCAATCCTGCATCACCAAGGGCATTGACCAACAAGTCGGAAGCGCCGTTTACAACTTCGGGCGCACTATCCCAATTATCACAGGACTGGAAGTAAGCATCAATATGATTTAATCCCAATACCTTATGAAAGCCAAGCTTATGCTGGATTTGTGAGAGAACATTCAGTCCGCAAAGTTGCATGGCCTTGTATCCGTCTTCTGTAGAAAGAGTTTCCCCCAACCTACCTTGAAAAAAATACTCGCCATTAATAATTGGGAATTGAATGGAAATATAAGCGACCTTTCCCCTGACGTTTACAGAAACGTAGTTTCCTCCGGGAATGGACGCTGATGGCAAGGTAAAGCCCAGATGATTCAGCCGTTTTATGACTGTTTCTGTGGTCATGAGGTTTTTCATCATTTCAATTAAAATTTTAAAATATCTCCGTTATTTGGAATGAATAGCTGACCCTCTCCAATATTATTCTGAATAGCCGCGCGTAATATACTCTCCCTTGTTTCTGTTTCATGGTCCAGCGCGTTCAAGTGCGTGGCAATCACCTTACTTTCCGGCAAATACTGAAGCAAACTCAGCACTTGTTCAGCATTCATGATTACTGGTTCTGTATCTTCTTGCAATTCGGCACCAAAAACATCATGCCGTTTAAAAAACTTATTACCGCCTGCATGACAAATCATTATTCCCGGCTGGTGAACATCAATGGACTCTCTTACCAAATGGCAATATATCGTATCGCCCAACCAATAAAGTGTTTTCTCTGCCGGACTTTGAAAAAGATAACCAGACACCGGCCCCATGTATTTCAAAATAGGGCCACTCCCATGCTGTCCTTTTGTTCGATAAATTATGGTTTTACCGACAGTGATTGGATCTTCGACAGGTGTCACGTTTTGAAAACCAATACCTTCTATTGACTGACAATCTTCTGGCTGACAAAAAATAGGCATATCTTTCGGAACCAGACTTTGGGCTGCCTTGTCAAAATGATCAGGATGCAGATGTGAGATCATGATATACTCCACCCCCTTTAATATCGAGTCGACACTAACAGGAAGATCAGATATTGGGTTGTTTGTCCTACCCGCAAATGAAAACTGCGTATATTTTTCGGCAAAATAAGGATCAATAAGAAATGTTGTTCCGCCGTACTTTAACTTTATTGTCGCATTTCTGATATGTTGTATTTCCATAACTTCCAGGTTCATACATTTAATACCTTCATTCTCTTTCTCTGGACAAATTTCCGCAATAAATCAAGGTGGAAAAATGAAGTGGTTCACAAAATATTAGTGAACTAGTTCACACATGTCAGTCGAAAATTGTTTGAGCCTTGATTTTGCTTAAAAACTCCCTTGTGATACCTAAATAAGAGGCAATGAGATATTGTGGAACACGTCGCTCAATTTCAGGAAATTGTTTTTTAAAGTCTAAGTACCTGTCTTTGGCCGCCTTACTTAGGTTATTAACGATTCGCCTTTGTGAAAAACAAAATGCCTGTTGAAGCATCATCCTGAAAACCCGCTCAAGTTTTGGGATCTTCTCATACAGCAGTAGTGAATTCTGACGACTTATCTGTGCCAGTGTACAATTCTCCAGGCATTGAATGTTGAAATCGGCAGGAGTCTGGTTAATAAAACTTTCCAAATCGACTACCCACCAGTTTTCAACGGCAAAACTTCCAACAAATTTATCACCTTCATCATTCACAAAGAATGTATTTAAACATCCTTTAATCACAAATGACTCGTGCGTACAGATGTCGCCTTGTTGCAATACATATTGCTTTTTGAGGTAATTCCTGCAAGTAACATACTTAGAAAGAATTAATTCTTCCTCTGGCGACATCACCACAAATTGGTTGATGTATTCTATCAGAGGTTTAATTTCTCGCTTGGTCTCCATTCTAATTCGTATTGATCCCAGCTAAATAAACAATTGTCGTAAAGAAAAGTCATAGGACTCTTTCAGATGACGGCCTGCCATGAATTTCCTCCCGAAACCTAAGCCATTAAAGTTTTTTACAGTGAGTATCCAGAGCAACTCCCAACAGTTTATTGGCCGCCCTGGATTGAATTTGCAAAACTGATGATTAACGGATCAATCAAGCTTCATAGACGAGAGGGCTATTTGCCCGCTTCCGAAAACTGCGCTTCGGGGGGTGAAACCAACCAAAAGACTCCCGCATAGAGCCATTTATTTCAAAATTGAAAGAATTGGTTTTCTCCAGCGCTTAAGGCTATTTCAAAATAGACTTAACCTGCATAGACTCCGGTTAAAACCTTTTGAAATCCCACATCATCACATTCAAATTTTTCATTCGTCTTTTGTTCCTTTTCCTTTTGAAAATCTTCCAAAAATGAAAAGGAGTGGTGTTTTTACAGGTTTGAGAATTCATGGACGGGGGTCGTGTGCAAATAAAAAGGAGCTACAAACTCCAAATCTGTAACTTATTTATTTTCAACAAAAAAAGACAGCACTGAACCGCCGGCCTCATGATTAAGAATCGTATGTTGCATGTTTTCTTTGATTTTTTCTATTTTTTAATATTTCACAAATCATTCAATAAAAACACTTACAAGGATAAATCGCGATACTTCATTTGTTTATTTTTGACAGGAGAGCTAAGTTTTTGTGCAAATTATGTGTGCAAATAGAAAATTTGCACACATAGTTTGAAACTCTATGTTTAGGTATGCAGACAATGGCATCACAGTAGCTTCTATCCCTGATCAACGCGGGGCAATGAAAGAAGGATCGCTTCCTGTAAAGATACGAGTGACTTTTAAGCGACGGCGAAAATATTATTCAACTGAGAAAGATCTAAATACTGAAGAGTTGAAAAAACTGTCGGAAACGAAAAGTAAAAACAAATCTCGGTTCGAATTGATATCCAATACTCTTTTAAAAAAAGTCAAAAATGCTGTTATACGATAGTTCGTTCAAAAAAGTATGAATAAATAATCAAGCAGCCATTGTGCCGAAATTCCATAGTTATTTGACACGCTGATGATTTTTGATTGGGTTCAGGTTATTGGCGAACAGCCTTAAAGTTCGGGATAACATTAAGCTGCCGTGGAATAACTCATTATATGTTGCCATTGAAAACGATCTTTCTCTGGTATCGGGATTACTCAATTGCATAACCATGGCAATTTTCCCCGTGGTCAAGGCGGTATTGAAATGAAAGTAAAGCTAACGACTTCTTGCCTGCGAGATTTCGAGCCTTACAAATTGCCTTGTATCGAGGAAACATTTATGCCGAGCTCTGCGCAAGTTTTTTCGGGTCCTGAAGACCGACCTTGACCGTCGCCGCATTTGCCATCAAAAAGATGAAAACACGATGGCACACCTGCATCAGGGTTTATTGGCATACTGGCTTGTGAACACCGTTCGCTAACAACTAAAACAAGAAGGCATTCGTTCCGGATGGCGCGAGATTGTAAGAACCATGAACACGCAAAAGGCGGTGACAACCTTGGCACAAAACATTCACGAAGAATTGACCATAATACACCGGTGTTTAGAGCCAAATCAACAGGTGCAAAAGCGAAAACTATATGATGCCCTGAAATACAAATATGCGCTATTCGTAAAACGAAAATCCGTAGGACACAAACTTGAACTCGAAAATTGTCACTTCACTGATAGTCCGGTATTTAACTCAGGCAAACTGCAAGTTGGGTTAGAAGAACAGGAAAACAAACAAAGGCAACCCCCTTTTTTTTTTAACGAAAGAGAAATAGGACAGCCATTTGGTAATTGTTGTTTATTTAATACCTTTCAGCTAATTTTGTCGATAATAAGCAACAAAATGAAAACTAAAAAACAGACACTACTTCCAAGGTTTCAGAAGATACTGGAACAGATGGGCGAAAACATCAAACTGGCCAGAAAACGACGGAACCTGACAACCATCCAAGTTGCAGAGCGGGCCGGAATTAACCGTTCCACGCTTTATCATATTGAAAGAGGAAATCCCAGTGTTGCACTTGGGGCTTATTTTAATGTTCTCCGGGTATTGGGCCTTCAGGACGACTTCCTGAAGCTGGCAGCCGATGATGAGTTTGGCCGGAAATTACAGGATTTAAAACTAATCGGGAAATAGATCATGGCAGACAAAACAGATATATGGGTGTATGCGGATTGGAAAGGTATGGCTTTGCCAAAATGTATAGGGACCTTGTCTGCACAACAAGCTAAAGGCCGGAAAGCGTTCAGCTTTTCATACGATATCGACTGGATTAATTCTCGGGAACAATTGCTGCTAGATCCAGACATTGCCTGGTACGGCGGACAGCAATACCCAAACGGGAAGGAAAATTTTGGTGTATTCCTTGATTCCATGCCAGACACCTGGGGAAGGACATTAATGAAAAGACGCGCAGCAATATACGCCAGAGAAGAAGACAGGCCTGTCTCGGTATTGTATGACATCGATTTTTTGCTGGGTGTACATGATTTGTGCAGGATGGGCGCATTGCGATTCAAAAGAGAACCTGACGGAGAATTCCTGGACAATGATCCGATATCGCCAACGCCACCTTGGGCCAGTGTCCGGGAGTTGCAGCATAGTGCAGAACTGGTAGAATCGGATGCTGACACAGCTGAGATTAAGAAATGGCTTGCCATACTAATGGCTCCAGGTTCTTCCCTTGGCGGGGCCAGACCGAAAGCCAATATCCTCGACATGGATGGTCATCCGTGGATTGCCAAATTTCCTTCGAAGAGTGATCCTGTAAATAAAGGCGCATGGGAATACCTGGCGTACAGACTGGCTATTAACGCCGGTGTCGAAATGGCGGAATCAAAGCTCGAACATATTGCCGGGAAATATGATACGTTTTTTACGAAACGATTTGACAGGGATAAGCAAGAGCGGATCCATTTCGCATCAGCCATGACCATGACGGGCAGAAGCGAAGATCTCATCCGGGATGAACCCCCTTCATATCTGGACATTGTAGAGTTTATCCAATTCTCAGGAACGCGTGTGGATGAAGATCTAAAGCAGCTCTGGAGAAGGATTGTTTTCAATATATTGATATCCAATACGGATGATCATCTTAGAAATCATGGTTTTATTCTTACCGATGAAGGTTGGCGTTTGTCTCCGGCGTATGATGTTAACCCGTCAATTGACAAAGACGGACTTGCACTGAATATCGACATGGATAACAATGTGCTTGATATAGAGCTTGCCAAAACTGTAGGTCCTTTCTTCCGGCTGAGCGCAAAAGAAATGAACAACATTCTTGACGAGGTAAAATCATCTGTATCCTACTGGCAAAGAATAGCAAGCCAAATAGGAATACCACAAAGTGAGCAAGCTGTTATGGCTGCTGCATTTAGAGCCTAATTTTTTCCAAAGCGTCTGATGTATTGGCCAATTCGTCTCTGGAAAAACTTAATTTTACTTGTTGTGTAAAACGAAGGTCATTCAAAATAAGGGAACAAGTAAACTATGGATTTTAAAGGCCTGCAAAAGAAATACCCGCAATTACTCCTTGAAAACACACGCCTGAAGGAAGAAAGAAAAAGGCTGAAGACTCAGCTCGACATAGACGTATGTCATTAATATTCAAACAGTTAAGACGAAGCAAATCTCTGTTCAAATTGATATCCAATACTCTTTTGAAAAAGTCAAGAATGCTGTTATACAATTAGAGCATAGTGATAAATTTTCATTTACAGCTTTAAATAACTATCTGGGGAAAGGTTCTGCAGACAATACAATAGGAACGGCATTTCAGGCAAAAACTGAATCACTATTAAATGAAAGCCGGATCGGGTCATATAATTACTACAAAGATGCACTTAAAACCATTGAGGATTTTGCAGGAAAGAATATCCCGCTTGAATATGTAACCGTTACCTGGTTAAAGAAATTCGAAAAACATCTACTAGCCACTGGTAAAAACTATACGACGGTAGGAATGAAATGTAGAGCTATCCGGTCAATAATGAACGATGCTTTGTCGTTGGGCATGATCAAAGAAAATCAATATCCTTTCGGGCGTGGTAAATATGAAATTCCGACAGGGCAAGGACGAAAACTGGCATTGAGTCTTCAGCAAATCAAAATGCTCATCAGCTATTCAGATGGTAGCGAAGCAACGGAGCATTATCGGGATTTGTGGTTTTTCTCCTATCTCTGCAATGGAATCAACTTTGCTGACTTGGTTACCCTGAAATATTCCAACATCAAAAATGGCGAGATCTACTTCATCAAAGCTAAAACGATCCATACATCAAAAGTAAAAAAAGAAATTTGCGCCGTAATTACACCAGAGATGCAGGCAACAATGGACAAATGGGGGGAATCCCGACAAAAGTCCTGATTCTCATATTTTTGGATTACTCAAGGGTGACGAAACACCCTTACAGATAAAGAAGCGGGTTCGGGATGTAATCAGCAATTGTAACGGGCGACTTAGAAAGATCGGCAAAACGATAGGCATTGAAGGACTCAGTACCTATACTGCCCGGCACTCCTACGCTGCAGTTTTGAAATGAAGCGGAGCAAATAGTGCCTATATCGCAGAAAGTTTAGGGCATAATGAACTGAAAACGACAGAAAACTACCTGCCCCTTTTGAAACAGAAGAACGAGTGAAGAACGCAAGTTTTCTGACGAATTATGGCGATTAGATGAGCAACAGCACATTAATTATTATTTTTACTAAAAAGATTGTTTGGGTATGATAAGAACAATAGAAAAACAGGATGTTGAGTACAAATCTTCATGGAGAGACGAATATCTGAAGTGGATATGTGGATACGCTAATGCCTACGGTGGAAGATTATATGTCGGGATCAACGACAAAAAGGAAATTGTCGACGTTGATGATGCCAAAAAATTATCAGAGGATATTCCCAATAAAATTCAGAACATACTGGGCATTGTTGCTGATGTGAATATTCTAACGGATTCGGCAGGCAGTAAGGATTATCTTGAAATAATTGTAGAGTCATATCCTTATCCTGTAAATTACAAAGGAGAATATCACTACCGAAGCGGTAGCACCAAACAGGAACTAAAAGGATCGGCTCTAAACAAATTTATTCTTGAACGTACCGGCAAACATTGGGATGGTATTCCTATCCCAAAGGTGTCTGTGGATGATTTGTCATTGATTGCCTTACAGCGATTCCGCAGAGAAGCGGCACGGAGTAAGCGTGTGGATGAAGATGTATTAGACGATAGCACGGAACATTTATTGCAGGATCTGCATTTAGTTGACGAGGAAACAGGTCTTTTAAAACGGGCGGCGATTCTGCTGTTTCATCCCGACCCGGAGCGGTTTGTAACCGGGGCATATGTAAAAATCGGCTTCTTCCGGGGCGATGATGATGATTTGGCATTTCATGATGAAGTACGTGGCTCATTAATGGAGCAAATAGAAAAGGCAATGGATTTATTGACAAGTAAATATATCACTTACGCTATAAGTTATGAAGGGGTATCGCGCAGGGAAACGCCAACTTTCCCAAAATATGCGCTGAGAGATAGCCTTTTAAACTCAATTGCACATAACGATTACTCTTCCGGAGTACCTGTTCAGATCAGCGTTTATCCGGATCATATTGTCTTTTGGAATCCTGGACATTTGCCAGACGCTATTCCTATGGAAACCTTGTTGCAGAAACATCCTTCTATTCCCTATAATCCTGACGTTGCCAATACTCTTTTTCGTAGTGGAGATATTGAAATCTGGGGCAGAGGCTACCGTAAAATTATAAAAGCAGTATTGGAAAACAAACAGTTGCCACCCAATATTAAAGATGTCGGAGGGCTGATGATTACTTATTATAGAGATATTCGTACGCAACTTTTGGAAGAAAAAGCAGATGAAAAGTTGATACGAGTTATGGAATACGTTGCAACAAATGGTAGCGTAACAAATTCAGAGATACGAAAAATGCTGAATGTCAGCAAAGTAACAGCTACGCGATTATTATGGAAAGCAGATACATGGTTAGAGCAAGAAGGGAAAGCAGGGAGAGGTACTAAACATATGTTTACATGTAAAAAGGTTGAAATTGGTTCATAAATGGTTCATTGAATTTCGCAAATGGTTCATAAAAATGAATACTGCAACCGTATAGCTTTGATTATCCACATGCTATTGATATTTACAATTGGTTCATAATAGGCTCATTTAAAATATTAGTTTAGAAACGATGCCCCGTCGTAAGCAATACAAAATATTAGCCAGGCACACTGCAATTTATAAGACGATTGTATCCGAATTGCAGAAAAACCCCGAGCTGGCTGATTACGATATGGAAACCATCGAAATTTCCGTTAAAAAGAAAATTACGCCCCGAATCCAGGATGTGGACAAGGCCATACGCAACCTGACAACTTATGTGGCAGTCAATAAAGAATTCATCAAAACCTTCGAGGGTAAAACGATCGTATCAAAAAAAGAGATCGCCAAAATGTTGAAAATATCGCGACCAACCCTGGATAAATGGATCCGGGAGAAATTTATAACCCCAGTACAATCAGAAGTCTT
>SWCC01010824.1_pt2 | contig 13791 bp, 7 predicted proteins | sample 4692971 | NCBI WGS metagenome assembly SWCC01 (sample SAMN10267277, study PRJNA491770) | bioreactor metagenome | isolation source: DHS bioreactor inoculated with subseafloor sediment | place: Japan: off Shimokita Peninsula | collected 2006-08 | reverse complement strand
CCGATACCACCAAAAAAGGGAGCATTGAGGTGTTTTATACCAGGCAATTTCCTGAACTTGATGAAGGCCCTTTTCTGAAAGAAGAGCGCAACCTGCTGAATAACCTGGCAGAGCTGATTGCCGGACGGGCGGTGAAGAACATGTTCACCCGCTTGCATCGCGTCAATACTGAACGGCTGAAAGAACTTCAGGCGATTAATCAAACCTCAAAAATTATTGAAGAAAGCAACAATGTTGACGAAGCACTGCAGCGCATCTGTAATATTTTGCCGCAGTCGTGGCAATATCCTAAATTTACCGCCTGCCGTATCCGGTTTGAACGCAGCGAGTACATCACCTCCAATTTTGATGAAACCCCTTGGGTTCAGCAGGAAAGCCTGGTAACCGTTGACAACAAAAAGGGAAGTATCGAAATTTTTTACCTCAAACAATTTCCCGATGAACAAGAGGGACCTTTCTTGCGGGAAGAACGGGATTTGATCAAAAATATCAGCAAGTTAGTCAGTGGCTACCTGAACAGTTTTAAAGGACTCGAGATTATCAACAACAAAGGTGTGGTTGTCAGCAGCCAGCATCGGTCCGATGAATTCAGGAAATCGCTGGTTCGAACCAAGAAACCGCTGCAGCTTTACTTCAACCAGCAGTCGCTCGAAAAGTATGTGTATCTCGATATGATGAAATACAAAGTGAAGCATATTCTATTTGTCTCAACTTTGTATGATGCCTTTATGCTCGAAAGCGAAGATTCTTTTTTTGAGAAATTTCTGGGAGAAATCTACCAGTACAGTCTCTTTTCGCTTCCCCGGATTACCGGTGTTTCATCGGCTGAAGAAGCCCTCGAATTGCTGGAAACAACCAACTTTGATTTGGTCATCCTCATGGCTGGTCTCGACCGCAAGGCGCCCGTCGATTTGAGTGAGCAGATTCGGGAACAAAACAAAACGATTCCAATCTACCTGTTGCTCAATAAAAAGAGCGATCTAAAGTATTTCGAAAACCTGCTTCCAACGATCCGTTCGGTCGATCAACTTTTTGTTTGGAATGGCGATTCACTCATTCTATTTGCCATCGTCAAGTCGATTGAAGATCGGGTGAATGTCGAAAATGACACCCGGATTGGCTTGGTGAGGGTGATTCTGGTTATTGAAGATTCGCCCTTGTACTATTCCAAATACCTGCAATTTTTATATTCGATCGTGTTCGACCAGGTACAGCAAATTTTGCCTGAAGTGGAGAAAAATGAGCTGGATAAAATTGGGCGCATGCGTTCGCGCCCCAAGATCTTGCTGGCAAAGAATTATGAAGAGGCAACGGCAATTTTCAATAAATACAAGGACTTCATTTTGTGCGTCATCAGCGACATGGAGTTTGAACGTGCCGGGAAGATGGATAAAAAGGCTGGAGTAAGTTTCATTCAATACGCAAAAGCCAACATTCACAAACTGCCTGTAATTTTGCAATCCTCGGAGGTGAGTAACCGGAATTACGCCAAAAAACTGGACGCAGTATTTTTAGATAAGAACTCGGAGACTTTATTGCAAGATCTGAAGCATTTTTTGAAAAATTACCTGGGCTTCGGAAATTTTGTTTTTCTAAATGCCAAAGATGAAAAAATTGCGGTAGCGAAGTCGCTCCGGGAGTTTGAGACCCTTTTGCAGAAAATTCCGGACGAATCGTTTTATCTCCATGCGCTTGAAAATAATTTCTCGCTGTGGCTGATGGCCCGTGGTGAAATTCAACTGGCTAAGACCCTAAACCCGGTGCCGGTAAACTCGCTTGAGAATGTGGGCGAGTCGCGTAAGTTTTTTCTTGAAACCATTCATCGGTATAAAGAGGAAAAGAAGAAGGGACGAATCATGGGCTTTGACGAGACTGCCTCGCTTGATGAACGGAATATCGTGTCTTTTTGTGCCGGTTCCCTGGGGGGCAAAGGTCGTGGACTAGCCTTCATCAACGTGTTGATTTACAATTATGATTTTTCGGCTCTGGCTTCGCAAATCAATATTTCAACGCCCATTACCGTGATTGTTGGCACCAATGAGTTTCAAAATTTCATCAGCCAAAACAACTTGAACCAAGTTATCTCAGATCCACAAATTAGTTATGGCGAACTTCGGAAACGCTTTTTTGAAGCCAGCCTCACCAGTTCGCTGATGCGAAAACTTAAGATTCTGGTTAATCAGATCCATAAACCAATAGCTGTTCGTTCATCCAGCACATCTGAAGATTCCATTACCCATCCTTTTTCGGGAGTTTTCGACACTTACATTATTCCCAATTGCCGCCAAAACAAGCGCCAGGTGGCTGAACATTTGGCTAATGCCATAAAAATGGTTTACGCGTCGATTTATTCTGATGAAGCCCGGACCTATTTTGAAGCGATTCACCATCGGGTGGAAGATGAGAAAATGGCCATTGTTTTGCAGGAGCTGGTTGGTTCCTATCATGGCGACCACTATTATCCGCATGTCAGCGGTGTGGCCCAGTCATACAATTACTATCCGATTGCTGATATGAAGCCAGAGGAAGGTTTTGCAGTCATCGCCATTGGCCTTGGAACCTATGTGGTAGGCGGCTGGAAATCATACCGCTTTTCGCCTGTCTATCCCAAAGTTTCGGTTTATGGAATTAAGGATTTGCTCAATAGTACGCAGGTGAAGTTTTATGCGTTGAATTGTTCCAATCTTGAACTCGACTTACTAAACAAGGGCGAACTGGCCTCCCTCGACTTGCTCGACATTGAAGAGGCTGAGAAGCATGGTACTCTGAAACATTGTGCTTCGGTATACAACCCCGACAACGATCGCATAGAGCCGGGGCTGGATACTTACGGACCAAGGGTCGTCAATTTTGCGAACATTTTGCAGTACGAATACATCCCACTGGCTAAAACAATTGACGCTATTTTGAAAGCCGTTGAGGAAGCTTTTGGTTCGCCGGTTGAAATTGAGTTTGCTGTTGACCTGACACCAGGAAAACATGGATTGCCTACCTTTTATCTGTTGCAAATTAAGCCTTTGCTGGCTAGCCTGGAATCGCATTATTTCGATTTTGACGCTGTTGATCCGGAGAAAATGCTTCTCCGGTCGGGAATGAGCCTGGGGAATGGCGAAATCAATAAAATTACAGATGTCATTTTTGTTGCACCGGAAAAGTTCAGCAAGATGAAAACCATGGAAATGGCCTCTGAAATTGATGCCCTGAACAAGAAGATGGTCAAGGAGAAGCGGAAGTATATTCTGATTGGGCCGGGACGTTGGGGCACGCGCGACCAGTTTCTAGGCATCCCGGTCAATTGGGCGCAAATATCCAATGCGAAGGTGGTTGTGGAAACCAGCCTCGAAAATTTTCCGCTTGATTCATCGCTTGGCTCACATTTCTTTCACAACGTAACCTCCATGAATATTGGCTATTTTTCGGTGCTGCATAATTCAACAACGGATGTTATTCGCTGGGACATATTGAATTGCCAGGAACTTATTTCCGAAACCGCCTACCTTAAGCATGTTCGTTTTAACGAACCACTTCGGGTTGTGATGAATGGAAAAACCAAAACCTCGGCGGTCATCATTTGATCTTCAAAAGTTGCAAGAATGATTAATATCGGAATATACGACGAGCATAAGCTAATGGGGAAGGGGCTGGAACTGATTTTGGAGCCGGTTCCCGATTTTGAGGTGCTGTTTTGTACCGATAGCAGGGATAAATTGGCAGTTTTGTCACAGAATAGAAGCTTGAATATCCTAATACTCACCATTCATGATACTTCCGTACGAACCATGAACCTGATTGTCCGCCTGTCGCTGGCTAACCCGAAAGCCCGCTTGTTGATCTTGTCGTTCGACAGTAGCGAAGATACCATTATCAAAATTGTCAAATCGAAAGCCAAAGGTATTTTAGGGCGCGAAGCCTCGAAAAAGGAGTTGATCGAAGCCATTTATACTCTGCGAAATGGGTTTGATTATTTTACCAGCTCAATTAATCAGATGGTTCTCAATCAGTATATTAACAAACTGGAAACACCGGAGGATAAAAGTGAGGGGCTGAACAGTTTGAGCGAGCGGCAGATTGAAGTGCTGAGACTTTGGGGAAAAAGCTATTCGAACCAGGAAATTGCCGACGAGTTGTTTATCAGCGTACGAACTGTTGAGGCACACAAAAACCACATCATGCAAAAGCTTCAATTGAAAAGCATGGTTGAACTGGTTAAGTTCTCCATCAAAAACAACATCATCGAAATTTAAAGCCCCAGCTTTAATTAATTTTTAGGTGAATCACCTAATTCAATCGTGAAATTTAACCTTTGCCTGCTTCTGTATTATTTTTGGTGAAAACGGTCTGGTTTGGCTGGTGCACTTCAAGAAACCGGCTTATCGACTCCAAAAGAAATAAAAACCCAAAAAAATATAGTATTATGGCTGATCTGTTAAATGTAAAAGTAGATGAATTAATGGCAAAAGTAATTGCCAAAAATCCGAATGAAACTGAATTTCATCAAGCAGTGCAAGAGGTAGCTGCTTCGTTGATGCCTTTTATCAACGAAAACCCTAAATACCTCAACAATAAAGTACTGGAACGCATGGTAGAGCCCGAGCGCGTCATCATTTTCCGGGTACCATGGATTGATGACAAAGGCGAGGTACAGGTAAACCGTGGTTTCCGAATTGAAATGAGCAGTGTGATCGGACCATACAAGGGCGGCTTGCGTTTTCACCCAACGGTGAATCTCGGAATTCTGAAATTTTTGGCTTTTGAGCAAGTGTTTAAAAATAGCCTGACCACCCTGCCAATGGGCGGCGGAAAAGGAGGTTCAGACTTCGATCCAAAAGGAAAATCAGATAACGAAGTGATGCGTTTTTGCCAGAGCTTCATGACCGAACTGCAACGTCACATTGGGCCAAACACTGACGTGCCTGCCGGTGATATTGGTGTGGGCGGAAGAGAAATTGGCTACCTGTTTGGACAGTACAAACGGATTAAGAACGAGTTTACCGGCGTGCTGACCGGCAAGGGTGTTGAATATTCCGGAAGCTTGATTCGTCCGGAAGCGACTGGTTACGGAACTGTTTATTTTGCACAGGAAATGCTGAAAGAGAAGAACGACAGCCTGGAAGGAAAAGTGGTTGTGATTTCGGGTTCGGGCAACGTAGCGCAATATGCCACCGAAAAAGTTCTGGACATGGGCGGGAAAGTGGTAACCCTGTCTGACTCGGCTGGTTTTATTTACGACAAGGATGGTATTGACCGCGAAAAGCTGGCTTACGTCATGCAGCTGAAAAATATTCGCCGCGGGCGGATTAAAGAATATGCCGATAAGTATGGCGCGGAGTATTTCGAAGGACAAACGCCATGGGGGATCGCGTGCGATGTTGCCTTGCCTTGCGCTACGCAAAACGAACTGAACGACGACGATGCCAAAACCTTGGTTAAGAATGGCTGTTTCGTGGTTGCTGAAGGCGCTAACATGCCCTCGACAGCCGAAGCGATTGACGTGTTTCTGGAGGCTAAAATCCTTTATGCTCCCGGAAAAGCTGCCAACGCCGGAGGTGTAGCTGTTTCTGGGCTGGAGATGACGCAGAACTCCATGCGCCTGCCATGGACCCGCGAAGAGGTTGACGAACGCCTGCAACAAATTATGACCAGCATTCACGATACCTGCGTGAAATATGGCCGTGAAGACGAAAACTACATCGACTACCAAAAAGGAGCTAATATTGGTGGATTCATCAAGGTGGCCGACGCAATGATCGCTCAGGGAGTAGTATAGGAACGGTTTAAGTTTCGAGTGCGATAATACATGACCGCACAATTCAACCTGCTTTGGCAACCGCCAAAATGTTGGATTGTGCGGTTTTTTGTCATAACCAGTTCGTGTGCGGCACGAATTCAATTTTCCACATAAAAATCATGTCGATTCTAACTGGTAGTTGCTATTTTTAGCGGCTTAATGAATTGATCCACCCGTTGAGGTCAGAAATCTTATTGAACGAATTATGAAACGAACAGGATTTTTATTGCTTTTTATGGTAGCCGCACAAGGGATGTTGGGGCAAAACCAAATCGACTTGAAGAAATGGAACGTGTCGGCCATGCAAGAACAGCACTTGCCTGCTTTTGCTGAAGTGCCGGATGTTGAAGGAAATAAATTCGAAGCCGCCGACCTGTTAAAACATTCCCAAGTCTCGTGGAAGGATGCTGATTATAAGTGGTCAGCGATTGAGCTGGGCGACGACAGTTTGGTGACTGCCAATTCAGGCCAACTGGTTTTGCTGTCTGGTTTTCTTTCGACTGATCGCTGGATAAAAGGTTCATTCAATTTGACCATCAATGCGGTTTGCGAAATTTATGTAGATGGGGAACTTCAGAAAACACAAAAACAGGCCGATTTATCGGAGAACAAACTAGATCTCAAACTTCAACCGGGTAAGCACCAGGTGTTGTTGAAGTTGATTGTTGGTGAAGAATCGCTTAAATTGAGTGCCGGGTTCACTGCGGAAGCAGATTTTGATGGTGCTCAACTGGGCTGGAATTTGACACCCGGGCGTTATTTGACGATTTACGATGTGTTGGATGGAAAAGATGTGTCGGCCGCCAAGGTTTCGCCTTCCGGAAAGTACGTTTTAATTAGTTACTCTGAGAAGGTTGAAAAAACCGGGAAAAGCAAGTCGTGGCAGGAAATCTATGATTTGGAGCAAAAGCAGAATGTCACCGTTCTCCGGAATCCCGGCATCTCGCAAATTCAATGGCTGCCCGCGTCGGATCGCCTAAGTTACGTGCTTTGGTTCGACGGAAAAGCGGATTTGTTTGTTTACGATCTGGCTGCGGGTGTCGAAACGCAAGTGGCTCAAAGTCTGGAAGATTTTTCCGGATACAGTTGGAGCGACAGCGAGGATTTTGTGATCTATTCGAGAAGTGTGAAGGCGGAGAAAGCCGGCGACCTGAAACGCATTTTTGGAAACGATGATCGTCAACCAAGCTTCCGAAACCGGTCATTTTTAAGCAAGATTGATGTTGCAACCAGTCAGGTTTTTCCACTTACTGCTGGCAATTTGACTTCCAGCTTGCACGACATTCATCCTTTGGGCACTAAAATTTTGTTTTCTACCCGAAGAATGGACTACGCAGAAGTGCCTTTTTCAAAACAGGATTTGTACGAAATGGATCTGAATACCCTGACGTTGGATACCATATGGAAAGATAAACTGTACGGCGGCTCCTGTCAGTATTCTCCCGATGGTAAGCAATTATTGGTAAAAGGCGGGCCCGAGTGTTTTGGTCCGCTAGGGGTCAATGTGAGCGACGGTGAAATTCCCAACAGCTACGATTCGCAGTTGTTCCTGTTCGATCTCGCAACCCGGAAGGCTGAGCCGATCACCAAAAATTTTGATCCATCGGTTGATGAGGCCCATTGGACCACAAGCAACCGGATATACCTGGCGGCAGTTGAAAGAGACTTTAAGGTTTTGTTTGAATACGATCTGAAAAAGAAGACCTTCCGGAAAATTGATTTGCCGGTTGAGGTGCTCAATGCCATCGATTATGCCAGCAATGAGCCCGTGGCTGTTTTTACAGGGAGCAGTCAGACCACTCCTGAAAAGCTATTTGCCCTGGACTTGAAAAAGGAAAGCATTGAATTGCTGGCTTTTCCGAAAGCCGAGCAGCTTGAGTCGGTTCGGTTTGGAGAAACAAAGGATTGGAATTTTGTCAACCAAAATGGAACAACAATTTACGGACGGGTCTACTATCCGCCGAATTACGAAGCGGGGAAAAAGTACCCGGTCATCGTCAACTTTTATGGTGGGACTTCGCCAACCGATCGTTCGTTTGGTGGGCGCTATCCCAAAAATACATGGGCGGCCAGCGGTTACCTGGTGTATGTCATGCAGCCCAGCGGTGCTACTGGTTTTGGACAGGATTTTTCGGCCCTGCATGTTAATGGCTGGGGAGCAGAGGCGATTGATGACATCATTGAAGGAACCGGAAAGTTTCTGGACGCACATCCTGATGCCGATGCCGAAAATGTTGGGTGTATTGGGGCATCGTATGGCGGGTTTACCACCATGCTGCTGCAAACCCGAACCGACTTGTTTAAAACGGCCATCTCGCATGCGGGCATCAGTTCCATAAGCAGCTATTGGGGCGAAGGTTATTGGGGCTATTCCTACAACGCGGGCGCTGCCAAGTTCAGCTATCCCTGGAGCCGCAAAGATATTTTTGTTGACAATAGTCCGCTGTACAATGCCGACAAATTCAACAACTCCATTTTGTTGTTGCATGGAACTGCCGACACCAATGTACCGGTTGGCGAAAGTTTGCAGTATTATGCGGCTTTAAAGCTGCTGGGAAAAGATGTAGAAATGGTTTTGGTTGAAGGTGAAGATCACTGGGTATTGGATTACGAAAAACGGCTGAAGTGGCACAACACCATCTTGTCGTGGTTCGACATGAAACTGAAAAACCAACCGGAGCAATGGAGTGACCTGTATCCTGAGAAGAATTTGTAGCAGGAACGAGAGCCCCTGCCAGTCACAATTAAGTAGTCATATCGGTTAGACAGATCAAGGAATCATTAAATTTTGTTTGAGGGTCAATATCTGATTTTTTATCCCGCGTAAAAAAGGATATTTTTGTGCCGCAATTAGTTAATTATTTAAAACGATTATAAATTATGGCTTCTGTACAAAAGACCTTTTTGATGATTCTGGATGGCTGGGGAATCGGTGATGGCTCGAAAAACGATGTCGTTGCAACGGCTCCAACGCCTTTTATGGATTCATTATTGAAAGAATATCCCAATTCACAATTGCTTACTTCAGGCGAAAACGTAGGTTTGCCTGATGGACAAATGGGGAACTCCGAGGTGGGCCACCTGAATATCGGTGCCGGTCGCGTGTTGTACCAAGACATGGTGAAAATTACCAAAGCAATCCGGGACCGCTCCTTGTGGGAAAATCCACAATTACTGAAAGCTTATCATTACGCCAAAGACAACAATAAAAAAGTGCACCTGATCGGTCTGGTTGGCCCGGGAGGAGTACATGCACTGAGTTCGCATATGGTGGCGCTTTGCCAAATGGCTACCGATTTGGGGCTCGAAGATGTATTTGTTCACGGATTGACTGATGGCCGTGACACTGACCCACGTTCAGGCTACGGTTTCCTCGAAACTGACCTGGAAGCGCTGAAAGGAACAAATGGGAAATTTGCCTCCATTATTGGTCGTTACTACGGCATGGATCGTGATAAAAATTACGACCGACTAAAACTGGCATACGATTTATACACCAAGGGCAAAGGTGAAAAATCGACGGACTTATTGGCCTCCATCCAAGCTTCGTACGATGCCGGAGTAACCGATGAGTTTATCAAGCCCATTTGTATGGTGAAAGAAGATGGCAGCCCGGTTGGGCTGATTGAAGAAGGAGATGTGGTGATTTGCTACAACTTCCGTACCGATCGTTTGCGCCAAACAACCATCGCGTTCACACAACAGGATTTACCAGAGTTTGGCATGCACACCATGGATCTGGAATGGTACACCATGACCAGCTACAAGGCGGATTTCAAAAATGTCAATGTCATTTTTGAAAAAGAAAATCCAACCAACACCATGGGTGAAATCGTGTCAAAAGCTGGCTTGAAACAAATCCGGATTGCTGAAACCGAAAAGTACGCGCACGTCACCTTCTTTTTTAGCGGTGGTCGCGAAGAAGAATTTGAAGGCGAAAGCCGGATTTTGATTCAATCGCCAAAAGTTCCAACATATGATCTTCAGCCCGAAATGTCAGCGCCAAAAATTAAGGATGCCATTATTCCTGAGCTGTACAAAGGCGAAGTTGATTTTGTTTGCCTGAACTTTGCCAATGGCGATATGGTGGGTCACACCGGCGATTATGAAGCGATTACCAAAGCCATTACTGCTGTTGATTCGTGCGCCAAAGAAGTGGTTGAAGCCGCTCGTGCCAACAACTACAATGTATTGATTATTGCTGATCACGGAAATGCTGACAACGCAGTGAACCCGGATGGCTCAGCCAATACTGCGCATTCATTGAACCCTGTTCCCTGTATTTATGTGAGCGACGACAAAAACCTGAAGCTGAGTAGCGGTGTTTTGGCCGATGTTGCTCCGACATTGCTTTCGGAAATGGGATTGGAAATTCCGAAAGAAATGACCGGTAACGTTTTGATTAAAAGATAAATATTTGGGAAGGTTGTATTAACACCAAGTTTTTCGGCTCGTCATCCTGAACTTGTTTCAACATCTTTCCTGTGATTGAAACAGGCCCTGAAACAAGTTCAAGGTGACTCTTTGACTTAAATTTTAATACAACCTTTCTTTTTCATAATAGGATAGAGCACATGCTGGAAATTGGAAAGGCCCTGGTGAGTTTAGATTTGGTGGAAGAGCACTTCCTTTGTGATTTATTTAAATGCAAAGGAGCCTGCTGCGTGGAAGGTGATTCGGGTGCGCCGTTGACGCCGGAAGAAGCCATTAAGCTCGAAGAAATCCTGCCACTTGTGGAACCTTACATGACTCCTGAAGGAAAAGCAGTTGTCGGGCACCAGGGAACCAGTGTGGTTGACTCGGACGGCGATACGGTAACACCGCTGGTGAACAACCGCGAGTGCGCATTCACCTTTAAGGATGAACGTTACCTGGTGATACGAAGTTCCGACGGCGCCCTACGAGCATAGTAAAGGGCAGTTGATTATTGCGGAAGAAGATGGTGAATTGACCTTGGTTGTCCGATTCATGGATGGAACCGAAGTTCCTGGTGAACAGGTGAAGTTTGAAGACAACCAGCTAACCTTTGGAGTAACGCTTGACAATGATTTTATCAAGGTTGCCTGTTTGCTCGAAGATGGAAAACTGGTGGGTGAAGTGCAATCACCCGAAGGTCCCTCAGAACTAACCGCAACAAAAAAGAAGCAGGAATAGCGGTTGAAAAGAAACTGAAAACCAGAGCAGGTATCCAATCCCGGAGAACCTGCTCTGTTTTATTTTACAATGCAGTATTTTGAATGAGGCCTTTTTCATTAACTTGATTTTTTTCGAAAAGCCAGTCGACTAATCGTAAGTCGTAGCGGTTCGGGCTTTTATCGTCCTTAAAGTTTTCTACCATCCTCCTAAGCGCTTGCTGAATCTCAGGGGTAAATTTGTTTGTATAGTCGATGGCGTTTAGTGCATGCGTGCGGGCAAACGGATCAGGATGATCCAAGATTTTGATCAAAGCCTGTAACCCGATTTCTTCTTCACCCAAATAATATAAAGCTTCTGCGGCTGCAATGACTACGTTGGGCGATGGATCTTGCAAAGCGGACTCCAGTGGTTTTTTGGCTGACTGTGCCTCCTGTCCCAAAGTTAAAAATCCGGTTGCCGCCCAATACCGGGCGATCTTGTTTTCGTGGCTGAGCAGCTGGATCAGTTGTGGGAGGTTTTCTTTATTGCTCAAAGCGGCCAGCTCGGCTGCTTCAATGATCTGTTCAAGTGGAACCTGGCCCGCCCGGAGTAAATCATAGATCGGTTGGTTTTCAGCCATCATGTTTCGTTCGGCTTCAGGAATAAACCCAGTGTCGAAGATACGGGCCACCCAATCTTTGTTGGCTTTCCGCATTCGTACCAACACGTCCATGTAGTTTGCGTCGTCAGCCAGGTTGTTAACCTCCCAAGGGTCATTTTCTGTATCATACAACTCTTCAACCGGCTTGGTATTCCAAAAAACCGATTGTTGTGCATTGCATTCACCATTTAGGTATGCTTGTTCCCACGATTGCATGGAAGGGGCTTGCCACAGGTAATTGACGTGCTGGCCGTAAATCCGGAAGGGCATGTAATTACGGATGTAGCGGTACTTCTGATCCCGTACAGCCCGGCTCATGTCGTAGCGCTCGTCCATCCGGCCGCGGAACATGTAAGCGTAGTCCGGATCTGCGGTTTTTTGTTTTCCCAGGAAAGCTTTTCCCTGCATGTAGTCGGGAATTTCAATTCCGGCAATGCTCAGCAGCGTTGGCGCCAAATCAACAAAGCTGATCAGTCTGTTGACTTCGGAGCCTGTTTTATCAGTGGGAAACAGGTGTTTGTATTTTTCGGGGATGCGAACAATAAACGGAACGCGGGTGCCGGTTTCGTATACAAATCGCTTGCTTCGTCCCAGTACGCCCCCGTGGTCGGCATAATAAAAAACGATGGTGTTATCGGCTAATCCTGCTTCTTCCAGCTCTTGCAGTTTCTTGCCAATCCAAGTGTCCATGTCCTCCACTTTGTCGTAATACTGTGCCCAGTCGTGTCGCATTTCCGGAGTGTCGGGGTGGTAGGGAGGCAACTGTACGTCTGCCGGATCATGCCGGAGTTCTTCCGGAGGAATCCTTTTATGCAGGGAGCTCTCATGGCTGATGGTGGAGTTGAAAATAGCGAAAAATGGTTGGTCTGGCTGGCGGTTCTTGTAGTGCGCATTCCGGCTGCTTTCGTTCCAAATCGAATCTGTCTGTTCCGCTGCAATGTTGTAGTCTTGCTTTGAGTTATTGGTACAGTAATAACCCTTTTCCTTTAAAAACTCAGGAAAAAATCGGACAATATCCGATTTCTGGTAGTAGCTGCGCATGTGTTGGTGCCCGCCCGAATTGGCATAAACCCCGGTTATAATTGTATTTCTAGCTGGTGCACAGACTGGCGCATTGGCGTAAGCGTGGGTGTATAGAAAACCTTCTGATGCCAGCTGGTCCAAATTCGGAGTGGTAGCAAATTGATCACCGTAACAACCAAGAAGCGGGCTGTTATCCTCACTGGTCAGCCAGAGAATATTGGGAAGTTCTTCCGTTTGTTGGTTTTGGCAGGAGTTCAGTCCAATACTTGTAAGGAGAGCCAAGCTAAGAAGTTGGTGCGTTTTTTTCATCGTTGGTTTAATCAGTTTCGTTGTTTAGTAGGATTTAGGCAACAACCTCTCCCCGGTTTCCTTCCGGATCGAGGATGAACATATCTAGAAAGGGTATGATAAGACATGATGGTTGTATCATTTGGTTTTCCCGATGAAATATAGGCAAAAAGAGGAAGATGGAGAAATGAGAGAGGATATAAAATCGGCTTGTCTGGCAGTCGGCAAAAAAGATGAGATCAAATTTGCGGAAAAAAGGAACAGATGAGAACCAGGCGCATTTTTTCCTTCAATGGTGAAATTTTCAGTCTGTATCCTTTCGGTGAGAGCATTATTTAAATGATCCTGGGCTAGTTGATTCGATGATTTTCAATCCAATGATTAAGGTATTCGCTCGGACTAGCTCCAAATTCGTCTTTAAAGATTTCGCTAAAGGTAGATAATGTTTTGATGCCGACCTCGTAACTAATTTCAGTCATGTTCATTGATGTGGTCAGTAACAGGTTTTTAGCACGCTGCATGCGTAATTTACGGATATACCGGGCTGCCGACATGTTTGTCAGCGCGCTGAACTTGCGGTACAATTGGGATTTACTCATTGCCATTTCCTGACATAGTATGGGAACATTGAAGTTCTCGTCAGCGAGCTGCTGATTGATAATTTCCGTCACCTGGACCATAAACTCGTCTTCGCGAATGAATGCTGGTGTCGGAGCAAGCTGGCTGACATTCCCGCTGGCATATCGTTCATGCAATTTTCGGCGCAGTTCCAGTAGATTTTTCGTCCGAACCACAAGCTCCTCCTGGCTGAACGGTTTGGCGATATAAGCATCGGCTCCTTTCTCCAGTCCTTCGATCCTGGAGGGCATATCGGCTTTGGCGGTCAGCAGGATAATCGGGATGTGGCTGGTTCGGA
>SWCC01010269.1_pt1 | contig 13800 bp, 9 predicted proteins | sample 4692971 | NCBI WGS metagenome assembly SWCC01 (sample SAMN10267277, study PRJNA491770) | bioreactor metagenome | isolation source: DHS bioreactor inoculated with subseafloor sediment | place: Japan: off Shimokita Peninsula | collected 2006-08 | reverse complement strand
CAAGCACATGACGATCATGCCCGAACTGCCCAAAACGGCTGTTGGCAAGATCTTCAAGCCTGATCTGCGCAAAATGGCGATCACCCGCATCTTTAATGAATCGCTTGAGGCCGCCGGGTTACCCGCACGCGTCGCCTCTGTGGTGGATGATAAAAAACGCGGTTTGGTGGCACAGGTCACCATGAACGGCGCGTCCGAGGCCGATGTCGGTAAAACGCTGAATGCGTTCACCTTTGGCTGGGAAGCTGCATGAGCCAACCCGACTATGGCGTTTTGCTGGACGATGAAATCTGGGCCTATATGCGGCGATCAGATAAATTCTATCCACCTGACGCGGTCGGGCTGACAATCGAGGACCAGCGCGCAGTCTATAACAAGATGTGCGCTGCTTTTCACCAAACCCACCCCGACGGGGTACAAACATGGGACGCACCTTGTGGTGGCGTCCCATGTCGCCGTTACGAGGTGGGCGCATCCGATATCACTGTCATCTATTACCACGGGGGCGGGTTCGTTGTTGGCGGGCTGGACAGCCATGATGATGTCTGCGCCGAGATTTGCGCAGGCACTGGATACCGCGTGATCTCGGTCGATTACGGTTTGGCCCCCGAAGTGATTTTCCCCGGTTGTTTTAATGATGCCTACGGTGCGTTCGAGGCCATCGCTGCGGGCCACCCCGGTGACATTGTACTGGCTGGGGATAGCGCGGGTGGCAACCTTGCTGCCGCCGTCGCCCATCATGCCCGTGGCCGGGTTGACGGACGTATCAAGGGGCAGGTGCTGATCTATCCGGGGCTTGGCGGGGACCGGACGCGGGGCAGCTATGTCCGCCACGCCAATGCGCCCCAACTGACGGTCGCGGATATGGAATTTTATCAGCAGGTCCGTTCAGGCGGGGTGCCGCCCACGGGCGATCCGCGCTATGCGCCCCTACACGATACGGATTTCACCGGCCTGCCGCCCAGCGTCATGATCACGGCCGAATGTGATCCGCTGTCCAGCGACGGCGAAGCCTACCGCGATGCCATTCTGGCCGCTGGCGGGCAGGCGGTCTGGATCGAAGAGGCGGGCCTGGTTCACGGCTGTTTGCGCGCGCGTGTGATGTCACGCAGGGCAGCGGCGTTTTTCGACCGGGTCGTTGATGCGCTCAGCCGTTTGGGGGCAGGGCAATGGCCTGCGACGCGCCCCTAGCTTAGAAACGATTTTGCCAGCATCGTATCGGCCACAGGTGCGCCCAGACGTCCCAAAATCGTCGGCGCAAGCTGAAGCTGGTCGATCACTGTATCCTCGGACGGGCCTTGGGCATCACCAAAGTAATATAGCGCGGTTTCCTGCTGCAACGGGCTTCGCCCGCCGTGGTGGCCACGCTCGTCCTGCCCGTGATCGGCGGTCACGATGACCTCGTAGCCCATGGCGCGCCAGCGTGGGATAAAGGGGGCCAGCATCTCGTCCATCACCGCGCAGGCGTGATCCATTTCCTGACAATCGTGAAAGAAACGGTGCCCCATGCTGTCGAGCGTGCAGGTGTGCAGCATCCCGTAGTTCAGGTCGAACCTGTGGGCCAGATTGGTCAGGGTGCCGAACAGATCGACATCAGACGGGGTCATCTGGTTGATCAACCCATAGCCGGTCATGGTGTGAAAACGGCCATGGTTGATCGTGTCGCTGTCAGGCTCGTCATATTCGATGTCGCGGACATAGTCGAAAGGATGGCGGTTAAAGAACTCTGACCAAAAGGAATGGGCGACAGCGCCTGTCACACCACCAGCCGCGCGGGTTTGGGCAAAGACGTCCTTGTGTTTCAGGCGGAAAACATTGCCATTGCCAGTACAGCCATGCTGGGCCGGGGCCACGCCGGTGTGGATCGACGCATAGCACGAGGCCGAGATGGACGGCAGCACAGCACGCTGCGTCCAGACGCGGGCATCACCGCTGTCCACCCAGCCTTCGAGATTGCCGAACAAGCGGCGGAAATTGCGGTAGGGGACACCGTCAAGGATGATCAATAGCAGTTTGTTCTTCATGGCCTGATCCTACATCAGCGGAGAGAGACGGAAAATTTCAAATTTTCCGAGCCGGATTTTTTGAAAAAATCCGTTCCCTTCAATTCCCGGCGCTTTCCATACGGCGGTGTTCAATCGTTTCTTCCAGCCAGCCGATTTTCATCTCGGGAACCGAGCTAAGAAGCAGATCGGTATAATCATCAAAGGGCGGTGACAGCACCTGGCTTTTCGGCCCGTAGCGCACAACCTTGCCTTGGTACATTACGGCGATGCTGTCGGCGATAGCACGCACCGTTGCCAGATCGTGGGTGATGAACAGATAGGCGACGTCTTCAATCTTTTGCAAGTTCAGCAACAGCTTGAGAATGCCATCCGCCACCAGCGGATCAAGCGCCGACGTGACCTCGTCGCAGATGATCAGCTTGGGCTTGGCCGCAAGCGCGCGCGCGATACACACGCGTTGCTTTTGACCGCCCGACAGTTCCGCGGGATAGCGGTCTTGGAAACCGTCGCCCAACTCGATCTCGTCAAGCAATTCCTGAATGCGCTTTTGCTTGGCTTTGCCTTTCAGCCCAAAATAAAACTCCAGCGGGCGACCGATGATCGTGCCCACGGTCTGGCGCGGGTTCATCGCGGTGTCAGCCATCTGATAGATCATCTGCATTTCGCGCAGGTCTTCGATGGGGCGCGTTGCCAAGTCAGGGCTCAACACCCGCCCGTCAAAGGTGATCTGCCCGTCACTGGGCGGCAGCAATCCGGTGATCACGCGGGCCAGTGTCGATTTGCCCGAACCGGATTCACCAACAATAGCCAGGGTCTGGCCGGGGTGGATGTCGACGTTGATGTTTTTCAACACGTCGAAATTCGTGCCCTTATAGCGCGCCGTCACGTTCTCGACCCGCAGCACGGGGGTGTCTGTCGGGGTCTTTTCTTCGTGGTTGATCGACCGCACGGAAACCAGTGCTTTGGTGTAGTCTTCTTTGGGGTTGTTGATGATCTGATCGACGGTGCCGTATTCGACCATATCACCCTGTTGCAGCACCATGATGTGGTCGCTGACCTGTGCCACAACGGCCAGATCATGGGTGATGTACAACGCGGCCACACCTGTTGCGGCAATCGCTTCCTTGATCGCGGCCAGCACGTCGATTTGCGTGGTGACGTCCAGCGCCGTTGTGGGTTCGTCGAATACCACCAGATCGGGTTCGGTGCAAAGCGCCAGCGCCGTCATGCAGCGTTGCAATTGACCACCGGACACCTGATGCGGATAGCGGTTGCCGATGTTCTCGGGGTCGGGCAGGCCCAGCTTGGCAAACAGCTCGACCGCGCGGGCTTCGGCTTCGGCTTTGCTGAATTTGTTCTGGAAAATGGCGGCCTCGGTCACCTGTTCCATGATCTTTTTGGCAGGGTTGAACGATGCCGCTGCGGATTGCGAAACATAGGTCACTTCGGCACCGCGCAAACGCCGCAGGCTGCGCAGGTTTTCCTTGAGGATATCGCGCCCGTTGACCCAGACTTCGCCGCCCGTAATCTCTACGCCGCCACGGCCGTAAGCCATTGCAGCTAGGCCGATGGTGGATTTACCAGCACCGGATTCACCAATCAGGCCCAGTACTTTGCCAGCTTCCAGATCGAAATCCACGCCGTGCACGATTTTGATCGCGACGGGCTTTTCGCCGGGGGGATAGGCCGTCGCGCCGATTTTCAGCCCGCGTACCTTAAGCAGTGGTTCGGTCATCCCCGGCCCCCTTTCAGCGATGTGGTGCGGTTCAGGATCCAATCCGCAACAAGGTTGATCGAGATGCACAAGGTGGCAATCGCATAGGCAGGATAAAGTGCTGCCTGAATGCCGTAGTTGATGCCTTCTTTGTTCTCTTTCACGATGCCGCCCCAATCCGCTTGGGGTGGTTGAACGCCCAAACCAAGAAACGACAGGGTCGAGACGAACAGAACCGCAAAGATAAAGCGCAGTCCCATTTCCGCGACCAGCGGTGACAGCGCGTTTGGCAGGGTCTCGCGGAAAATGATCCAGCCGATTTTTTCGCCGCGCAGGCGGGCGGCTTCGACATAGTCCATCACGGTGATATCCACGGCGACGGCGCGGGCCAGACGGTAAACGCGGGTGCTGTCCAGCAGGCCCATCAGGATGATCAGGATCGGCACGGTGGTCGGCATGACCGACAAGACGACTAGCGCAAAGATCAGCGATGGGATCGACATGATCAGATCAACAAAGCGCGATAGTACCTGATCGACCCAACCGCCGGACACAGCCGCAAAGAAACCCATGATTGATCCCAGCGTAAAGCTGAGGATGGTCGCTGCGGTCGCGATAAAGATCGTGGTCTGCCCGCCATAAATCATCCGGCTTAGCAGGTCGCGGCCGATGCTGTCGGTGCCAAGCAGGAACTCGGACGAAGAGGGCTCCCACACGTCACCGACGATTTCAGCCATGCCGTAAGGGGCGATCCAAGGGGCAAAGATTGCCATGAGGAAATAGATGCCGGTGAAAAACAGACCGATCATTGCAGAGATGGGGATGTTTTTCATGGGTGAAACCCTTTCGATGGCAGGGTTTTAAAGTTCAATGACGATGCGGCGGCCGGGTGTCTTCCCGCGCTTATGCTTGGCAAAAACGCTTGGTCGCGCACAGCGTATTCTTTCGGGGAACAATGCACTGAACTCATTTCGGATGCCTCAGCCTTGGGTTGGCAAGGATCGACACAATGTCAGCAACCAGGTTCAAACCGATATAGACGGCGGCAAAGATCAGACCGCAGGCCTGCACGACAGGCACGTCGCGTTTGCTAACGTGATCCACCAGATATTGGCCCATGCCGGGATAGGCGAACACCACCTCGACCACGACAACACCGACGACAAGGTAGGCAAGGTTCAGCATCACCACGTTGACGATGGGCGCGATGGCGTTGGGGAAGGCGTGCTTGCGAATGATCTTGAGCATGCCGAGACCCTTCAGCTCGGCCGTCTCGATATAGGCGGATTGCATCACGTTCAGGATCGCCGCGCGGGTCATGCGCATCATATGCGCCAGCACCACCAGCGTCAGCACCATTACAGGGATCGCAATCGCGTTCAGCTTGGCACCAAGGGTCATGCTGTCGTTGATAATCGCGACTGACGGGAACAGACGCCATTTGATCGCCACCCAATAGATCAAGACATAGCCGATCATGAATTCAGGGATGGAAATAGTCGTCAGCGTCACCGCCGAGATCAGTTTATCCGGCCAGCGGTCTTTGTAGCGCACGGCCAGCAGGCCAAGGAAAATTGCCAGCGGGACCGAGATTGCGGCCGCCCAGAAGGCAAGGAAAAGCGTGTTTTTCAGACGTCCGCCAAGGCTTTCGGCGATGTCGCGGCCATTTGTCAGGGCTGTGCCCAGATCGCCCTGCAACACACCACCAAGCCATGTGAAATAGCGCGTGACGGCGGGTTCGTTCAGACCAAGTTCGCGGCGCATGTTCGCCAACGCTTCGGGCGTGGCAGACTGACCTAATATGGATTGTGCCACGTCGCCGGGCAAAATCGAGGTGCCTACGAAGATCAGGATCGACGCGGCAAAGAGGAGCAGAAGGCCCAACGCTAAGCGTTGGGCGATCAGTTTCAGTATCGGGTGCATCTACGTGAACCCTTATGCGTCTTTGACCCAGCATTTGATCGGCGCTTTGTTGTTCATCAACTCGGCGTTTGGATCTTCGGTCCAGCCGCCAACGTTGCTGGCAACACCGTCAACAAAGTCGTTGAACATTGGCAGGATCAGACCGCCTTCGTCACGCAGCGATTGACCCATTGTGGAATAGATCGCTTTACGCTTGGCATCGTCCAGCTCGGCACGTGCCTCAAGCAGCATCGCGTCGAATTCCGGGCGTTTCCAGCGGGTGTCGTTCCAGTCTGCGGTCGACAGGTATGCTGTCGAATACATCTGGTCCTGCACCGGACGGCCACCCCAGTAGGATGCACAGAACGGCTGTTTGTTCCAGACTTCGGACCAGTAACCATCGTTAGGCTCGCGCTTGATTTCCAGCGGGATACCGGCGGCTTTGGCGGATTCCTGGAACAGCGATGCGGCATCGACAGCACCAGGGAAGGCACCATCAGCAACGCGCAGGATGATCGGGCTGCCGTCATGACCGGATTTGGCGTAGAATTCTTTCGCCTTCTCGATGGAGTGTTCGCGCTGTGGGATGGACGCATCGAACAACGGATAGGAGGCGTTGATCGGCATGTCGTTCCCGATTGTGCCATAGCCGCGCAGGATCTTGTCGACCATTTCTTCGCGGTTGATTGCGTATTTCAGTGCCATACGCAGATCGTTGTTGTCGAATGGCGCGGTGTCGATATGCGCAATGAACACATAGTGGCCACGACCGGCTACGGATTTCACGCTCAGGTTTGGCGCGCGGTCCAGCAGGGCGGCAACCTTGGGGTCAACGCGGTTGATCATGTTGACCTGACCGGATTGCAACGCAGCGGTACGCGCAGTCGCATCGTTCAGAACCAGCACTTCGTTATAGTCGGTAAAGCCGCGATTGTCGGCATCCCAGTAGTTTTCGTTGCGCTTAAAGCCGTGGCGCACGCCGGGCTCGTCAACTTCGAGCGTGTAGGGGCCTGTACCGATACCGGCACCGGGGTTGTCCATGCCGCCATCGGGCTGGATCATCAGGTGATAGTCGGCCATCAGATAAGGAAGGTCAGCGTTGCCGACTTCGAGTTCGACGATAAAGTTGTCGCCATCGACTTTCATGTTGGAAATGCCGCGCATGATGCCCAAAGCACCCGACTGGCTGTCTTCGTTCGAATGGCGCTGCATGGTTTTCAGCACGTCTTCGGGGGTCATGTCTTTGCCGTTGTGGAACTGGATGCCCTTACGGATTTTGAACGCCCAGGTTTTCGCATCGGCAGACGCTTCATAGCTTTCGGCCATGCGTGGCTCGACCGCGCCGCTTGCGTCGACTTCGACCAGCGATTCATACAGGTGACGCAGGTTGTCCAATGGGACTTCGGATGCGGTCAGTGCCGGGTCAAGCGTGTTGGTCGATTCACCACCCGAAGACCCGATCTTGAGCGAGCCACCGCGAATCGGTGTGCCGTGCGATGCGGCGTCTGCGCTGTTGGCCAGCATTGTGTTTGCGACGGCAGCCGTTACACCTAAAGCAGCAGCGCGGCCTACGAATTCGCGGCGGGTCATCGTGCCCTTGGCCACTTGGCCCGTCATATGTTTCAGTTGATCATCCATGATCATGTCTCCCTGTTTTGGTGATTTTATTATGTGTACCTACGTTCAGGCATCGCTATTTTTCTGCCTTTACGTTTGCGCATTTTCATTTGTGTCGCAAGGGTTAATACCTTGAAGTATATGACGGGTTTATTACATGAAGTGTCGCTTAATGCCATCCTCGACGTCGCGTTCATACATCAACTTATCGTCTTCATATGCCTCAAGACGTGCGGTCAGATAAAAGGTCGTGGCATCAGACCACATTTTCGAATGGGTTTCTGTGCGCAATCGAATGCCGTCCCGCTCCAGCTCCTCGGTCCAGTGGCACGTGCCAGTCGCGCTTAGCGGATCGGCGGGATTGATCGTCCAGCGTTCGCGCGCGATCGAACCTGCGATCAAGCCGTGATCGGCATCCCGAACTTTGCCAAAGTCGTCTTCGATCACCAATGATATATCGCCCGTGACCATATCGGTTTCCTGCCGCCGGATATGGTTTTCGGCGCGCAGGGTTTCTGTTTCCCACGGGGCCGCTGCGGTGGGGGGCGGGAATGTATATTCGTCACCGCCCGTCGTGGGCCGTTGGGGCAGGGCGATTTCACCCGCTTTTAGGGTCAGCGTAGCGGCATCGGGGCTGGGCCAGATCAGCGGCCAGTATGCGGTAGAAATTGACACGCGCAAGCTGTGGCCTGCGGGGACGCGATACGCGATATGGTCCAGATCAAAGCTGATGTCTTCGGCCTTGCCCGGTTGCATCGATGCTGGGTGTTCGGCGCTGTTGCGGTGGCTTAGGTTCAGCACGCCATAGGTAATGCGCGCGCTGGCCCCGTCGGGGTGGATATGGTTCAGCCGCACGGCAATTTGCCCCTGCGGTTTGTCGCAGGACAACCGCAAAGTGATGCGCGGCGCGCCGACGATATCCATGTTTTCGGTCAGCGGTCCGGTATCAAACACCGTGGACAGCGCATCATCCTGACGCTGGTCGCCGGGCATTTCCGGCCCCAGCCAGATTGCGCAGTATTCCCCCGCGCTGGCCCCGCAATGCGCAGGCGACGCGACCGTGGCATTCAGGGGGGCACGTTCGGCGGCAAGGCCTGCGTCTGTCAGGTGCAGCGACTGGACGGGCAAATGTGATGTGGCACCGGTGTCCTCGGCGATCCAGCGGCCGGGGCGTTCCAACACCCATGTGGCGGGGCGCATGCCGTCCATCAGATAGGCGCGGTAATCGGGGTCGTCTTCGACGCCGGTATCGATGTCTTTTAGCCAGCGGTCCCACCAGCGCAGGGCCTCTTGCAGGAAACCGATGCGCGGTTCGGGGATCGCAAAATGGGGATATTTATGCACCCAAGGACCGACGATGCCCTTGGCACCGGGCAGGGCTTCGACCAGTTGGGGGACCGCGTTCTTATAGGCATCGCCCCAACCACCTACAGCCAGAACCTTGGCTTTGATGGCGGTGTAGTCTTCGATTACCGACCCTTGTTTCCAGTAGGCATCGCGGGATTGGTGGCGCAGCCACAGGGACGGCAGGAATGGTTCGGCCTTTAGGCGCTCCAGCCACATCTCGCGCCAGTCGGCGCGCAGGGCGGGGTCGGGGGCGCGGCTGGAATAGGCCCACATGGTTGCCCCCCAGCCGAGGTTCTCGTTCAGCAAACAGCCGCCTTTGTAGTGAATATCGTCTGCAAAGCGGTCTACGGTGGAACACAGGGTAATGACCGCCTTGAGCGGTTCGGGCCCATGCGCAGCGACCTGCAACCCGTTGAAACCACCCCAGCTGATCCCCATCATGCCGACATTACCGTTGCACCAGTCTTGGGCCGCCAGCCAGTTGATCACCTCGATACAGTCGGATTGTTCTAGGGGGGTATATTCGTCTTCCATCACCCCTTGGCTGTCACCATTGCCGCGCATGTCGACGCGCACGCAGGCATAGCCGCGTTCGGCAAACCAGGGGTGGGTCAGCGCATCGCGCGCGGTGGTGCCATCGCGTTTGCGGTAGGGTAGATATTCCAGAATGACCGGCACTGGCGCGCCATCCGAATTCTCAGGCCGCCATATCCGGGCAGAAAGCCTGCATCCGTCGGAGAGTGTGATCCCCAGATCAGGGTCTTCGATTATCGCAAGCGGGGCGTTTGAGCTGGATGTCATGGCGGCAGGGTTGCGGCGGGGCAGCTGCTTGTCAACCGCAGGTGCTGGTGTGAAGTGATCTTTATTACACGCGTAAATAGAACTGCCTATTTTTGATCCTTGGACGGGCGGCTGACAGGCCGAATTGCCCATGCTGAGGGCGACACTGTGGCGCCGATGCATAGGCGAAATAAGGCAGAAATAAGGCGGTGCTGTTTAAAGTTGAAGTTACATCCGTAATAAATGTAGCGTGGCTACTATCAGTATATTCACCTTAAGGGAGAATTTTTGGAACGCCCCGCACGGATTGGTTTAACGATCTGGCGGACAACAATAATAACCAAGTGATCCGCATAGAACGGACACAGAGGTAGAGCGGTAGTATTATGAAGACGATAGAATTCGTCGTTCGCGATCAAGCGGGTGGAGTGCAACGTGGTGCGGTGGCTGAAGGCACCAATTCCTATGTGATCCATGCGAAAGCTGGTCAAGAAATTTCCCTTAACCTGCGTCAGACTGATTTTCTGTCGCACACACGCGATGGAAGTGATCTGGTTCTGACGTTGTCCGATGAGACAGTCATCAGGATCGGCAATTACTTTAACGAAACAGGCGCGCCAAACCGTCTGTTTGTTTCGTCCGACGGATACCTGAACGAAGTGGGGTTCATCGCGAACGAGGGCGGCGGTCTTTACGCGCAATACGGCCCAACCGAACAATGGGGCAAATGGAGCCCCTCTGACGATCTGATCTATTTCGGTCGCACGGACACGGCAGTCGTTACTGGTGCAATGGCCGGTGACGAGGACGAAGTCTCGATGTTGGCGGCACCCTTGCTGGGCGCAGGTCTGATTGGCGGCGGTGGGGCTGTGACGGCTGCAGTGGTTGCAAGCGGCGCGGCTGTCTTGAGCAGTGGAAGTTCTGGCGGCGGTGCGGTACCGGCCCCGGCTGTAGACACGTCCGACATCGCTGTTACCTTTGCCGAGGGCGGCGGCGACCAGCAGGCCACCATCACGGGCACGGGCGAACCCGGTTCTATCATCGAAGTTACCGTCGAAGGCGTGACCCGGACGGCAACGGTTGACGCAGATGGCACATGGTCAGTGAGCTATGACGCCGGCACCTTTAAAAGCGGCGAATACGAAACCGAGGTCACCGTCAAATCGACCGATCAAAGCGGAACAACCGCCACCGTAACCGACACATTGGTTGTCGACACGTTGGTCAACGATCTGACCTTTAGCAATCAGGCGGGTGCCGCCGACGCGACCATCAATGCAGCCGAAGCCGCCCAAGGCGTGGTGATGACGGGCACGGTCGAGCCGGGTTCGACGGTTTCGGTTACCATGGGCAATGTCACACATGCCGCGACGGTTGACGCCGACGGCAACTGGACGGTGACCTTTGCACCGGGCGACATTCCCGCCGGTACCTATTCCAGCACCATGGTTGCAACCGCAACGGATAAAGCGGGCAACACCCGCAGCGTGACACAATCCGTCTGGGTCGACAGCGAAGCAGGCGCTTTGACAATCAGCGCAGCCCCTGTCGAAGGTGACGATGTCATCAACGCAGCCGAGGCAAGCGACGGCGTGGCCATTTCAGGCACTGCAGATGCCGGGGCCGTGGTGACGGTGACCCTTGCAGGTGTGGTCACGACCGCGCGCGCAGACGCGAATGGCGAGTGGACATCCTATTACGCCGCCGGTGACGTGGCGCAAGGCGTCTATACCGCCGACATTACCGCAAAAATCACGGATGCGGCGGGCAACACCCGCACCGCAACCGATAGCGTGCAGGTCGATACCCGTGTTGATAACCTGTCGCTGAACAGCATCGAAGGTGACAATATCGTCAGCGGGGCCGAGCGTTTGGCCGATGGCGGCGTTCTGGTCACTGGCACCTCTGAAATCGGGTCGTCGGTGGCGGTCACGCTGGGGGATGCATCCGCCAATGGAACCGTTGACGCCAGCGGCAATTGGGCGGTGACCTTTGCGCCCGGACAGGTACCCGAGGGCACGATCAACACCACAGCTTTGGTCAAGGCCACGGATGCGGCAGGTAACGTGGCCACGGACAGCCACGCCGTTGTGATCGACACAGTTGTTGATCCACTGAACCTGAACCAGCCCGGCGGCAGCGACAATGTCGTCAGCGCCAAGGAAGCCGCAGCAGGCATTGATCTGAATGGTCAGGTCGAGGTCGGATCGCGGGTTGTGGTCAACTTTGACGGCACGAATTATATCGCCACCGTTGACGCATCCGGTAACTGGGCTGTGACGATCCCGCCAGAAAACATTCGGGCCGGCACCTATGATGCGGATATTTCTATCACGGCGACTGACAGCGTGGGCAACGTCGATTCAATCAGCGATACGCTGGCAATCGACACCTATGCGCCAGAGGGTCCGATGATCGAATCCTATACCCGTGACGGTGAAGGCATCCGCGCCATCTCGGTCGAGCAAAGCGATGATGCGTTGGCCGTGCACCAGATAAGGGCCGACACATCCATTACCGAGGTCGAGGCAAGCACGCTGGACAATGATGTCCTGAACGAGACGAATTTTTACTTCAGCTCGAATGTACCGGACGGATCTGACCTGATCGTGACCGCGACAGACACTGCGGGCAATTCGTCGGGGACATATCTTGCGCTGGATGATGAAAGCGCCAACACGCAACTGTCCCTGACCAACCCGAACCTGGCCAACTACAACATCGAAACCGTCGATCTTCAGTTCGCAGAGGAAGCGCAACTGACCATCACAGAGGCGGCGTTGATCAATCTATCGAGCAACACCAATACGTTGATTGTAAACGGCCACACCGATGACACGGTCACAATCGCAGGTGCAACGCGCACGGGGACCGAGGCCAGAGATGGCCAGACGTATGACATCTATACGCTGGGCAGCGAAGGTACCTTGATGATTGATGACGATATCAGCGTCGTCGTTTGAGCCAAGATAAGGTAGGGCGCGGGGGGCAACGACCATCCCGCGCCGGTACAATAATAATCGGGCACGTTAAGGGCAGGCGCATGGGGCAAAAACGACTAAGGGCAGGAGGCATATGCGCGCTGGCGCTGGCTTTGTCCGGCTGCGCGCCTAACATCGGCGGCGGGTTTGCCCCGGCGGATATGGTTGCGCGGTTCAGGACACCCCATGCTTCGCAAGCCATAAAACCGACATACGCAGAAAAAGTGACCGCAGAAAGCCAGATCATCCAAGGGCTATCCCTGCGGTCTTCGGTATTGCCGCAGGGCGATGTTTCTCGGGTGGTTGCGTCATCCGTCCTTGCTGCCAACAGCCGCACAGCCGAGGCCGAGTTGCGCGCGGCGACATTACGATCCGAGGCAGCAAGCAAGAACTGGTTGCCCAAGATCGGCCCGCAGATCAGCCTGACCTCTTTGGGGTCTGTGGTGGCCAATCTGGTCGTCGATCAGGTGTTGTTCGACAATGGCCGCCGCAAGGGTGAACGCGAATTCGCCGTTGCCGATGTCGAAGTGGCCGCAGTTTCACTGGCGCAAGACACCAACAAACGCGTGGCGACGGCGCTTGCCCTCTATACGACTGCTGCCCAAGCCCGCGAAAATGCAACCCTCGGGCAGGCGACGCTCAAGGATATGTCCCATTTCGAGTGGATCATGCAGGAACGGGTCAAGGGTGGTGTGTCGGACATGTCTGACCTGACCATTTTGCGCCAGAATCTCTCGGAGATCCGCGCCGATTACACCGCATCGGTCGAGCGTGAAGCAACATCGCTGTCTGAACTAAACACCATGTCGATCCAACCGCTGACCGACCTGCGCGGCGTGCCGGATATTCCGGTGACAGCATTTGCAGGCGAACCTTTGATCGTGGTGCGCGCCAAGGCCGAAAGGACCCGCAGCATCGCGGCCGCCAAGGTCGAACGTGCCGGCAAGTTGCCGGGGTTATCTGCGGGCGGCACCATCGGCGAAGGCAGTACGCTGGGCCTGAATATTGGTTCGGATCAGTTGTTGGGGCTGGGCACCAAAGCATCGCTGGATGCGACGGCGCTGGCCGGGGAAACCGCGAGCCGCAAACTGCGCCAATCGGTTGAGGATTCGAACCGCGATCTGCGCCGTCTGGAACAGCAGATCAGCGCCAAATCACGGCAAGCCGCCGAGGCCGTAACCCTTGCAACGCAAGCCAAGCGGAACTTGGATATCTTTCAGGAACAATACGATGCAGGGCAGCGGCAGGTCATGGACGTCGTTGGCGTCTACGAGACCTATGCCCGTCAACAGCAGTCCCAGCTGACTTTGAAATATGATGTGGTCCGCCTGCGCATTGAAATGGCCCAGATACAGGGCGTCTTGGCCGATGGGGGCGCGATTTGACCAGCACGCCGCGCTTTACCCTGACGATCACCAACGGCAATCAGGGCCGTCTTCAAGCTGCGGATGCC
>SWCC01004930.1_pt1 | contig 13845 bp, 10 predicted proteins | sample 4692971 | NCBI WGS metagenome assembly SWCC01 (sample SAMN10267277, study PRJNA491770) | bioreactor metagenome | isolation source: DHS bioreactor inoculated with subseafloor sediment | place: Japan: off Shimokita Peninsula | collected 2006-08 | reverse complement strand
AAAGGAAAAGGAATAAGTTAAGTTGACGCGTATGCCCAGAGGGGTTCACCTATTTATTACAAATATTTTTGGATAGGCCAAGCCCGCAGCAGCTTGTGGGGAAGAGTTCCCTAAAGAAAGTGGGAGAAACCAAACAGTCTCCCCGGCAAGGGTTACCATCCCCTCGTTCCTCGGGGATTTTATCCCATGCACAGTATGCATTTCCCAATTATATGACTAAAGACTAACTGACTAACGACTAACTGACTAACGACTAACTGACTAGCGACTAACTGAAGAACGACTACCCGACTACCGACTAACTTAAATCGGCCTCACTGTCCGTTGTTTCGGCATATTCAACGAATCATGTGCCCGAATAAGCTTTAGGCGCATGGTGTTAAAATCTCCCAGAAGTTCTTTCTTTACGGGCAATGCTGGGGGCGAATCAACTTTAAGCGGATCAACAGGAGTTCCGTTTTGATAAAACCGAAAATCGAGATGCGGGCCGGTTGAAAGTCCTGAACTTCCGACATAACCAATCACCTGCCCCTGACTCACCCGCACACCGGATTTTATACCAGGGCCATAGCCACTCAGGTGCAGATAAGCAGTGGTGTATGTTGCATTGTGCTTAATTTTAACCATTCTGCCTGCACCACCGGCATAGCGAACATCGGTAACCGTTCCGCTGCCTACTGCATGAACAGGTGTACCCTTAGGTGCAGCATAATCCACACCATGGTGCGGCCTGCGAATACGCAAAACCGGATGAAGACGGCTGTTTGAAAACCGGGAGCTGATCCGCGAAAATTTGAGCGGCGCTTTCAGGAAGGCTTTCCGCAGGCTTTGTCCCTTCTGATCAAAGTAATCGGCAACACCATCCTGGATAAAACGAAAAGCATAATTATCTTTTCCACCATGATAAAACCTGGCCGACAAAATGTTACCAATGCCTATCTTTTCATCCTCAACCGACAACTCCTCATAAAAAATGGTAAAATTATCGCCCGGTTGTATGGCATAAAAATCAATGGTCCAGGCATAAATTTCCGAAATAGCCACCGCAAGGTTCGGGGTGGCACCAGCATCCATCATAGCATTCCAAAGCGAAGAAGTTATTGTACCCGAGGCCGTTTTTGTTTGCAATTTCACCTCTTTTTCACCGGTGTGAATATGAATAGAATCCCCTGTTTCAAAAACAACATACCGGGTAGGGCTTTGCTCATAAACCATGTACCTGGCCTTTTGGAGGCTATCATTACTGCACAAAATAGTGTACTTGTTTCCAACCCTAATGCTACGAACATCAAAAATCCCCTGCGATCGTTGAACTAATTTTTCAATATCCTGTGCGCCAACATGATGCTCAAGTAAAATACTTGAAAGATTATCACCGTTTTTTACTTCATCTTTAATGATTATTAAGGAATCGACAGCTATACCAAACTCATATCGGGGTTCGGGTTCATAGGCATTTTCCACTTCAGGTATTGCTTTTAATCCTGAAACATAATAGTCAATAGAAAACAATAGTAAAACAGCAAGTGCAATGAATGCAGAAGCTCCAATTAATCTTTTTCGGGTAACAAATCTCATTCTTCAGTATTTTTTTTAGTAAACTGACAAAAGAACGTCAGTTAAAGCAGCATATTGCAAAAGAAGCGGATGAAATCACCCGCTTCAGATAATTCTACAAAATCAGATTGTGAAAGTGCATGGCCCTTAAAGAGGCCATCCACCAGAAATTATTTTTCAAGCGCCAGCTTCCGTCCGGCTTCCAAAGCGTCGAGGTTCACCTGAACTACTTCTTCACCTTTTCTACCGAATATTTGCCTTATGGCATCCTGTAATGAAGAATAATCCATATCGAGGTAAGGTGAAGCAGCACCCAAAATGACCATATTTGCTGATTTGGGCGAGCCCATATCACGGGCAATGCCATCGGCATCCAGGGCAATATGGTGCGGCTGAGCTTCGATTTCAGCCATCAGTTTATCCATTTCGGGATAATTCTTAATATTAATGAATGGCTTTGTGTTGGTAATTAACCAGCCATTTGGCGAAAGCATAGGCAAGTACCGCAATGATTCCATTGGCTCCACTGAAATAATCATATCAGCTTTGCCCATGGGAATGAGGTCCGACGCAATCTCTTTGTCAGAAATGCGCAGGTTCGATTGCACATCCCCTCCCCTTTGGCTCATGCCGTGAACTTCAGCTTGCTTAAGATTGAGACCTTTTCCTAATGCAGCAGTTCCAATAATGGCGGCAATCGACAAAATCCCTTGTCCACCTACGCCCGCAAGTATTATATCTTTTTTCATGTTTTATGCCTCCGTCTTTTCAGTTGCTTGTTGTTTTTTCGCTTCCCTCATTCTCCGTGTTAGGGTTTGAATACATTCCCTTCGCGGAATAATAACCGAAACGCCCGGGTAAGCAATCTCTTCTTTCATCACCTGAAGATTCTCTTCGTGGTGCTTCTGAAGTGGATTTAAAATTCGGATATGCTCTTTTTCCACACCAATTGCCGCACAGATATCCTCAATTTTACCCTGTGCTGCGGAAGTCTGTCCACCAGTCATGGCAGTAGTTCCATTATCAAGAATCATCACCGTAACCGGCGATTTCGCCACTACGGCATCAAGTAAGCCTGTCATACCCGAATGGGTGAACGTTGAGTCGCCAATAACTGCAATGGCGGGCACCAGACCAGCATCGGCAGCACCTTTGGCCATAGTAATTGAAGCGCCCATGTCAACACAAGAGTTTATGGCATCAAACGGCTCAAGCGCACCCAAAGTATAGCAACCAATGTCAGAAAAAACGCGGCCTCTGCCAACAGAGGACAGGGCTTCATTCAAGGCATTGTAACTGTATATATGCGGACAACCTTTGCAAAGTGATGGAGGACGGCCACTCACAATGGCGGGAATATCCCGACCATAAGTGTCCGTGAGTTTAAGCGCCCGTGCCACAATGTTCGGGTTCAATTCACCATCGCGTGGAATGGTACCGTCCAACCGACCCTGAATGGGTTTACCATTGTCCATGTAGCCACGGATCATCTCCTCAACAATTGGATAGCCGTCTTCAAGAATTAACAAACTGTCACAATTATTGTAAAATGCCCTGATTTGCTTTTCAGGAAGCGGATATTGTCCAATCCTCAGCACAGGGTGCGGAATATGATGATCTTCAAAATTCTCCATCAAATAGTTGTAGGCCAACCCGCAGGTAATGATGCCTAATTTCTTATCGGAATGATCGTGTAAAACACTAAACGGGGACTTTTCAGACTCCATGACATAGGAAGCCTGGCTATTCAACAGTCCCTTGTACTGTCGGCGGGCATTGGCCGGAAGCAGAATAAACTGTCTGAGGTTCTCGGGAAGCCTGATTTCATTCTGTGCACGCACTTCTTTCCGCGCCACACCCGCGCGGGAATGTGCCAGGCGTGTGGTTATGCGCAACATTACAGGAATACGATATTTTTCGCTCAGTTCAAAGCCATAATGCACCATATCATAGGCTTCCTGTTGATTTCCCGGTTCGAGAATAGGAATCATGGCAAACTTTCCGTAAAAACGAGAATCCTGTTCGTTTTGCGAGGAGTGCATGGATGGATCATCGGCTGCTACAACAATAAGACCACCATTAGCACCGGTGATGGCAGAATTTACAAAAGCATCGGCAGCAACATTCAGCCCAACATGCTTCATGCATACCATAGCACGCTTGCCGGCGTATGACATTCCAAGTGCAGCTTCCATGGCTGTTTTTTCATTTGCTCCCCACGAAGCAACTACTTTTCCTGATTTTGCCTCTTTTGAATGCATGACATACTCCGTAATTTCTGTTGACGGAGTGCCAGGATAAGCATAAATCCCGGACAAGCCGGCATCAATGGCTCCTTGGGCAATAGCCTCGTCGCCAAGTAATAATAATTTTTGCATCTCTATTTTAAAGTTTTAAGTTGTTCCAATTTCGGCATTCTGTCTGCTAAAACATTACGGGACAAAGCTATAAAAAATAAAGCAGTCAGGGGTTCAACTCCTTAATCTATAATCTTTTTAAATAAGCTAAAAACTAAAAGTAACGCCATTAATTGCCAGTCATCCATTAAGGTAAACAAACCTTTGATGACATCAGCTATATGGCGATTTATTAGGTGTTAACCTTAATTTTTCACTTTACAAAAGGGAAACTCAGCATTACCTGAAAGGATGAAATATTACTGGAAGCAAAGGCTTTATCGGCAATTACCTCGTTCAAGCCAATACAATACCGGATTTTTATATCCATATCCTGATCATTGGATATATCATGAATGGAATATCCTATCTCAAGAGGTATTGAAAAGTAGATTCCATTAAATGTGTCGGTAAAATCTTCCAATATTTTCACATCGTTGTGAGGGCTCTCTGCTTTTCCCTCGGTTGATTGCAGTGCTTTTGTCAGGAAACTGATCTGAGGACCGGCCGAAACAAATAACTTAGGGGAAATTCTGTACTGAACCAAAACAGGGATATCAATGTAATTCAGGATGATATCATACCTGGGATCACTCACCCCTTCATAAGCCCTGATTGGATCAACTTTCCGCGCGCCCCTTTGAGACAAAGGCTTAAATTCAGGGGTTAAAGCCCATTTATCGTTCATCTTGATAAAAGTACCCAAACCAAAATAAAAGCCGTGTTTATAGGTACCCTTATCCAGGCCCGGCAGCGCGGAAAAATTCATCCCTAAATCAAGGCTTGTATGAAAATTCTCTGTGGCGACCTTATCGCCAAATATCATCGCCACTAATGCTGCCTGGGCTGAACAGTTTTTTGTTATCAGACTGCCTGAGATCAGAAATGCGATAAACAATAGACTAAATTTTGTGCCTTTTATTCCAAAAATAGATGATTTCATTTGCTTGATTGGGTTAAGTGATTGGAAGGCCAGGGTAAGCATTTTCAAAATTGGAACGCGCATACTGAAGCCTGTGTCCCGGCTAATGTCAGCAAAGATAAACTTTCAGTTTTCATATTGAAATAATTATTTTTAATCAGACGCTACAGCGACAGGGAAGGGAATTGCAAAGAATCACAGATTAACAAGGGGTTGTAACCCCTTGTTGAAGAAATTATAGTGCAAAAAGTTGAACATCATTTAAAGCATCGCCTTTAACGGATTGAAACAATATATTCCTCTTTAGGCTGATTCACTATCTTTCTATGATGCTTATTCACTTTTTATCACTGTTGTTTGGTGAAAATTGTGATTAATCTTAGAAACCTTTGATATATATCGTCCATCCTGGACTTATCCCTTTAGGGATAATACATTGGTAGATAAACGATTACGAATTCAAACCCAAGTCCCGAAGGGACGATATATATTTTTACCGGACAACAGTGACTTTTTATTCTGAAATCTAACGCAACCATATGACCGCTTGCTTGAGTTTAACTTTAAAAACGTGGCAATATTTTTCTTAAGTTTGCGCAAAACCCGAAAATCATTATGGCAGACGATAAAAAAATTATTTTTTCGATGGTCGGCGTGGGAAAAGTCATTCCACCGAACCGTCAGATATTGAAAGACATTTACCTTTCATTTTATTATGGGGCAAAAATTGGCATAATCGGTTTAAACGGCTCGGGGAAATCAACCCTACTGAAGATTATTGCCGGATTAGACAAATCGTACAAAGGTGAAGTTGTTTTTTCACCAGGCTACTCGGTGGGCATTTTGCAACAGGAGCCTGAGCTTGACAACTCTAAAACCGTGAAAGAAATTGTGGAAGAAGGCGTTGCCGAAACCGTAGAACTGCTAAAAGCCTACGAAGCCGTGAACAACCGCTTTGCCGAGCCCATGAGCGACGACGAAATGAATACCCTTATCGAGGAGCAGGGCCGCCTCACCGAACTGCTCGATCAGCATGATGCCTGGGAACTCGACACCAAACTGGAGCGAGCCATGGATGCCCTGCGCTGTCCCGATCCCGACCAGAATGTGAAAACACTCTCGGGTGGCGAGCGCCGCCGCGTGGCTTTGTGCCGTTTACTTTTGCAGGAACCTGATATTCTTTTACTTGATGAACCAACCAACCACCTGGATGCCGAAAGCATTGACTGGTTAGAGCAATACCTGCGTCAATACAAAGGCACCGTAATTGCCGTTACCCACGACCGCTACTTCCTCGACAATGTGGCCGGGTGGATTCTTGAACTCGACCGGGGTGAAGGCATTCCCTGGAAAGGCAATTACACCTCATGGCTTGAGCAGAAGAGCAACCGACTGGCGATGGAGGAAAAAACCGAAAGCAAGCGGCGCAAAACCCTGGAGCGTGAGTTAGAATGGGTCCGCATGGCACCAAAAGCCCGCCACGCCAAATCAAAAGCCAGGCTTGCTTCGTATGAACGCCTTATGAGCGAGGATACCAAACAAAAAGAAGAAAAACTCGAAATCTTCATCCCCAATGGCCCACGCCTTGGCAACAAAGTGATTGAAGCCCATGATATTTCTAAAGCATTTGGCGATAAACTGCTTTTTGAAAATCTGAGTTTTAGCCTGCCGCCCGCAGGAATTGTGGGCATTATTGGCCCCAACGGTGCGGGAAAAACCACCCTTTTCCGGTTGATTATGGGTTTGGAACAACCCGACAGTGGCACGTTCTCGGTAGGCGAAACCGTTCAGTTGGGTTACGTGGATCAGGCACATACGGAAATTGACCCTGAGAAAAATGTGTGGGAAGTTATTTCGGAAGGCAACGAAAACCTGCAATTGGGCGGTAAGCTGTTCAATTCAAGGGCTTATGTAGCGCGTTTCAACTTCAGTGGCGCCGATCAGGGCAAAAAAGCCGGGGTACTTTCGGGCGGTGAACGCAACCGCATGCACCTGGCCCTCACCCTACGCTCCGAGGCCAATGTTTTACTACTCGACGAGCCGACCAACGACATTGACGTGAACACCCTTCGCGCGCTGGAAGAAGGTTTGGAGAGTTTTGCCGGCTGTGCCGTTATCATTTCGCACGACCGCTGGTTCCTCGATCGCGTGGCAACCCACATCCTTGCCTTCGAGGGCGATTCGCAGGTAGCATTTTTTGAAGGCGGCTACTCCGAATACGAAGAGAGCCGCAAAAAGCGACTGGGCAATGATACGCCCCACCGTATCCGTTATAAAAAACTTAAGGTTTAGCTATGGAAACCACATTGTACGCGGTGCTCACCGGCGATATTGTGAAATCGTCGCGTATGTCTCCCGCCGACCTCAAACGCCTGCCCGGGACTTTGACGGCCATTTTTCAATCCATTGATCCTATATGCAAACCGGCAGAATTTACCACCCAATTCAGCATTTTCAGGGGCGACAGCTTTCAGGTTATTTGTGAGCCGGCTTGTGCCATACAAGCGTGGCTGATCATCAGGGCGGGTTTGCGCAGCGCCTTTCCTTCGCCCCTCAGCCGAGCGGTGGATGCACGCACCGGCATCGCCATTGGGAAAGTTGGTCATTTGGCTGAAAATATTACCGAAAGCAGTGGCGAAGCATTCAACCTTTCGGGACGGCTGCTCGAAGAACTGAAAGCGCCGCGGCTCACCGGGTTTACCTCTGAAAACAAGCAAATCAATAAGGAATGGAACGTAAGTTTTATGCTTGCAGAGGACATCATCCGCCGCTGGACTACCACCCAATGCCAAATGCTTCCCTTATTGTTGCAACCGATGAACCAGGCCGAAATCGCACAGGCCACCAAAACGCGGCAGCCTACCGTAACGGCAAAAATCAATGCGATGGGTTGGAGCGCCATAGAGCATTGGATGAATTATTACAATAATTTGATGAACGAATCGTCAAATTTAATAGCCTCACAGGACTACAAAGTATAATTATAGCCCCACAAGGCTATAAAGTATAAATATAGCCCCACAAGACTATAAAGTAAGAATATAGCCTTACAAGGCTATAAAGTGTAAATATAGCCCCACAAGGCTATATTTACAAAATGTTAGAAACATAAAAAGAAAAGGAATGGAAACGATTGACCTTTTTGATTCCGAAATAATGGCGCTGTTTATCAGACTATTGATAGCCCACGTGGCTGGTGATTTTGTGTTTCAGAAGAAATCGTGGATCGAAAACCGTCAGGCAAAAAAATGGCGATCGCCCTATTTGTATCTGAATGCCGGTATAGTGGCGCTTTTGTCGTGGGCTTTATCCGGATACCATTATATATGGGCCATTCCGCTGTTTATCTTTGCCGCCCATGCCTTCACGGATATTTTGAAATCATATGCCCCCGATACTTTTGCCATATTTTTCACCGATCAGGCCCTGCATCTCGCGGCCACGGTGGTAGCGGTAGCGCTTTACCTTCCGATATTCAACACGGGATATAGCTGCTGTGGATTCCTTTTCGGGAATTTCAATTTTTGGATATACATTGGCGCTTATCTTGCCGTGCTGTGGCCGATGGGTATAGTTATCGCGCAATTTACAAAGCAGTGGCAGGTAGAAAGCAATCAGTCAGAAGGCCTGAAAGATGCAGGTCGCTATATTGGTATGCTTGAAAGGCTACTGATCCTCACCTTTATCTTTGTGAACCAGTTTTCGGCCATCGGATTCCTGATTGCAGCCAAATCCATACTCCGCTTTGGCGACATCCGCGAAAGCAACAACCGCAAAGGTGCGGAATACATTTTGCTCGGCACCATGATCAGCTTTGCAGCAGCAATTTTCACTGGGATTTTGGCGCAATGGCTGATGGGGAAATAAAACAAGAGAATCACGCAAAGACGCTAAGACGCAATGATTTTATCTGATTTAATTATTGAGGAGATAATTTACAATTCAAAATTCCCATCGTTCCTTTGCGTCACTTCGACAGGCGCAGAGCATCGCATTGCGTCTTTGCGTGACATTTGAAGTATTAAAAATAGCCCATGATAAAAATTGACCGAAATTTACTCGATACCATCAGCCTGCAGGCACAAAGTTCGCCACGCCTTCGGATGAATTACAATTTCCATTCAGGGCCTGAAGACACACTTCAACGGATGTTGAATGCCATGGAGCCGGGCACCTATATCCGCCCGCACAAGCATGAAAACCCCGATAAGCGGGAGGTGTTTTTTGTACTGAAGGGAACCCTTTGCATTGTTGAATTTGACGATACCGGAAACATTCTTGATCACACCCTGTTGAAAGCGGGCGGTGATTGTGGTGGTGCAGAAATTCCTGAACGGACTTTTCATACGGTCATTTCGCTGGAACCAGGCTCAGTAGCTTATGAACTCAAAGATGGCCCATACATTCCGAGTGAGGATAAAAATTTCGCCACCTGGGCGCCACCCGAAGGATCGCCCGGAGCCGCGCACTACCTCGCGCAGTTGATTTTGACATTAGACCTGCCCATAAGCTGAAAAATCCGTACTTTTGCCGCACTTCAGGCAGAGGCAATCGCCTGTATTTAAGAAACCAATTGAAGTGCCCCTTCCATGAGCAGCAACAAACCTTCTATACCTAAAGGCACCCGCGACTTTTCGCCCACCGAAATGAACCGGCGCAACTATATTTTTGCCACCATCAAAAAGGTTTTCGAACAATTTGGCTACCAGCCCATTGAAACACCGGCCATGGAAAACCTCAGCACCCTGCTGGGTAAATATGGTGAAGAAGGAGATAAATTGTTATTTAAAATTTTGAATTCAGGCGATTTTCTTAGTTCAGTAAATCAGGGGGAGTTACAGGATGTAAATGCGAACCGGCTGGCCACTCAAATCAGCGAAAAAGGCCTGCGTTATGACCTCACCGTGCCATTTGCCCGTTACGTGGTGCAACACCGCAACGAAATTACCTTCCCTTTCCGCCGATACCAGATTCAACCGGTGTGGCGCGCCGATCGCCCGCAGAAAGGGCGTTACCGCGAATTTTATCAATGCGATGCCGACGTAATTGGTTCCGATTCACTCATCAATGAAGCCGAGTTGCTTCAGATTGCCGATAAGGTCTTCGGTCAGCTCGATGTAAAGGTTATCCTGAAACTCAACAACCGCAAAATCTTAGCCGGTATTGCTGAAATTATTGGTCATCCCGATAAAATCACCGATCTCACGGTAGCCATGGATAAACTCGATAAAATTGGGCTTGAAAACGTAAATGAAGAGTTGGCTGAACGAGGCATTGACAATGAAGCCATTAAGCGGCTTCAACCCATTATTCAACTTTCCGGCAGCAATGCTGAAAAACTGGAGCAATTGGCAAAAGTTCTTGCCACCAGCGTGGAAGGCCTGAAAGGAATTGCTGAAACCACTGAAGTACTGCGACTTTCAGAAGCAATGGGGATTCAAAGTACGCTTGAACTTGACCTCACTTTAGCCCGTGGGCTCAATTACTACACTGGGGCCATTATCGAGGTGAAAGCTGCCGATGTTCCCATGGGAAGCATCTGTGGCGGAGGTCGTTACGACAACCTCACCGGAATTTTCGGGCTTCCCGGAATTTCAGGCGTGGGTATATCATTTGGTGCCGATCGCATTTACGATGTAATGCACGATCTGAGCCTTTTCCCCGAGACCACGGCATCATCCACTCAGGTGCTACTGGTGAATTTTGGTGGCGAAGAAGAAAAAGTCTGCATTCAAATGGCGACTAAGCTTAGGGAAATGGGATTAAACACAGAATTGTATCCGGACAACGCCAAAATTAAAAAGCAGTTTTCCTACGCCGACAACAAACAAATCCCCTGGGTCATCATCATAGGTGAAAACGAGCGCACTACGGGTGGTTATATTCTGAAAAATATGAAAACCGGTGAACAACACACTTTAAATCCTGATTTACTCATTAGTTATCTTTCTGAAAATTTATGAACAACTGGAACCTTCGTTTTAAGGTAAAAATCAACCGGGCCGGCCTCACGAGGGCTAAGCCTTCTTTTCCATTCTCTTCTTCTTACCAAAACGATTAAATTTTCATTTACCATGAATACATTTCACATTAGCTCACAACCAATTGATTTTGTTACAATTACACAAATCATTGCGCAGGATTTAAAACTTGTTCTATCCGACGAGGCAAAACAAAAAATTCAGCACTGCCGGATCTACCTGGACAACAAACTTGAAAACCATAGCGAACCCATTTACGGCATTACCACGGGTTTCGGCTCATTATGCAACATCAATGTTTCGGCAAAAGACCTGACCAAACTTCAGGAAAACTTAGTGATGTCACACGCATGTGGCACCGGTGCTGAAGTGGATGGTCAGATTGTAAAACTGATGCTGCTGCTTAAAATCCATGCCCTTTCCTCCGGAAATTCAGGGGTACAGGTGCAAACCGTGGAGCGGCTAATCGAATTCTTCAACCACGATCTCTTACCCGTAGTTTATGAACAAGGCTCATTGGGCGCTTCGGGCGACCTCGCACCGCTGGCTCATCTAAGCCTTCCCTTACTCGGAATGGGCGAAATGCGGGTGGAAGGGAAAATCATCCCAACTAAAAAGATCATGAAGCAGTTTGGCTGGTCGCCCCTCACCCTTCAATCGAAGGAAGGGCTGGCGCTGCTTAACGGCACACAGTTCATGAGCGCCCATGCGGTGCATATTCTATTGAAAGCGCAAAAGTTGTCACAACTTGCCGACATCACCGGTGCCATCTCATTAGAAGCCTACAACGGCCGCCTTGACCCCTTCATGGCTCAATTGCACACCATTCGCCCGCACCAGGGACAGATTGAAACCGCGCAAAATTTCCGTAACCTTCTTAATGGAAGTCAACACATTCAAAATCCCGACAAAAAAGTTCAGGACCCATACTCTTTCCGGTGTATTCCTCAGGTGCATGGTGCGGTGAAGGATACCATTAATTATGTATCGTCGGTGATTCATACTGAAATCAATTCTGTAACCGACAATCCCACCATTTTTCCCGATGAAGACCTGGTGCTTTCAGGAGGCAACTTTCATGGCGAACCTTTGGCTTTCGCACTTGACTTTCTGGCCATTGCCCTTGCTGAGCTCGGAAACATTTCGGAACGCCGGGTATATCGCCTGATCGCCGGACAACGCGGCTTGCCCGAATTTTTAGTGGCAAATCCCGGATTAAACTCCGGATTCATGATTCCGCAATATACGGCTGCCAGCATCGTGAGCCAAAACAAGCAATTGGCCACACCTTGTTCTGTGGACTCCATTACTTCATCCAACGAGCAGGAAGACCATGTGAGCATGGGCGCCAATGCCGCTACCAAAACGTTGCGCATTGTCAAGAATCTGGAACGTTTGCTGGCCATCGAACTTTTTGCTTCATCACAGGCCCTTGATTTCAGGGATGCATCAAAAACATCGCCCTTTCTGAATGCATTCATTTCGGAATACCGAAGCGTTGTGCCATTCATCAAAGATGATAAGGTGATGTATACAGAAATTGAAAAAACGATAAATTTTATTAAACAAATTCAGTTTGATTTTCCGGAATAAGGAGACTTCAGATCAAAAATCAGAAGTCAGAAACAGATTCTCCTGACAGTAAAGACCTTTCGCAAGGCCAGACTGTCAGGAGTTCCTTCGTTAAGGATCGGAAGCCCGATTGAAACGCCAGTTCCTTAGTCAATAGCGATTTGCAAATCACTTTAGAATTTCGCCTTTTCATTATCATAATAGGCCGTTTGCTAAAATATACTATTGAGCGTCAGGTTGTTATATAATTAGAAATAAATTCTTATGTGATTCTTAATCAATGCGCTGCACCAGCCCGCCAAGATATGTCTGCCTGGTCTTTCAGGCGTGGCAAAAATTCAAATGAACTATTGTTATTAATAAACTCTTAACAAAGTTTTATCATATCTTTGTTTCCTTCAATGAATAGGCTCAATATTCTACGGCAATACTATAAGTAACATCATCTATTATCATTTGTCATGATTTTCGACCTCAAACAGAACCTGATTTCTGAGTTTACGTACAACACCGCCACAAAATCAAAAGGCAGGCAGGAACAAAATCTCATCAATCTTGCGAGGCTGGAATATTTACTTTACATTGCATTTCCCTTATTCGTTCTCTTATTATTAGCTTTTTATCTTAAAGATTTACAAGCATTTACGACCGCCTATAAATGGAGAATGTATCTGCTGAGTGCATTCTCTATTTTTGCTTTATTATTTTTTGTTATAGGATTCCTTGCCGTTTGGCTGAAAAAGAAAGAAAAGCAACATACCATTTTTGCACAAAAACTCCCCCACTTTACGTTTTTGATAATTTTGATTGCCGGTGCTGTATTTTCAGGTGTAGATCAGTTGGTAACAACTTATTTGTCTGCATTTCTCATTTCATGCGTTTTGGCAGCAGTGGCCATTTACATGCCACCCTTTTATTCGGCGATAAGCTATCTGACAGGTTTCGTTATATTTATGACAATTACATCTTTTATTCAGCCAAATGATATTATGCAATTTTCTAATGCTACTCATGGCCTGGGAATCGTTGTTATATCTTGGTCACTTTCCGTTATTTTATGGCAAAGCCATCTAAAACGTATTGATAAGGACTTAATTATTGAAGAGCAAAAAAATGAACTTACCGCGCATAACAATGAACTAACCATAAAAACATTGGCCCTTAATTCATCTAATAAGACAAAAGATAAATTGTTTTCCATTATTTCTCATGATCTACGGGGACCATTGGCAAACCTTACAGCCATGGTACAACTATTGAAAAGCGGCGATGCTTCTGAGCATGAGTTTAATGAGATTCTCCCGGGGCTTACAGTGCAAATTAACCAGACCAATGAACTGCTCGAAAACCTGCTCAACTGGTCGAGAACTAACTTACAAGAGACCAAAACCAAACCCGAAGTCATTAATATAAAGAA
>SWCC01000798.1_pt1 | contig 13890 bp, 14 predicted proteins | sample 4692971 | NCBI WGS metagenome assembly SWCC01 (sample SAMN10267277, study PRJNA491770) | bioreactor metagenome | isolation source: DHS bioreactor inoculated with subseafloor sediment | place: Japan: off Shimokita Peninsula | collected 2006-08 | reverse complement strand
CGACATTTGTGCGACTTTTTTGCGACAAAATTGCGACAAAATTTTTCCGCCAACTGCGGAGCAAATCATCAAATCGGTTGGTTCAAAGCCCGTGAAAGATATCATGAATCGCGCCATAGAAGGCGGAGCGTTTATTATTTTCGGGGTTATTTAGATTTTGTCGCCGGGGGAAAGACGGCGGCCTATGACAAATTCCCATCCGCCCATAGGCTTTTTTCCTGCAGGCTGAACGGAAGTGAGCATCACCGCGCCCTCCGCGCAGTTAACGGCAAAACCTTTGTTTTTCTCAATCGAATGTATTGTTCCCGGTTCGGAATCAACGCTGTTTTTAACAGGGGCGGCTTCCTTTATTATAATCCTCTCGCCGCGAATCAGAGCCGAAATATTTATCTTGCCCGAAAAGGCGAGCGCTTTTCTGTATATCAAATCGGCGCTGTCTTTTCTGAAATCCACCAAGCCGTCTTTTTTTTCAAGACGGGGCGCATAGGAAACAATCCCTGTCTGAGGACGGGGCTTAAAATCCGGACTTGAAATCAAATCAATGGCTTCTCTTATAACACCCCCCGATGCGTACGCGAGCCGTCTGTAAAGAGCCGAAGCTGACTCACCATCGTCTATATCAAAACTTTTCGCGTTTATTATATCACCAGCATCAAGCTCCTTTATTATTTTAAAAACCGTAATCCCCGTGCGTTTTTCGCCGTTAAAAACAGCCCACTCAATGGGCGCCGCTCCCCTGTAGGCGGGCAGAAGAGAAAAATGTATGTTGACCGCACCAAGCTTCGGAACGGCAAGAAAATCTTCCGAAAATATTCTGCCGAATGAAACAACGACGAACAGATCAGGACGGAAACTTTTTAGTTTCTCTATAAACGCGGGGGAATTAACATCATCATCGCGAAGAGTTTGAATGCCGGAAAGTATCAGCGGAGCCTCGTCAACGCTGGAAAAAGATCCGGCCACAAGCGCCGGCACTTCAACTCCGGCTTCAAGCAAAGCGCGGGAAATGGGGACGATAAAATCAGAAGACGTTGAAAAAAGGATAACTCTCATTTTTCAAACATCTAATTTCTGTCCGGCCTTTAATCTCAATAGAGATTTGCGTATAAAAAGTTTTCTGTAAAAAGATATTTTGTCCGTGAAAAGCACACCGTTCAAATGATCTATTTCATGCTGAAGAACACGCGCTTCCATACCGCCCGTCTCTATTATTTGCTCTCTGCCTTCTATATCCAGCGCTCTCACCCTGACGAATTCAGGCCTTTTCACATTCTCAAAAATCCCGGGTATGCTCAAACAGCCTTCTTTTATAACGGATTTTCCCGACAATGATTCTATGACGGGGTTTATCACACAGATAAGATCCTCGTCCATGCCAGTCGTATTGATAACCGCCGCACGCAGGGATATTCCTATCTGCGGCGCGGCGAGGCCTATACCTCCGCTTTCAACCATAGTCTCCGCCATATCGCGCAGCATGTTTTTTACGCGCTCACCCACATTTTTAATTTTTTCCGCGCGATCTCTCAAAACGGGAGCTCCGTATATAATTATTTTCTCTACCACGAGTTATTGAAATAAATACCCCAGCCGCCGAGGCTGCCCAGCGAAAAACTTATGCCGTAGCTTGCCCCCGGATAGGTATAGAATTTCACCCCCAGAATAAAATTAAAATTCAGCGAATCGGCAGAAAACACGCCGTCGTTTAATTCCACATATTTAAGTTCCGGCCCGAAATAGGGCATGATTTTATCCACTTCCTTGGAAAAAAGCGCATGAACAGCCGCACCTGAAACTCTCCGGTTGTCAAAATTTCTGGAATAAAAAACTTCCCCGCCCGTCATGATGGTCGGGGTTATAATGCTGTCTTCCACAAACACATAAGAAAATTCGGCACCGACCGCCCCAAGCGATAAACCCGCAGGTTCAAAAACATTTTCCCTGCCGAGCTTGATGCCGTAAAGATAGGGAAAGGAATATTTCCTGGCCCTGAGAAAATATTTTCCGCTTCTGAATCCGTCCCCGAAATCACGCGTTGAATAATTATCCCATTCCATCACAATCCCCGCTTGAACCGGGGAAAGGCTGGCTTCGCAGGAAGGAGCGAGCGGATCCTGCGCAAAAGATGCCCCTGTAAACACAAACGCCCAAAACGCGTATTTAATTAACAAATTTTTATGTATTTTTGATATTTCCGTCATTTTATTTCTCCCGCAAAATATATGATAAAATCCGCCCTTTGCCGACGGAACCGGTTTTACGCCCGAAACTTGCCTGCCGGACGGATGCCGCCGCAATTATCATCGGTGATTTATACAAAGTTGCCACCGCGGTGTCAACGAACATTTGTGGGAGCAGAATTAATCCTGTTCCCATGAATAATCATAATTTAAACAGCCGCTTTATATCCGCCTGAGGCACAGGGCCTATCATCGCCAGATTCATCCTGCTGTTTTTGAAAACATTCTCCGCCACTCTTCTTATGTCGAAAGCCGTCACCCTGTTAATCAAGGAGAGCTTGTCATCAGGACATATAATTTTACCCATCGCGATTTCCTCACTCACTAGATAATGAGCGATGCCCGCAGAGCTGTCCAGTGACATATACAGCGAACTCCTTACGGCGTTCTTGACTCTTTTGAGCTCCGTCGCGGTAACATTTTTCTCCTGCAGTTTCCTTAATTCCGCAAGAATAATTTTTATCACTTTGCCGCTGTTGGCATGAGCGCATCCGGCGGTGATAAGCAGATGTCCGTGGTCACGATCACTGATATTCGCGGACTGGACCGAATAAACAAGCCCGCTGTTCTCGCGAAGAACCTTATAGAGACGCGAAGACGGACTGCCTCCGAGAAGAATGTTCATAAGCCCCAGAGCGAAAAAATCCGGATGGCTGTATTTAAAAGACCTCGCGCCTACCCATACCTGTGTCTGTTCCGTCTTCTTCGATTCAGAGGCCATCGCGGGTTTACTTTGCTTTACGCGCAGAGGAACGTATCTGTTTTTCCGCCCCGCGGGTATCCCGCCGAAATAATTCTCTATGAATTTTTTAGCTCTTGCGGCGTCAATCCCGCCGGAAACGGATATAATGATATTTTTCGCAGTGAAATGCTTTTTAACAAAAGCAAGCAGATCTTCCCTCTTCATACCGGCAAGACTCTTTTCGTTTCCGCCTATGGGAAATGAGAGAGGGTTGTCTTTAAACAAAAGTTTGTCATACATCTCGCCCACACGGTAACTCGGAATATCCCTGTAATGCTTTATCTCCTCCATAATTGAACCGCGTTCAAGGGATATGTCCTCTTTCCTGAATTTCGAATTGCAGAGCATGTCCGAAAGCATATCCATACATTTTTCAAAATACTCTGACAGAGAATTCGCATAGATCCGGCAAAAAGTCTTAGCCGTCCCCGCATTCATGTGAGCCCCCATATTTTCGGCTTCCATGGATATGTCAATTCCCCGCGGGCGCTTTTTCGTGCCCTTGAAAAGCATGTGCTCTATCAGGTGCGTGATTCCGTTATTGGCGGCGTTCTCGTAGCGCGAACCGATCTTTATGTATATCTCTATGTTCGCGATCATTGTATTGGCGACAGGCGCCAGAAGAACGGTAACCCCGTTTTTCAGTTTATATTTTTCATACTCAAACATCTCAAAACCTCCTTTTTTTACAGTATAGCATTTTCAATACCTGAACGCTTTTCCCCGCAGAAATTATTACTACAACCTTGTCATCAGCTTTTTTATGTCTGATTCAAAAACCGTCAAATAGGACTCACCTAAATACATTTTGTCGTCGGAAATAATCCCGCAAAAACCCGCTTCCTCAATTTTAGGGCAGGCTTCCCTCATCAGCGCACGGAGCTCGGAAGACTGCATTTCATAATCAAGATTAAGGAAACTCTTCCGGTTTAATTTTAGCCATATTTTCTCCAACGCATTAAAAAGCAAAGGCCAATTAATCCATCCCGCCAAATTCCCGTTCCTCATTAAAAAATTGAACCACCTTCCCTTATCTAGCCAGTATCGTTTTTCTCTTCCCGATTTTGTAAATCTAATCAGCCCCGACCGCTCCATCTCTACCAGCGTATCCTGCACCGTTTTCTGGGAATAGTAAATGTCTCGCGCGATTTTGGCAGGATGCGTTTTTTCGCACGCGAGAAGATAAAGTATTATCTCGCTGCGCGCGTTTATCCCAAAAAGAAAACGCAGCTTCGCTATTAAACAATTATCGCTGCTTATTTTTATCGGTGATAAATTCCCTCTCAGCTCTATTTTTCCTCTAAGAAAACCATGCCGAAAAAAAGTAGCGTCTTCCTTTCCGAACTGTTTCATCGGGTTCCCGTCTTTTAAAAAAAACAGTGTTTCGCGGGATTCATCTTTTGATTGACGGATCAAACCTTTCCATTTTAAAAATTTATGGCGCTGCGCCGTAAACTCCGCAACTGCCGAAAGAACGTTTACGCCGCTAAAATCTCCGCTGTTTATTATTTTTTTTAAGCGCTGGACATTAATCAGATTACCGTTTATGATGAGCCAATTTATAATCTCGTCGAAAAGACGCGGTTCATATCGGGCGACCGTACAGCTAAAAATAAGCATCGCTTCCGGATCAACCGCATAGCTTTCTCTGTTGCCTCCGTATCCGGCAACGCCCAGATCAGACCATTGCCTCCAAAGAAAAGACAGCATCTGTTCCAGATAAAATTCTTTAAATTTTTTCAGAGACTGCTTCATAACTCAATTTCTTCAGCATATCCTTCAAAACACGGCGGAACCCTTCCGAAGAATCATGCTTAATAGCCCATACTGCCGCCGCTTTTATTTCCGCTTCATCCGGATTTAATGCCAGCAAATCATCAACATGACGCCCTGGCCCCTGGTCAACCGCTGCGAATAATTTTAAGTGTATCTGCTCATATCTGCCTAAAAAATATATTGTCAGCTTCCTGCCATAACTGCATCGTTTCGCTCTTTGAATAAATCCTTCTGGAAGACCTTCTCTCATAATACTTCCCTGTCCGGGATTCAGCCAATTCTCATTCATGCCTAAATCATGCGCAACTTCGCTTGCGGCTTTGAGAAGCATTTCCGGCAACGGCTCGGCTTCCTTAAAACTGATAACGCCTTTGCCGCTTTTCTCACCTATCGCAACAACATCCACATCTTTTGTGGCGCGGGAAACCAAACCCGAAATGATCAGTGATGAACCTCCGCAGACAACAAGAATTACATGAGAAGAATCCCTTAATTCCAGTTTCTTCCCCAGGAGCATTAACGCTTTTTCCAATTGTTCTTTGCTATACATAATATAACCCATTCCACTTATTTCAAGTAGTTTCACTTATATTATAGCGATATTTCATCAAAAGTCAAGTAGCTGCTGCGAACAAAAAGCTAAATGCCACGCATAGCAACGATCCACCCGTTGGCGGAGCAGAACGCGGGAAACGGGGAAACAAACGCGAATCAAATCATTTCCGGATCAATGCGTATATACTAACAACTTAACGCAAGCGCGGCTGAAAGTGCGCCGTGGCGTGCAAATGGTATCCGGCGTAATTGTTTACGGCAATTGCGTTGAAAGAATATTTTTTATGAAAAAAATGCTATATATAATGAGGCTCCGGAAAAAAATCAGGAATGAGGATAAGGGGGAACGGGATTGCTCCTGTTCCCAGGAGGAAAAATGGCCAAAATAACTTTTACTGAGAAAGATCACAGTTATAGGGACGAAAAAGGCAATACCTATATAAGCGTCACACAACTGATATCGCAGAACTTTGAAACATTTGACGCGGAAAAAATAGCTAATATAGTAACACAATATCAAAACAGCCGGTATTACGGCTGGACAAAAGACGCGGTTCTGAATTTCTGGGAAAAAACAAAACAAACCGGATGCGACGTTCATTCATCAATTGAAGATTACATCAAGCACCGCAAAAAGCCGAAATGCGAAAACATGCTCGCGGCGGTCAATCAGTTTTCGGAACTGAATTTTAAAGGAAAACTCTCGTCGGAAACAATCGTACACGACGAACAACTACTGATCGCCGGCACCATAGACATAATTGAAAAACACGACGACCGTTATGTGATATGGGATATAAAAACGAGCCGCACAATGTACTCCGGCAAACTTGAGAAATATTCTCTGCAACTTGAATTTTACAGACGAATGCTGTCAAAAATGAAGAATATTCCCGTCGAAATCGGCGGCATCATATGGCTGAAGGATTTCATCAACAAGCAATCCGATACGAAACTGACAATCGCGCAAACAATTAACGCCGAAGAAGCCGTCCACGCTTTGATGAATAAACGCCTCAGAGAGCTCCGCGGCTGCTGTTAACAACTCTGTTATCCGCCCTCGTCGCCGTCGGGCTCGCTGCCTCTCTGTATTATGTAGTCGGCGCTGAAAAAAACTAAAAGAAATAATAATTTCGGCGAGAAAAAGCGTATTAGATACTAACTAAATGCTCTATACACGAAACACGGACTTTTGTCAGATTTTCTCTTTGCAGATTTTAGCAAATATATTTCCTGCAATGTTTAAAATCATTTGCTCGTAAGTTAATCCAGTATTTGAATTGCAACATCTATAAAAATACCCGTATCCCAATCCCGGAATCAAATTCGCTTCAAGAAAATAAGGTATTCCTTTTTCATCCATTTTAATATCTATTCTTCCGTATTCCCTTGCGCCTAATGCTTTAAAAGAATCTAGGGCAAGTTTTGATACCATATTTTTGATATTTTTATCTTCAATTTTTAAAACTTGTTCTTCATCTGCAATTTTATCATCAAAGCCTAAAATTCTGTCTCCTTTGCTATTCTTCTGGACAAAAATTTCGCACGGGTAAATTTGATAAGAATCGTTTTTAAAATCCTGTATAATAGCAACAGTGTATTCTTTACCACTTAAATATTTTTCAACCAAAGAAGCGCTTTTTTGATCTTCAAATATTGACTTAACTTTTTTCTGGTACTCTTCATAATTATAAACCAGTGAATTTGAATCTATACCTCTTGAATCTCCTTCAAAAAGCGGTTTAACAAATAACGGGAAAGATAAAGGGATTTCATCCTTTTTAAATTGATTTGGTTTTGTAACAAAAAAAGATGCAGTTTTAATTCCATAATCCTGAACTCTTTTTTTGGCTTTACTTTTATCAAATTCAAGTTCAATGGCTTCTCTATGTGATCCCGTATATAAAATGTTGTGCTTATCTAAAAACTCTGAGAACCATATTTTTTTTATTGAGTCTCTTTTTATTGAATATTCATCAAACCCTAAATATTTGATACCGGAAAACACCAAATCGGGCTTGTTTGTTACAAGCTCATTTAACTCTTTTAAATTATGAATAATTGATATTTTTACTTTTGCATAATGCTTGTTTAACACCTCATATAGATTCAGCAAGATTTTTTGCGGCATTAAATTTAAACCTCCGAGCGGAGATGTTACAATTTCAATATATTTATCGTTTTTCATAGTAATCCTGTGCATTCAGACACAACCCTTTTTAAATTGCAACAAGTGTCAAATGTCAAAACTTGCCCCCTTTTTGTTTTATCAGGCCCGGAAGGACTTGAACCTTCAACCTCCGGTTTTGGAGACCGGCGCACTAGCCAATTGTGCTACGGGCCTAAACTTTCGCCTGCTTGTGCACCGTGTGCTTTCTGCAGGTTGAGCAATATTTTTTTAATTCAAGCTTTTTGGCGCCTTTCTTTTTTTTGTTCCTTCTGAAAAAATAATTCTTCATTTTGCATTCGGAACAGCGCAAAGCTATCGTAATTAAATCTACAGCCATTTTACCTCACTATTTTTTTCCACCGGATCGCACGGGCTTATGAGCCTGGACCGGGATTTGAACCCGGGACCTCGTCCTTACCAAGGAAGTGCTCTACCAACTGAGCTATCCAGGCAGCGCCATGCTGAAAGTCCGCCTGTGGTGGGACGGGTTAACCGGCACAACTTCTACAAAAACAATTCCCTGCCGCACTACGGCAGACTCATCACAAATTAAAAGCGGGAGATGGGAATCGAACCCACACTTCCAGCTTGGAAGGCTGGAGCACTACCACTATGCAACTCCCGCATATTTTTTGGACAGGGGTGGATTCGAACCACCGTAGCCCGATGGACGGCAGATTTACAGTCTGCTGGATTTAACCACTCTCCCACCTGTCCATTAAAGCACTTATATTCGCAATTAAACGTTTTTTTGTCAATTGTCCTGCGCCGTCCTTCTTCCTTCAAGAGCTTTTCTATGATATACTGAACGCCATGAAAGATTTTGAAATAACAGCGCGATGCGGAAAAGCGAGGCTAGGCAGACTGACCACGCCGCACGGCGTCATTGAAACGCCTGTCTTTATGCCCGTGGGCACTCAAGCGAGCATAAAAGGCGTTCCTCACGACATACTTGACTGCCCCGTCATTCTTTCCAACGCGTACTATCTCTACCTGAAACCGGGTATTGAAATTCTAAAGGATTTCGGCGGTCTCCACCGCTTTATGAACTGGGACAATTCCATCCTCACCGATTCGGGCGGCTTTCAAATTTTTTCTCTTTCCTCACTTTTCAAAATAAGAGAAAACGGCGTGGAATTCCGTTCAAAATTCGACGGGAGCAAACATTTTTTAACCCCCGAGGCAGCGGTAACTTTCCAGTTTGAAATAGGCAGCGATATCATAATGTCTCTTGACAGATGTATCAAATATCCGTCACCGCGCGCGGAAATTGCGCAGGCAGTGAAGACAACATGCGCGTGGGCGGAAAAAGGTCTGAACGCGGCAAAGCGCTATGAGACTGGCCAAAAACTTTTCGCCATCACACAGGGCGGCACCTTTTCAGATCTCAGGCGGGAATGCACGGAAAAACTTATGGAGCACCCTTTCCCGGGTTTCGCCATCGGCGGCCTCGGCGTTGGCGAACCTCTCAGCCTCAGACAACAGCACCTTGCCGAAAATCTTGATATGCTTCCTGATGACAAACCCCGCTATGTCATGGGTATGGGGCCGGCTCCCGAAATATGGGACACCGTGGAAATGGGTGCGGACATGATGGACTGCGTTCTGCCGACGAGAAACGGAAGAAACGCGCAGGCCTTCACATTTTCGGGGAAGATGAATCTGCGCAACGCAAAATTTAAAAACGACAAATCTCCCATAGACCCGTCATGCCTCTGCCCCGCCTGCTTAAAATATTCGCGGGGCTACATACATCATCTTTTTAACGTGCGCGAAATGCTCGCTCAGACGCTGACTTCTTTACACAACATATCTTTTATGATAAACTTGACGCAGCTTATACGGGATTCCATCAAAAGCGGAACTTTCCCGGAAGAAAAGAAAAAATTCATGAAAAATTGGAAGGGGGAAAATTAATGTTTTTTGAAACTTTGTTATACGCCGGAGGAACGGCGGCCAAGCAGCCGGGAATACAGGATTTCATGCCTCTCATTTTCATATTTGTCATCTTCTATTTTCTCCTCATAAGGCCGCAGCAGAAGCAGACGAAGGCGCATCAGAAAATGCTCAGCGGCCTGAAAAAAGGGAACAGGGTCGTCACATCCGGCGGTATGATAGGAATAATTGAAAGAATAGAAGGAAACGAGATTGTCCTTAATGCCGGCGGAAATTGCCTTATACGATTTACAAAAAGCTCCGTAAGCGGCATGGCTCAGGAAAACGTGCAGACAAAAAAATGACGTTTTTAATTTATTAATATGCCTCGAAAATTACAGTACAAAATAATTTTCATTCTCTGCGTCGTGGGCGCGGCAATTTATTACCTTATACCTTCTTTCAGCGCATATTCGAAAAAAACAGATTTTTATGCGGCAGCAGATCAGAAAATACTGCGTCTGGGTCTGGATCTTCAGGGCGGCGTAAGGCTCCTTCTGGAAGTTGAAACAGACAAAGTGACGGAAGAAGACAGAAAAGATATTGTTGAAAGAGCTCTTGAAATCATACGCAACAGAATTGATCAGTTCGGCGTTTCCGAACCCCTCATAGTCAGACAGGGTGAAAAATGGATTGTCGTGCAGCTGCCCGGAGTAAAAGACCCGCAGAAAGCAATTGACATCGTCGGACGGACGGCTCTTCTTGAATTCAAGATTGTGGATGAAAAAGCAGCGGGCGCGGAAATCATCCCCGAGGGCTTTGAGTCTCTTGAAAGAAAATCCGGCGGGTCAATAATCGTAAAAAGCAGCGCCGCAATAACGGGTGCGTCTCTCAAAAACGCGCGCGTTGAAATAGGCGGCGCCTATAATCTCCCGTATATCGCGTTAGAATTCACCAAAGAAGGCGCGGCGAAATTCGCCGCCATCACCGGAGCAAACATCAACAGACAGCTCGCCATCGTTCTTGACAATGTCGTGCAGTCTGCCCCCGTGATAAAAAGCCGCATTCCCGACGGCAAAGCCATAATAGAAGGCATGTTCTCAATGGGGGAAGCCAAATATCTGGCCATTGTTTTAAGGGCGGGCGCTCTGCCGGCGCCGGTAAAGATAATAGAAAACAGAACAATAGGGCCTTCCCTCGGCAGCGACTCCATAAAAAAAGGAACCCTTGCAGCGGTAATAGGTTTTCTCGCGGTGTGCCTTTTCATGCCGGTTTATTATAAGAAAGCGGGCCTGCTCGCCGATATAGCTCTTGTCATGAATTTTCTGATAATTGCCGCGGTGATGGTGGGGGCGGGAGCAACTCTTACCCTTCCCGGCATTGCCGGTCTTGTGCTCACAATAGGAATGGCCGTTGACGCCAATGTCCTTATATTCTCCAGAATACGTGAGGAAATCGCCGCAGGGAAAACACCTCTTGTAGCGATAGACTCGGGATACGAAAAAGCTTTCAGCACAATTCTCGACGCCAACATAACCACACTGATAGCGGCGGCCTTTCTGTTTCAGTTCGGTTCGGGCCCCATAAAAGGCTTCGCGGTGACACTGAGTCTGGGAATTATGGCCAGCATGTTCACGGCGATATTCGTGACTCACACGCTGTGGGACGCGCTGCTTTTCGGAAAAACTATTGAAAAGGTGTCCATATGAAATTAAAAAAAGAATTTAACTTCATCGGAATGCGCAAAGCAGCTTTCACGGCATCCATTCTGCTTATGATTTTCTCCGCCGCCAGTTTGATAAAAGGCATAAAATGGGGAATAGATTTTACCGGCGGCTCCGTTGCGCAGTTGAAATTTGAAAAAACCACGGATATCTCGGCGCTTCGGAAAATCTTTTCCGATCACAAACCCGTGATACAGGAATTCCCCGGCGCAAAAACTTTCATTCTCAAATTTTCCCAGTCGGATGAAATAGAAAATTTAAGCGCGGTTCTCATCGAAAAACTTGAAAAGGAATATCCCGAAAACAAAGCTGTGATAGAACGTTTTGAAATGGTCGGGCCTGTCGTCGGGAAATTTCTGAAAAAAGCCGCGGCTTCCGCCTTCGGCGGAGCGCTCCTGGGAATAATCCTTTATGTCGCGCTGCGCTTTAAGGGCAGCGTGTGGGGGCTCGCGGCTGTTGCGGCCATCATACACGATGTCCTTATAACTTTCGGAATACTCGTCGCTTGCGGAACGAACGTGGATCTGATTGTCGTAACCTCGCTGCTTTTTATAGCCGGTTATTCCGTAAACGACACCATTGTCATTTACGATAGAATAAGAGAAAATCTCAGAAAAGCCCAGCGGCAGAAAACTCCCGCGGTTTTCAACAGTTCAATAACACAAACTCTTTCCCGCACGCTCATAACATCTCTTACAACCGTCGCCGTGGTTATGTGCCTTCTCGTGTTCGGCGGAGAAATAATTCACAGCTTCGCGCAGTCTCTTCTCATAGGCATCATTGTGGGAACATACTCCTCAATCTTTATAGCGAGCCCGCTCGTCTATCTTCATCTGGAAAAATAATATCTAACTTTTAGCCGTAAGCAATCACCTCTGTTATTAAGGCCGGGGCTTGATACCATTGAGAAAAAGTATCTTCATGCAGGAATTTCTGAGAATCGCCAAGTCTCCCGCTTTTACGGCGGTGTCAAAATCTTTGTATGCCGGTATCTTTAAATTCTTCGCGGGAAGAGCTTTTTCCTGAAGCTCAAAACTCCTCTTTCTGAAACCGGGCAAACCCTCTCTTTCTGCAATAATGCTGTATGCGGCGGCTTTCGCCGACAGCAAAGCGGGATAGACGGGATATTCAAACGCTCCTTCAAACACCGCCGAGGCCTGGCGGGCATCGCCTGCAAAAAGAACCCCGGCGCCCCTGGAAAGAGTGCGGGAATTTGAAAACATAACAAAGGCAAGCGCGGCCGCAAAAACAAACAGCGCCTTAAAAAGGGCGGAATACATTTTTGCTATCTTTTGCGAAACTTCCACCGGTTTTTGCGTAATGCCTATAATAAAAGCCCCTAACATTCCGTGAGCCGTGATGTGGTACGACAAATCCAGCGCCCCCAAAAGCAAAACCGCGTAAAGAGCGAAATCGTATTTCCCGCACGCACGCCACGGCGCACTTTCAGCCACGACGCACTTCCCGCCTCTTTTGTTTTTGAAAAAAGCATAAACGGCAAACCCCAGTGGGATAAAACAGAAAAGCCCGCCTTCCCCGAGAAGCTGAAGAAAAAAACTGTGCGCAAAAATTGTGTTTTGCGCAGGCGTTGCGGCGAGATAATATTTTGAGGCAAAAAAACCTATGCCTAAGGGGTTTTCCGCGAAGATTTTCAAAGACTCCCGCCACCACAAAAATCTATCCATCCCCGACTGGGGATTCAGCGCCGCCGCCAGGGCTCCAAGCAGAAGCACAAGCGGCAGATATTTCTTTTTCCCCGCAAGTGCCCCGGCCGCCGCCAGCACAAAAAGCACCGTCCACGAGCCGTTGATTAAAATAAAAAAAAGCGCCGCAGCGCCGAGAATATATTTTAAAATTTTTCCGGCGGGAGCAACCATAAGCAAAACAAAAAGAAGCCCCGCATAAGATGAAACAATATTCGGGTTGATATTCACTTTCCCCGCGAAGAGAAAAGGCATAAGAGCAAAAGCCGCAAGAGGAATCAGCGACTCTTTTTCACGACACACTATATTATGCGCGTCGGATGGTGTTCGTGCAGCAATGGGGACGGTTCCTATTGACCTTACAAGTTCATTCCCCGCGAGAAAAAAAGCCGCGTAAAGAACGCTTTGAAGAACAAAAGTGAAACTGTCAAAAGACGCCGCCGACCGGGCGGAAACAAGAATCCCCGCAAAAATGAAAATCAGAATCCACGCGAACGCGGGTGAGAATCTGTGCTTTTTAAACGCAAACGGTAAGGAAATAAAAACCGCCGCGGCCACGGCCCATAAATCGTAAATAAAAAAAAGCGCCGGCGCTGCCGCCGTCAGCAAAAGTAATATTACCACTGACCGGAGCGGGAATTTTTCATATAATTATAAACGCCCATTCCTATAAAAAATACCAGCACCGCGGCGCAGGGGACAAAAAGATTTCTAAACTTATCCATTGTGAGACTTACAACAAGCATGCCGCAAAGCGCCAGAATAAAAACATGAAAAATCATACGCAGCATCCACGGCATTTTCTTTTTCTTTTTTAATGTGTCCGTCTCCGGAATGGTCAGCATAGCGGTGGCGGATATTTTTTTAATGCATTTGGCATATATATTTCTTGAGGGATACTGCATAAGTTTTTCATGATAATATTTTGACAAACTGTCCATGTGGTTGAGGTAATGGCTGAGAAAAATGAGATCGTCGTGCCCCTGCTCATAACTGTAATCTTCCGCTATAAGTTCAAAAAGTTTTTTTTCGGCTCTTAAAAGCAGCGGCTTAATATTTTCTTTCTGTCCCTGCTTCATGAGCGATTTGGCATAGCCGAGTTTCG
>SWCC01000216.1_pt1 | contig 13957 bp, 6 predicted proteins | sample 4692971 | NCBI WGS metagenome assembly SWCC01 (sample SAMN10267277, study PRJNA491770) | bioreactor metagenome | isolation source: DHS bioreactor inoculated with subseafloor sediment | place: Japan: off Shimokita Peninsula | collected 2006-08 | reverse complement strand
AAAAAAAAATCCAATTTAGGAGCCGTCACTAATACTCTCAGATTTTGAAAACCCTGTTTTTCAAATTCTTTAAATCTCCGTAGGAGGTGTGATCAAGTGTCACGGGCATGACAGTGACGTAATTGTTTTCAAGAGCCTCAATATCCGTGCCCTTTATCATAAAGCCGTCCAGCTTTTCGCCGGAGAGCCAGTAATAATTATCACCTCTACTTTCTAACCTTTTAACCGCCTCTCTGTCATAAATTCTTTTACCCTGCCTCACTATTTTAACGCCCTTTAATTTTGCGGGAGCGACATCGGGAATATTTATGTTGAAAAACGCGCCTTTGGAAAGTTTAGTTTTCAGCAGCTGTGGGAAAATTTTCCGCATCACTTCCGTGGCCGCGGCGAAATCATGTCTTTTTTTCAGAACAAGCGAAACACCCGCGGATTTCACACCCATAAAGGCCGCCTCGCGCGCGGCGGCAACGGTGCCGGAATAGTTGAGATCATCCCCCAGATTAGGGCCTGCGTTAATACCGGAAATCACAAAATCAACATTGTCCTTAAAAATCCGCAGAATGCCCAGCCTCACACAGTCAACCGGTGTGCCATCGGAAACATAAACATTTTTCCTGATTTTCCTCAGACGCAGCGCCTTGTGCAGCGATATTGAATGGGAACAGGCGCTTCTCATCCTGTCGGGCAGAACGGCGGCAACGCGGCCGAATTCAGAAAGCGCGTCCAGAAGCGGCAGCGACCCCTCGGAAAGGATTCCGTCGTCATTTGTGATCAGTATGTTTAATTTCCTGGCTTTTCTCGTTTTCATATTTATTTCTCCCCTATTTTTTTAAGCGCACGGCGGGCAAGCCTGCCGTGCGGCCACATTCTCACATATTTTTTATAATACTTCAGGGCTTTCGCCCTGTCGGAAAATTTCCGGTCAAATATCTCCGCGGCCATATAAGTGGCGTCGGGACTTCTTTTGTGCGGCGGCGACGCGCTTGCGACAAGCTTAAATTCCGTAAAAGCCCTCTTCCATTGTCCCAGCGAAAGATACACATAGCCCAGCGTAAACCTTGCCTCATATTTTTCTTCTTTGCTGTGTTTTGCTTTCAGAAAATCCTTTAAAAGCGTTTCGCTTTCCAGATATTTTTTTTCTTTAACCGTTTTTTTTATGATTTCCAGATCCGATTTCTCCGCAAGGACAACGGCGCCTTTAACGGAAACAGCCGTCATCGCCACTGTCGGCGCGGCTGGCCTGCGCAAGAATTTTTTAACCGAAAAAACGGCGCCGAGAACAAAAATAATCAGAGCCGATGTAAAAAAAAAATAAAAAAATTTTGTTTTCATTTAGTTTTTAATCGTTTTCTGATCTCCGCGTTTTTGGGCGCTATTTTCGCGGCATCGCGCCAGTAATTCTTTGCCTTGTCTTTGAAGCCCATACGCCTGTACGCGTCGCCCAGAAACATAAGAGCTTCGGCATTTTTGCTCTCAAACTTGGAGAGGACTTTCCAGTAAAGTATTTCATTTTTCACCAGGGGCTGTTTATTGTTTTTTATTTTCTTCGCCTCGGCATAGGCCTCTTTCTGCTTGCCCTGCCGCCAGTAAGCTTTCAGATTGAGAATCCTGTAATGATCGGGATTTATTTTATCGCCAAAGGCATTTATGAGTTTGTCGTTCATCTCTATCAGACTATCGTAATCTTTCTGCCTGTAATAAAAATCCGCCATCCTTTCCCGCGCGCGAAGAGCCCATTGCGGAGAAGTGGCCAGATTCACGGCGTGAACAAAGAGTTTTCTCGCTCTTTCAGGCGCGGAGCTTTCATAGAGATAATGTTCGCCGGCGCGCACGGCTATTTCACTGCCGCGCTTTTTCGGAAACTTTTTAAGATACCAGTCAGCCGTCTTTATCATCTGTTTTTTATCCGTTTTCGCGTATATTTCAAAAACCTTATAAAGAGAGAGTTCCGCCCAGCCGGAGGATGGACATTTCTTCACTATTTTTTTGTACATTTTCACCGCGCCGGTTATATTGCCGGCTTTTTCAAAATCCATAGCCTTTCTTGTCATCTCTATCGCAGCCCTGTCCTGTTTGGCGGGGGGAATAGACACTATTTTTTTAAAAGCAAAATAAGCGCCAGCCGCCAGCGCCAGCCCTATGACAATACCCATAATATATGATTTCATTTATCCGCTCCTTCTATTTTTTTACGGCTCAACGAGCTCGCCTATCTCTTCCAGATGCACACCCACGGTTGTTCCGTCCGGCAGCGTGACGGTCAGCCAGGCTTCATCGTTGCCGGTGAATCCGTCGCCCCATGTATAATCGGGATAAACGGCGCCGTGCATTATTTCATAAATGGCCTGGTCAACGCAGGCTTTTCCTATTTCCTCGGCCGAACCGTGCTGTTCTTTCTGAACCGCCTGACGGCTCTGGGCGCGTGACCACATAATCAGCGCATAGCCTATTCCCGCCATGAAAGTAATGCTTATCACCGCCACAACAATAGACTGCCCTTGTCCTGAGCGAAGTCGAAGGACCGCCATGCCGCGTGCAAGTAGGCTGTTTAATTTTTTTAACATTTTATTTCCTCGGATATATTGTTTTTCTGAGCGTAAATTTTGTGGGGTCACCGTATTTCCTGCCTCTGACTTTCGCTCCCATCTGCAGTGTAATGGTTATGGGGGCATCTGTGCCGTCCACCTCCAGATTGGGAGAATCAAGCTTAAATTCAAGCTTGCGTATATTCTCGGCCAAAGCGTTATAAAAACGTGTTCTTATCCCTGATATGGGCCCCGACACCTCGTACTCGACGCTGTAGCAATTAAGTCTTTTTATGATGTGACCGCTCTTCGTAAGTCTTTCGTCTATTTTGAACATTGATTCCGGCTCTCCCGGAGCGCCGCCGGCGGTCTGTGAAACATACATATAGCCCGTCACATTCGCAGTTAAATCAAAATTATAAAGCCGAGAAAGTATAGGCCTCACCGAAACCTCGTCTATGATCACACCGCCGTTTGTCGTCTTAAACACAACTTTGTAATTCGCGCCCGGAGCAAGGGTGTGCACCTTCACAAACTCAGTCCATGTCGTAGAAGATATGCCTATGGTTATCCCCGTACTAAATATCACCGAACCGGAAAGTTCGATGGAACCCGTGATATCTGTTGAAAGGACAGCTTCCGTCGAAGCCTTGGCCTTAAAAGCGAACATCACCTTAGGGTCGCCATCGCCATCAGGATCGCCGTCATCAATGATCTCAAAACCCTCACCCGACGGCCCAAGATAATCATACTGCGCATTCGCGACGGCAAGAGTCACCGACGCATAGCCGGAGGCGACAATGGCGGTTGAGGCGGAACGGTTATAAATCACATCGCCGTAATCCACCGACGGCCAAAGCGTGGGCTGAGACCTGTCGTCAATATCGGAATAGTAGCCTTCAAAACCCGCGTTATAGAGAAGATTGCCCATAGAAAATTTGTAAGCGCCCTGAAATTCCTTGTTCATAAAGGAAAGAGCTTCCCTTCCGTCCTGCTCTATGGTCATTTTGGCTCTGGCGAACCACCAGGTTTTTGTTGCCGAAAGCATTATTTTCACGAGCGGTATAAATATTATGGCGAGAATGGCCATGGTTATCATCATCTCCACGAGCGTAAAAGCCTTTAATCCCCTGATTTTTCCCGTCTTTTTTATTTTTTCGTACTTTTTCATTACATCCTGTAATTCACGCCGTTATAGAATATACGCGTTTTTGTCTTTACGGTGCTGCCTGCTACAGTACCGCCGCCCTGCCATGTAACTTCAACAGTAACCCTCTTAAAATCCGTCGGGCCTGGATCCACGGTCGGCGGGCCAAGTCTGGGATTTGTAACATATACCACCTCAATAGTAATTCCAAAAGCCTCATAACCGGGTATAATCACTCCTGATAAATCCCGCGGCGTATCATCGGTAATAGCAGCATAATCGTCCATATCATCGTAAGTTTTCTTATCAGTCGGGTCTTCGCCCGTATCAGTCACCCACGGATCCGATGGCGCTGCTGGCGATGACGATGCTGTGGCGGTTACTATGTGATCTCCCGGGAAATCGCAGTTCTCGTCCCACTTCTTACGGCTTATTTCATCAAAGGTCTGCTGTATAAGATTCTCGGCAACCGTCATCTGAGCCAGGTGCTGGTTCCCTTTGTTGGCATTGATAAAAAGCCGCAGCAACGGCACAAGACTCATCAGTATCACTGTGACCGTCACCATCAGCTCAATAAGAGTAACGCCTTTTTTGTTATTTTTCATAACATTAATAATACCAAATTACACCTTCATTTTCCAGTTAGTCGCCCAGCATTTTGGGTCTGTTGACCTGTATCGAAATTATACCCGCCGGCTTTCTCGTGGCGCTGTCTATCTTCATGAAAGCCGTCACCTGCCGGCGCGTGTTCTTGTATTTCACGTCAACCGTTATCCTCACCTGCGCGGGCTTGGCTATTTTGCCGGCAAAAAGCGACCTTGTCACCCAGCCGTAATCGTGATCGCGGTACCTTCCTCCCACACCGCCGACGCCGGCGCCGCCCTCTATGGGGTATTTCTCCAGATACGGATCGTCAATTGCGCTGTTTGTTCCAAAAGTTCCTCCGCCAAAACCTGAATTTGAACCGCCGGTAGCGCCGCCGCCGCCCCGTTCGGTGTTGTGCGCCTGAGGATCCGCGTCACCGTTACACGCCCAGATTCTGTAATAAAGAAAAGGCACGTCCTCAACGTTCGGCGGAATGGGAATTCTCGCATACCATTCGCAGTTGCCGTTAGCTCCGGCAATTGACGGCGCCATAACGGCAACGCCGCTTATTGTCGTCACAGCGTCGGTTTCGTCACCATCAACATTCTGATTACTGGCGGCTCCGTCCACATTCTTTATTTCAAATAACTGTCTGCCTGTATAACCTGATTTATTCCTGAAACCCGCTTCATTAATCTGGCCGAAATTAGCGTTACTGACAGAAGCCGCGGGCTGCCAAGTCATATAAGTGAAATAACACAGCGTCTGATGGGCCCATCTTTTTGAAACGGTATAATCGAGGTTATCGTTTCCGCTGGAAGCAACGCCGCTGTCTAAAATACATACTGTTGAAGAAACATTTCGCGCCCACACATTATTCCCGTAATAGCCGTCATTGGATTCGCTGTAATCCCCTACACCGGGCGTATTAAACGGCGCCCAGCCGCCGAAGGTGTGCCCTCCCGCGTCTCCCTCAAGATATTCGTCCTTGCTGTTCGTCACGGCATCCTCCCAGCCGCCCGGCCATGTTTTGAAAGGACCCATTTTCGAGCCTCCCGTCGGCGTTATATAACCGTCGGCGGTGTCGCCAAGGCCGATCTTCACCATAATATAACCAACGCTCCTGCCGCATAGCGCTTCGCTGTCGTTCGGTACGGCATAAGGAGACGGCTTCTTCCAGACAAAAGGTCTAGTATAATCGTCCTGAAGCACATGATATGTGAACGCATTCGTCTGAGCATTCCCTTCCGAAGAAACAACCTGCGCCCCGGATCCCGATTTGCAGAGAAAGCTCTCGGGCGAACTGCCCTGATTGAGTTTGAAGTAATATTCGATTTTCGCGTTTTCAGGCATATTTTTCACATCGCTTGATTCAAGAGCTTTAGCGAAACTGTATTTCAGATTATAAGGACTCATTGCCGTTGAAATGTTAATATTCGCATATTGCAGAGGCGCCGGAATAACGGAAGCGAAATCGTTGTATGACATTATGACAGTACAGCCGGAGCCCGCCGTGGCATCCATGCCGAAATCCTTATAAGCTGTCCTCATATATATCCCCGGATCCTCGCCGTAGTAGATGTCCATGTTGCCGTCGCCGGCGCCTGATGTTGTTGTGTAATTTCCAGCCGCGCCCACATCAAGCGTTTTAACATCCAACCCCACGCGATTTATATCATCTTCAGGCGTCAAATAATTCTTCGTCGTACATCCGGGCATAATAGGATCTGCCGGCTTATGCCAGAGAGGTGTGTAATTATCCACCATATCATTATCGTTAGAATCGCCTGTCCCGAACACGACGCTGTAATTGGTGGGAAACTCGCTGTTTTGTGCGCCTCGGCCGAGAACGATTTTATTAGCGTTTTCGCTTATCGCGTAACAGCGGGCTTCACCGTTTATCCAGCTCGTGGCGCTTTCCGCCAGAGCCGTGGCGCAGGGCTGTACCCAGAAATACTGATTTGTGTTCGTCTTTTGGTGCACATCGGCGGGAATAGTTATTGACGCCGTGGACACCTCCCCTGACACATGAGCGGAAATTTTGTTAAAATCGCCGGAGTTTGTGTTAGTCGGCGTATTTACCGTATCATCCGTGCGGAAAAAGAAACTGTTAGTTGCCGTATTTGTGGAATCCGCTATCGTCACGACAGGATCAGACTGTAAAGAGCTTACAGCGTAATAAACCCTCGCCTCCGAAGCGGCGGCTGCCGGCGAGGGTTCTATTTCAAACCGTACCGTCACAGCGTCATAATTTGTTATGTCCGTGTGTCTTGTGGAACGCTGGCTGTCGCTGAGATTGAACATGGTATTTTCCGTTCCCTCCGGCCCGTAGGACATCGAAAGCCATTCAATCCTTGCCGCGCCAAGCGAGAAAAATGTCCAGTGCGAATTGTTATTGCACCAGTCGCCCCATTCTTTAGGCGACTGCGCATCGCCGTACTCATCCAAAGCTCTCACTCTCCAGTAGTAAACCGCTCCGTCCGTGATGCTCCCAAAAACAAAATGCGTATCTGTTGTATACACCGACGAAGTTATAATAGTTGCAAAATTGATGTCCTTTGACACTTCCAGATTATAGTTAACAATGTCTTCCCCGTCATAATCAAGCGCCGCCGCCCACTGAAAATCACACTTATCACCTGCTTCAGCAAGCTTGATATTCTTCGCGTAATCCGCCGGATACAGCGCATACTGCATAACAGGCGGAAAATTCTTTATCTGGTACCAGAATTTCGGCTGAGTGGAATTGTTGTACTGCGCTTTAATATTAAATATGTTGCCCGAAATAACGTCACTGTTATTGTCGGGGTCGGACCCGTTATTGGCTCCGGGATAAATAACTGTTGGTTCCATACCGGTTTTTTTCAACTCTATGTAATACTCAATAATATCGTCCCTGCTGTAGAGTGAAGCATCGTCAGAGGGCTGAACAAATTCACAGTGCCAGTAATCCGTGGAGCCGATTGTGCTGTAATATGTGAAAGTGGACTTATGCGGAAATTCATCACTTACATAATCTTCTCCGTTAGGCACCGCCTGTCTCCAGTAAAGAGTGGCGCTGAGATCATCCGTGCCGCCGTCGTATTCGGTGGAATCGGTGTTCTTTCCGAAATAAACACTCACCGTTTCAGTACGCGCACCGTGGGCGGTGTGAATATTAAGGCCATTGTTAGTCATATCATCCCAGACCTCTCTCATACCTAACGCGGGCGAAGGATTGTCCGGTTCCGCGGCAAGATGAAAAGCGTCTATCAAATCAACTTCACCGACGGTGTAGGAAAAGCACTGCGTTGTCAATAAAGGCATATCCGGAGTCATGTAAGAGCCCTCGGGGCTTTTGCCGTCCGTTATCAGATATGTTGTCGGAGAGCCGGACAGATACATTCTTATGAAGTAGTTAACCACGGCGCCATCGTCCTGTATGGGGATGGGATTTGTTGACACTCTTGTGGTGAAATAATTCCCTTCCCTGTCGTCGTCCACCTCGCTGACGCTGAATTCCTTTTCAAGGTCTATTCTCACCGAACCCGAGGCCGCGGGACCGTCAGCGTTCATTTTGGGCATGGCGTTTATCGCGTAATAGAGCGAAACAGAAGCCGTTGAGGATTCGCATCCGGCGAATATGTCAACGGTCTCCGTGGGCAAAGGAACAAGCGGATATCTGTATGAGGCGGGAAAAGCGTTCGTGCTTTTAAAAATGGTTGACGAATAATGCCAGCCGGGAAGCAGACCAACGCTGAAATAGGAGTTCTCGCAGTCATCCTTGGTCGTCCAGACTGAAGAATCAGAGTCCCTTCCTTCAAAATAGAAACTCACATAATCTCCGGCGACAAAACTCTTTGAGACGGTAAAATAATTTCCGTCCTCTCCGACACTATCCTGAGTCATCGCCAGCGTCTGATATGCTCCGCCGTTTAAGCTGTATTTGAGCTGCGCTTCAAAAGAGCTGTGGTCTCCCGTATCACCCAGGCCTCCGCCTGAAAGTTTACAGTCAAAAATAACTGTCCCGGGACTTATATTTTCGTTATCCGCCGGAGTGTCAGGACGGACAATTTCAACCGCGTCAAGATTCGGCCCCACAGCCGGACCCGTCAAAACCCCTGTCTCCGGATACCTCACATAATATTTGCCGTCGGAGAAATGGAAGTAATAGTTGTGCGAACCGGCAGACAGAACCGTTGAGTAGGTGTGAATGCTGCCGTTGTCATATATTTCGTCGGTGGAACCCATGGGATGGCCGCCGTCATCGTCAATATAAACCTTCGCGAGAGTAGGTCTGTCATTTTCCTCATCGGTATAATTCACGCTGAACGAAAAAGATGTCGCCGTTGTCCCGTTCGCGGGCGACACCGTTCCGCCGGAAAGCGTCGGCGCTATGGTGTTTGCCGGAGGTTCAACGCAGGACAACGAGTTCTGCGGCGTGAAATAATTGGTGTCTTTGTGAACGACAAAATCGGCGGAGTTGTCATCCGTATCAACGGCGTTGCCTTTGTTGTTGTCGGCTCCGTCAACAGCCATTGAAGCCGCCGTTGAATTCGGATAGGCTTTTCTCTCCATTGACCAGTTGCTGTCTATGTCTTTCAGCTCCGAAATTCTCGTTGTCTCCGTACAGTCGGGAATATTACCGGGAAGAGCCTGAGTTGTGCCCCATGCGGCTTTATCTATCTCAACAAGGTCATAGAGAATCTGAACGCCTTCACCACCACCCATAAGAGAGCCGCCGTAAGTGCAGTCGGCGCAGACGCCTCCCACTGACGACTCCGAGGCAATCAGAAAATAACCATGACTCGGAATCGCATCATTAACAAAATTAAGGAGTTTATTCTCAAGAATGTTGTCTACCTCTCCTCCCGTGGTGGGTTTCATTTTGAGCCTATCTTTGAGCGTCCACTGATAAGTTGTGGGATTGTAAAGCTCGACATATTCTGTGCCTGCGGCGGGGCTCGGACCGTAACCCACACAGACCTCACTTATGACGAGATGATCGGTTGTAACGGCGGTTATTGTAAAAGTGGAATCCGATTCGTCAAAAGCCGAATAGTCCGTTCCGTCGTAGGCCCTTATCCTCATAAGAGCGCTTTCATACGGCGTGTTTTCAACAGTCCACACATAAGAAGACCCCTGAGCGTTGCCCGTTATGCCGTTCCAGCTCACCCCTCCGTCAACGGAATAATCAATATCGTAATAAACCGTGTCTCCGTCGGGATCGGTGACTGTTGACCATGTTATCGTCCAGGCGTCGTCCGCGAAAAGCTCTTCATTACCGTTTGGAGAAGTCAGAGCGGGCGCCGGCGGAGGTGTGTTGAGTATATAAAGTTTGAACGGTTTGCTTTCAGCATCGGTGACAAAAGCGCTCGTTGAACTTATGCCGTTTGAATAAAGGTCATAGAGATATGTTCTGTCGGCTCCGGATGAATAATCGGCGGCAATATAATAATAGAAAGTCGTGTTGCCCGCTTGTGTGATTGTCACAGTGGCATACCAGAATTCATAAGAACCATCTGTGGAATCGTACTGTCCCGCGGCGGAATTATTATAGCTCACCCCGTCCGTTCCCCAGTAAAGAATAAGACCGGACTGCGTCGCCGCTACCGCGTTTTTGCTGAAAAAATAAACTCTCGTGCCCTTATGCACCGTATACGACGGGTCTCTGTATGTGTGACCGCCCGCAACAGGTGTTGTGGACGAAGGTATGTGCCAAACCGCCGCCTTAACGGGAGCCGCTCCGGCGAATTCGTCTTCGCAGTTTGATACATCCGCTTCATTGCCGGCTTTATCAACGGCGCAAATAACATAATAATATGTGACACCTGCCGTAAGAGCGTCGCTGTCAGTGTAAGTTAAATTCGTGGTATCCGCTAACTTTGTAAGGGTAGAGGGATTAGTGGAGGGTGGAATAGGTGTCTCTTCCCTGTAAACATTGTAATGATCTACGCCCGAAGTGGCGTCGGTGACAGAATCCCATTCTATTGTGATCCTGTCAAACTCTCTCACGGGAGCATTGAGACTCGTCGCGGGCGGCTGAGTCACGTCAACATTAATGGAATGATTTCCGTAAGCGCTGATGTTACCCACTTTGTCTTTTGCGGCAGCGTAAAATATGTGAGAACCGTCAGAAAGCGTCTTGTCGTACGAAGTGCCCGTCTGAGCGGTGTCGGTATCCGTGTCATAATGAACAAGATAAGTTCCCGTCGCGTGAAGGCCGGACCCCTGATCCGTGACAGCCGCCCAGATCATTGTCGGGCTGTTGTTATCTATCCAGTTGGAACCGGAAGCGTCAATAGTGTCATCCGGCGCGGGCGCTCCCGGAGCGCTGTTGTCCACACCAAAACCGGCTGAGACCGACCAGCTCGAATATTCGTGAAGATTATAATCCTTCGCGCGGGCCCTTATATAAACTTCGGAATCCAGCGTTACGCAAGAGGCGCTGTTCCATGTGTATATGTATGTGCCTGTTGACGGAGCCGCTGTTGACCCGTATTGCGTTCCCGCATAAAGCCATGGCCCCGACGCTGAAGCTGTTGAATATTGAAACTCCACCAAAATAACGGAATCCCAGTAAGAGCTGTCGTTATCCCAGGCCGTCGCCGAAATACCAAAAGAGCCGCCGTTCCATTCCGCAGGCGTTGCGACAACGCATTCGGGAGATTCGTTGGGCTCAGGAATTCCGGGAAGAACGGGTCCGTAAAAAGAATCTCCCGTGGACGGCTCGGAAGCGTCAGCGAAAGAGGCGGGCGACTCGTTGCCCCATTTATCCGTCTGAAGAACACACACCCAGTAGGTTGTGTTGTTGTCCAGCGCCCTTCCGTGAGAATAAGTATGAAGTTCCACCTGCACCGTGACGTCGCCTTTGGTTTTTATAACTTTCTCGGCGAGCATATTTATGTCCTCGTCAATGAGGCCGTCGCCGTCATCGTCAAGGCCGTTAAATCTTTCTTCGTCAACGGCTTTATCTCCATCGTTATCCGCGGCATCGGAAAGATGGTCCTGCGCAGTTCGCGTGGGACTTGAGAAGCTGAAGACATTCTTCACAGCCATGGCATCAGTATAATTCTGCAGAGTGGATATAAAAATGTAGTATCTTGAAAAATTCGGTTCGACAGAGGCGTCAAATTCAACCGTTATCTCGCCGGAGGCGGAACCGTAAGCGTAAACATTGCTCACCGCAGGCGGCGCATCCGTGTCCGCTGTGGGATTTTCCGGGGTATCCTCATCCGCATCCTTCGCAAACTCATGCAGTCTCATAAGATAACGCACATACTGCCGGGCAAGAATGTCATCATGAATAAAGAGATAGTTTTCATCATTGCGGTCAGCAGACGCATCACCGCCGGAACTCGTCCGCCAGTCCATAGAACCCGTCGCCACTATTTCCTGATCTATGACCATGAGTTTTGAATTCACCAGTGACAGCGGCCGGACATTCATCCCTTCGTCATCAAGATCGTAATAAGGAGAATTGCTTAATTGGCCCCTGTCGATAATAAGACGCACAACCCCCGTGCTTCTGGCCAATTCAAGGTCTTCTTCAAGATTCACGCCTGAAGCTTTTATAAAAGTGTGTATCGCCCCTATGCATGATTCGGTGGCATTCCGCACTTGATGACGAAGACCGAATGACGCGGCATCTTTTATCGCGTTGGAGCCGGTAAAATAAAATTCAACATTATTGTCGCTGATTTCTTTTGAGCCGTTCCTCACGCTCGCTGTATGAAATCCCCCGCCAAACATATCCATAAAAAAGTCTTCATATGCCCGGGCGACTGTTTCGTCCTTAATTATTATTCCATCGCTGTGCTGCTTGTCAAAACTATCGTTAGCTAACCAGTCATTTGAACCGGTCCAGACACATTCACCGTCTATAACAACAAATTTGTTATGCATTGAAAGCGTATTACCGCCGTCATCTATCACATCTATACCTGCGGCGGTGAGTGCATTTATCGCGGCGGTAGCGTTGTTGTCGCCATCTGTTACAACCTTTACTTCAACGCCGGCGGTTTTTCTATCCAGCAAAGATTTTGTAACAGACGCGCTTGCGGGATTGTTGTCGGTCAGATTGTAAATCGCGACATAACATCTGGACTGCGCTGAATCAATGAGCTCACAAAGGCGCTTATTCACATAAGGATGTTCGTTGGTATCATGAACACCCGGAGTAAAAATCGGCTCGCAGTAATAATCCGTGCCCGAAAGGCGCGCATCACTAATAGTGGCCGGAGTAGCCGAATCACAGTTGGATATATCCGCTTCATTCGCCGCTTTATCAACGGCCGTGACGGCATAATAATAAGTCGTGCCGAAATTTACAGCAGGATCCGTATAGCTTCCGGCCGCCGCGGCGATAAAATTACTCAGCACGGTTACATTGGCGGCGTACTGATTCGTTATATTGAAAGTCGCACGGTAAAGAACCTGATGGTCAATATCCGTGGCGGTGTCCGCGGTCCAGCTTATGTCAATATTGCTTCCCGCTGATGTCGCGGCAAGATCAATGACCGCGCCGGGAGGCGTGGTGTCTATTGTCAAGGTTCTGTAAGAAGAATAAGCGCCTGAAGAATCCGCGACATCCCAGACTTTCACCCGCCAGTACCATGTGCCTTCGCCCATTGTCACAGTATGAGATGACCAGCTTGCCGTTATTTTTCCCGGATTATATTCGGGAGAACTAAAATCTGAGTTGCCGTCCGCCTGAAACTGATAGGCGCTCTGTGAATCACCTGAGTTAAAATCCGAAAAGGTCCACGTAAACACCGGATCAGCATCGTTGGATTTATCTGCATCGGCGGGACTTGTCAAAGTCGGAGCATAGGGCGCCACATTTGATGTTGTGGGCATCCCATTTATCACAACATTGTCCCAGTAAGCATGGCTAGTGCCTGAGGTGGCTTGAGCTTTTATTTTAAGCACCAGAGTACTGCCGTTCAGAGAACTTGTTGAAACTGTCCCCGATTCGTCTTCCACGTGTGTCACAGGATCTGCCCACAAAACATCACCCGCACCGTCTATATTCGTGTAAAATTCAATGAACTCAGTGGAAAAACCCAAGCTGACATTTACCCAATCGACGGATATTGATATGTCCGTATAATTGGATATATCAATCGTTTCAGTTATCCACCAAGCATCATTACCACCAGCACCGGTATCAGAAACTTCAAATCTGTTTCCTACCACCGCAACAATAGCCTCAGGATCACATAATCCTGTGTCCAACGTCCATTTATTACCTGTTCCCGCGGTTGTGCCGTTGGCATAAGGAAAATACTCACTCCATATACCCTGCGGGGCCGGCGCAGGCTCCACCGTAAATTTCCCATAGCCGGCCGTGTCCGCCGTGTGGCCGCAGGACACGCTCGTGTTTCCCGCGGCGTCTTTTGCTTTCACCCTCCAATAATATGTCGTGCTGTCGGCGAGCGTAGGCGACCACGAAGTGCCCGCCTGCCAGGGCGAGTTATCCAGAGCGCCTGAATCAAATGTCGTCACCTCATCTATCTCAAAATAATACTGCACTCCTCCGGAAACCGTATCAACTGCGGTTAAAACATCAAGCGAAGTTGTGTTCAATACCTCGATGGCATTATTTGCCGGAGTGGAACATCCAACGTTCGTAGGAGTTGTCTTGTCAATTTTGAAAGCTATAGAGCCGGTATTTGCCGTTGTCGTTGAACTAAAAGCTCCGTTAGAATCCTCAAGCCAC
>SWCC01017321.1_pt1 | contig 13991 bp, 12 predicted proteins | sample 4692971 | NCBI WGS metagenome assembly SWCC01 (sample SAMN10267277, study PRJNA491770) | bioreactor metagenome | isolation source: DHS bioreactor inoculated with subseafloor sediment | place: Japan: off Shimokita Peninsula | collected 2006-08 | reverse complement strand
AAAAGCCGAACAGCACCTTGCCGTGCAGCCAGAAAGCGATGATGACGCCCACGATCCCGAAGGGTATCGCCAGCATGATAATTACCGGCTTGATCAGCGAATTGAAAAGAAGAACGAGAACGATATAGATAAGAAAAATAACGGTTATGACGGCGTACTTCAACGCCCCGCCGGATTCGCGCGTGTCCTGCACCTCGCCTTCAAAAGCCAGCATTACCGTCGGGTATTTGGATAAAATTTTGTAAAATTCGCTGTCCTCAAAATATTCGGCAACTTCCACGGGCGTTATTTCAGAATCCGCTTTTATGTCGGCAAACACTTTTGTTATTCTTTTGCCGTCTTTTCTCTCAATGGAATTGGGCGTTTCGCTTTTGTGAACAGTGACGATATCTCTCATGGGAACAAGATAGTTGCCTCTGTTTTCCACAGGTATGTCCAGTATCTTTTCAATGTTGTTTTTCGCGCGGTCAACTGTCGTAAAACGCACCGCTATTTCTTCGTCGTCGGTGGGCAGATTGTATATGACCGTACCCTCAAGAGCCGCGCGTATGGTAGAGGATATATCGGATGGCGTAATAGCAAGCCGCTTGATTTTTTCACGCTTGAGGCTTATCTTGTATTCGGGGTTGGTCATGGGACGGGATATTTCCACATTCAGAAGGGCGGGGTGCTTTTTCATCGCTTCCGCCATCTTTTCGGCGGCTTTATTTCTCAGCGCGTCATTGTTTTCCATGACGACAAGTTCTATGGGGCTGCCGCTGGACTGACCCCAGCGGCTTTTGGAGAATCTCATTTCTTTCAGGCCGTCTATCTTCATTATTTTGGATTTCCATTCTTTTATCAACTGGTTCGCCGATTTTGTGCGCTTTTCCTTCGGCACTATTTCGGCGTTCATGCGGAACTTGTTTTCCTCCACCGATCTCCCGCGGCGGCTGCTGGCCACGCGCGTTCTGAAACCTATCACTTCTTTTCCCAGATACCCGGAGAGGACATCCTCTATTTTCCTTGTCGCTTTTGCCGTGTCATAACGGTCGGCTCCCGCGCCGGCATTGCCGCTTATGGTGATACTTCTCGTTTCTTCCCGCGGGAACATAACGAATTTCATCTTTGTTTTCACGATGTAGCCCGAGAACAAAAGCAGTGAAAAAAAAGCAAGGAACACCATCCATTTGTAGGGAAGGACTCTTTCCAGCAGGTTTCCGTATTTGTTTTCCACTTTGTCAAACCAGTGTCCGTCGGGGGTTTCCTCACGCTGATCCCCGCGGGCGACCTCCGCCGAGGGTCTTATGAATTTGCGGATAATTTTTTTTATTTTCGAAAAATCCACCCGCATGTGTCCGGGCAGTATTATCAGCGATTCCAGGAGGCTTGCCCCCAGCATAAAAAATATAATCATAGGAATAAATTTAAGCATCTGGACGAATCTTCCGTTGAAAAAGAGAAGCGGAAGAAAGGCTATGCATGTTGTCAGCACGCTTGCCACGACGGGGAAAAACACCATTGAGGTGCCTTTTACAGCCGCGTCTTTTGAAGACAGGCCTTCCGAGCGCAGGCGTGAAATATTTTCCGATACCACGATGGCGTCATCCACTATCATTCCCATCACGATGATAACCCCCGCGAGGGTCACGTTGTTTATGGTGTAGTCCATTATCCACACGCAAATCATTGTGAAAAACAGCGTAAACGGAATCCCCGTCGCCACCCACACGCCCGACTTGAAATTCAGAAAAATAAAAAGCGTTATCAGTATCAGCGCAAATCCTATGGAGCCGTTCGTCGCTATAAGAGACAGCCGGTTTTTGAGATCCACGGATTCATCGTCGAGCGTGACAATTTGTATGCTCGTTCCTTCAAGATTGTTCTTACGGTAGAGGCCGGTTTTTTTCCGCACGGATTCAATCGCTTCCAGTATGCCGTATGCGCTGTTTTTTACGACCCTCAGCATTACGGCTTCATGGCCGTTGATTTTAAAAATTGATTTGCTCTCTTTGTAGGTCTTCACCACATCGGCTATCTGTCCCAGCTTCACAACCTGTCCCTCAAAGCCGCCCTGAATTATAAGGTCATTCAGTTTTGGAACAGTGTCCAGTTCCGATATCAGCGTTACTTTTGGTTCGCTCTTTATTTCTATGCTGCCCGCCGGCTGGCGGATGTGGTTTGCTCTGACCTCACGCATGACGGTATTAAAAGGAATATTAAATTTGCGCAGTTTCGCAGGGTCCGCCATAATCCGGATTTCCTCCTGAAGATAATTGGTTCTGTCAATGCTGTTGACTTCGGGAAGGTTCAGAAGCTGATTTTCAAGAGCGTGCGCGTACTCCTGCAGACGTTTCCTTGACTCAACATTGTGAAGATGAGTCTCTGTATCTATAACGGCTATGTCTATAATCGCCATTTTGCTGGTCTTATGCACCCTCACGGTGGGGGCGTCCGTGACATCGTCCGGCAGTTTCGCGTCCTGCGCGGCGTTCCTCACATCCATGATGACTTCGTCTCTGTTGGGCAGGTTCTGTTCCAGCTCGACCGAAACATTGGAACTCCCGTCGCTGGATGTGCTCGTGACCCTGTAAACGCCGTCAAGGCCTCTGACCTGTTCTTCCAGGGGTTTCGTCACAAAGTGCTCCACCTCTTCGGCAGTCGCCCCCGGATAACGGGCGCGTATGCGCACGAAGTCAAAAGTCACGTTCGGCATCTCTTCTTTGCTTGTGTTGTTCCATGCGAAGATACCGCCGATAAAGACAACGCCGAATATTAAATTGGTCAGCAGATGACGGTCAACAAAATAAGCGATTATTTTTTCTAATAAATTCATGTTCTCCCATTAGACGCGTCCGCACGTCCATAAGTTACAAATTATAGCAAAAAACCCGAAAAAGGGGACGTCCTTAATAAAATGTGACGGCGCTTGTATTCGGGCTGGGCAGGAGAAAAATCGAGTATATTAAAAATAAATCAGTCAGCTATTCAGAAACATATCAATAAACTTAAAGAAAAAGGAATTATTAAAAGAATAGGAAAGACAAAAGGTTATTGGAAAATAATAGAGCAGTGAAACAGCAAACAAAATTCAAAGACACAGAAATAGGCAAAATCCCGTCAGATTGGGAAGTTAAAGATTAGCGAGCGGGGTTACAAGCGCTGATTCTGCACAGGCTTCTGAAGGAACGGCGCTCTTATGTGAGAGCCCTCGCCAAAAGTCTGGCCAGGAAGATAGAAAACAATAATTATACGGTTACCAGCCTCCACAGCAACAGGACCTGATACGGAAACTGGAAAAGATAATGCGGAAGAGGATAGCGCGCAAAACAATGGACGACCTGGACTATAACGTCCCCAAACCCAAAAACACATCCCGGCCAAGAAGCTCCGGCCGTCCCCGCCGGTTTGGAAGCAAATTCTCCGGCGCCAGAAAATCCCCCGCCCCCAGGCGTCATTATCGTCGTTAAGCCCGCGCGCCGCTACCGTCATTAAATCAGTACCCCTGACTGCCGGCAGGCCCGTAGCCAAGTAAAATTTGCACTTTGTTGTGAGGTCTAAATTTGCTAAAATATACGAAATGAACAGAGCGTTTATCCCGTATAAGGGAATCGGGTATGAAATATAGCAAATGAAAAAAGAAGAACTAATTAAAAAACTTGAAGATATTGAGTGGGAAGATTTTGAAGTAAAGGAAGCCAAGACAGCAGTTCCTAAAAACAGTTGGGAAACTGTAAGCGCCTTTTGCAATACGGCGGGAGGATGGTTAATTTTTGGCGTTAAAAAAGCAGGGAAGAAATACGATGTAACGGGCGTTGATAATCCTGAAAAAATTGAGCAGAATTTTATTACAGTCCTTAGAGGTGATAAATTTAATAAAAAGATTGCCGTAAAAAGCAAAAAATACAATATAAACGGAAAAGATGTTCTTTCATTTTATATACCGTCATCCTCGACAAAAGATAATCCTGTATATTTCAATACGCCCCATAATACATTTATCAGAACCGGGAGCGGTGATCAGCGCGCGACAAAAGAAGAGATTGATGCAATGTATAGAATGTCGTCATTCAATAAAAAAGATAAAGAAGTTACTGATTTAACAATTGAAAATCTTGACAAAGAAACAATCGCAAATTACAGGACATATTTAAAAAACAGAGAACCGGAACATCGGTATAATAAGTTTTCGGATAAAAAATTGCTTTCAAAATTAGAGGTTCTCAAGGGGAAGAAAGTCACCATTGGCGGACTGCTGGTTTTCGGGACAGAAGAAAGCATTAATGAAATTATTTCGGATTTCAGGATTGATTATCTTGAAATAATGGGAATATCTTACAGTGATGCTCCCGAAAGATACACATACAGGCTTTCCCATGAAAAAAATCTTTTCAATTATTATTTCAGCATAATGGAACGACTGATAAAAAAAATTGATATACCTTTCAAGCTGACGGGCGCTTTCAGGGATGAAAATCCGTCGCAGTTAATCGCTGTCAGGGAAGCTTTAGTTAATCTTCTGATGCACAGTGATTATTTCAGCAGCGCGAAACCACGGATCAGATCTTTTATAGACAGGATAGAGTTTTTTAATCCCGGCTCTCTTCCTAAGTCAATTGAACGCATAATCAAAGAAGATTTTTCTCTGCCCAGAAATCCGGTTATAGCAAAAATATTCAGGGTCATTAGATTGTCGGAAAATATCGGTTCAGGATTTCATAAAATGATAGCTGGATGGAAGGAATATTATAAAGCCGCTCCTGAAATAACAGGGGATATTGATTATTACAAAATTGTATTCGGGCTGGGCAGGAAAGGCATAAAAAAAGGTGGTACAACCCCCCAGAAAGGTTCCCAGAAAAAGTTCCCAGAAAAGGTTCCCAGAAAAAGTTCCCAGAAAATTATTGATATTATAAAAGAGAATTCCAATGTTACTATTGCGGAACTGTCATTAAAAATTGGCATAAGTGATAGAGCTGTAAAAAAACAGATTGCGTCATTAAAAAATAAATGTATCCTTAAGCGCATTGGGCCGGATAAGGGCGGTCATTGGGAAATAATAGAGCGGGGTTACAAACGCTGATTCGCGCCTGACTTGACCCCCGTCCAGGCGCGAAAGCCGTAATAATGCTATAATGCGGAAAGTAACAGTTGACTAAAATATCAACAAAAGGAAAATTTATGAAATTCAAAGATTTTGATCTGGATCCCCGTCTTAATGAGGGGATCAGGCGCTCCGGTTATGATGAGCCGACGCCCGTTCAGGAGAAAGTAATCGCTCCGGCGATGGAGGGGCGCGACCTTATAGGCAGCGCCCAGACGGGCACGGGAAAGACCGCGGCCTTCGTCCTGCCCATTCTGCACAGGCTGCTGAAGGAACGGCGCTCTTATGTGAGAGCCCTCATCGTCACTCCGACGAGGGAGCTGGCGGAACAGATAAACGAGAACATTGACAACCTCAAATCCGGCACGGGAATACGCAGCGTCACCGTTTACGGCGGCGTGGGAGCCAATCCCCAGATAAAAGCCCTGCGGGGGGGCGTGGACATAATCGTGGCCTGCCCGGGACGGCTGCTGGACCTGATAAACCAGGGCTATGTGAAACTGGGCAAGGTGGAGACGCTGGTGCTGGATGAGGCGGACCGCATGCTGGACATGGGCTTTCTCCCCGACATAAAACGCATCATCACATATCTGCCGGTGAAGAGGCAGACGATGCTCTTCTCGGCGACATTTGCCCGGGAAATAGAAGCCCTCGCGAAAAATGTCCTTCACAATCCCAAACGCATAGCCCTAGGCCTCAGCGGCCCGGCTCACACCGTCTCTCACGCCTTATATCCCGTGCCCCAGCATCTGAAAAGCCAATTATTGCTGAAGGTGCTGGAACACACGGACACGAATTCCGTCCTCATATTCACGCGCACGAAATACCGCGCCAAAAGTCTGGCCAGGAAGATAGAAAACAATAATTATACGGTTACCAGCCTCCACAGCAACAGGACTCAGGGACAGAGGCAGAAGGCGCTCAAGGGCTTTAAGGACGGGACATATCACATAATGGTCGCCACGGATATCGCGGCCAGAGGGCTGGATGTGGAGAACATCTCCCATGTGATTAATTTTGATATGCCCGGCACCGCCGATGATTATATTCACCGCATAGGGCGCACGGGCAGGGCGGAACGCTCGGGCGACGCCTTCACCTTCATCACGCCCGACGACGAGGACCTGATACGGAAACTGGAAAAGATAATGCGGAAGAGGATAGCGCGCAAAACAATGGACGACCTGGACTATAACGCCCCCAAACCCAAACACACATCCCGGCCAAGAAGCTCCGGCCGTCCCCGCCGGTTTGGAAGCCCCAAATCCTCCGGCGCCAGAAAATCCTCCGCCCCCAAGCGTCATTATCGTCGTTAAGCCCGCCTCGCCGCTACCGTCATTAAATCAGTATCCCTGACTGCCGGCAGGCCTGTCACGCCCCGGCTCCTAAGCTTTACTTTAAGGCCATATTCTTGTTAGGTTGACAATAAAAAGAAACAACAGGTTGACAATAGGTTGACAATAAATCACAATAGAACATGGATATAAAGAAGACAATCATCGACAGGTTAAAAAAAACGGCATACTTCAGGGTGAGCGACATACAGGCGATCACGGGTGTTACCAGACAGGCAGTAAACAAACACGTTAAAGATCTGGTTGTCAGCGGAAAAATAGTAAAAATAGGAAAAACAAAGAATGTCAAATATGCGATCCGTGGTAAAGCCGTCGCGATAGGAATACAATCCAGGGCAAAATATATTATTAAAGGGTTACGGGAAGATGAAGTTTTCAGCGAGCTGGAGCTGAAGTATAATTTGAAGAGCATACTGAGGAAAAATGTGTCAGATATATTCGGCTTTTCGTTTACCGAGATACTCAATAATGCCATAGACCATTCACAATCGTCGGATGTGGCAGTATGCATTGGAGCGGATAATTACAGTTTAAGTTTTTCAATCATAGATTACGGGGTAGGGATATTCAATAACATTATCAGGGAATTCAAGCTGAAAGATGAATTTCAGGCAATACAGGAGTTGATTAAGGGAAAAACAACAACCGCAAAAAGCGAGCATTCGGGAGCGGGGCTGTTTTATGTTTCAAAAATTGCTGACGAGTTGGTTATTCGAAGTGATAATACTGAGTTAAGATTTGATAATAGAAAAAAAGATACGATGATACGGAACATCAGGCACAGGAAAGGCACAGCAGTTGAATTTAACATAAGCAGAAATTCAAGGAAGGACTTAAAAAGTGTATTTGATTTGTACAGCGGGGAAAAATATGAGTATGAATGGATAAAAACTTCTATTCTGGTAAAACTGTTCGCCGCGGGAAAAGAATATATTCCTTCTCGTTCTGAGGCGAAAAGGCTGCTTTATAATTTACAGAAGTATAAAAAAATAATTCTTGACTTCAAAGATATACGGGGGATAGGCCAGGGTTTTGCGGATGAAATATTCAGGGTTTTTAAAAACAGATATCCCGATATAATCATAGAAACGATAAATACAAACAGGGCGGTAACGGCCATGATAGGGTTTGTAAAAAAAACGGTTGACAATAAAAAGAAACAACAGGTTGACAATAGGTTGACATAAGCCTTTGCCAAGTAAAAGCTGCATTTCTCTTGAAGTTATAAAAACAGGGGAAGGATACACTATGGAGCTTAAAGAATCTTTAAACAGTTCCGTTGGTAAAGAGATATGCGCTTTCGCGAACGCGTCAGGAGGAAAAATTATTCTTGGCGTAAAAGACGGTGTAAGCGACGGTGTAAAAGACGGTGTAAAATTAACAAAAAATCAGGGAAAAATATTTAAGAAAATAAAAGACAATCCGCATATCACTGCTGAAGATTTATCGGATTTGATAGGAATAAATAAAAGAAATGTTGAGAAAAACCTCTCTAAATTACAAGCGTTAGGAATAATAAAAAGAATAGGCTCCGACAAGGGCGGGCATTGGAAAATATTATGGGAGGCACAAATGACCAAAGTCTTGATGATTTCGTTCCTAAACCCAATATTTTAACGGCATATTCATTGAAAAAAAACTGTTTCTCAAGTATAATTGAAATAGAAGTAAAGCTCGATTAGCAAAATTTAGTGCATTTTGGAAACGAGGGAAAGGGAAAAAAACGGTAGCAAGGAATTATGAAGAAAGCCAAAGTTAAAGCAAACATCGTAAAAATACCAAAGGGTAAAACCCCGCTCCAATTACTTACCCTCAGCTATAAACGGGCAAGGGCTATCCGGCATCTTCAAAAGATTAATAAGGTAATTGTAAAACAATGAGACCCATAGCAGAGATACAGAAGTTAAAACAAGTTGTACGTAATCTTACTGAGGTAGATTATACACCGGTTCTTGTAGGAGGTTTAGCATTAACTCTTTTCGGTTCAGACCGTGTTACTTTTGATACTGATATTGTCATTCCCTCAATTAAAGACTTATCAGCAGCCAAGCTATTAACTCGTGCTATGCACAAGGCTGATTTTTATTACGTCTACAAATTAGATGATACAGGCGCTCCAACAGATTGGATCACTAATGTTAATATAGCTGCTTCAAGGATAATAATTGATAACCCTGTGACTTTATTTTTTTGGAATCCGGACTTAGAAATGAAGATAGATATCCTTTTAGATTTTCCGTTAAAAACATCAGAGCTACTGGCAACCGCCGAGGATAAAATGCTTGATAAAACAACGATTATAAAGGTAGCGTCGTTAAAGAGCCTCAAAAAGATGAAAGAGATTGCCTTTAAGGATCGTAAGAAATCTACTGACGCTCAGGACTTGGAGTTTATAGCAAGGATTATGAAATCAAAGTTCTGCTGAAATTCTTAAAGGTCCGGGGTAGTACACCTTGAAAAAGTTGAGAAAAGGGCGACACCTTAAAACGGCGTCGTCGGAAAAAAGGCAAATTGTGGCACGTGCCACAATTTAAAGTGAGGTTAAATGTATCTTAAAAAAGTCAGGGTAAACGACATTATTACGGCTAAATACCAGATGAGATTCAACACCGCAACGAAAGATATTGACAGTTTAGCCCTCTCAATAAAAATGAACGGACTCCTGTGCCCGCCTTCGGCAACAATCAAGGGCAGTAAATATATTCTTGTTTTCGGCCACAGGCGGCTTGAAGCGGTGAAGCAACTCAAATGGAAAGAGCTCACCATTATTGTTTTAGACGGGATGGCCGAGAAGGATTTGGTGGTGAAAACATTAGTGGAGAATATTGAGAAGGTTAACCTAACCCCGTTAGAGAAAGCAAAAGCGTATCAGAACATGATTGAGGAACTTGGTATTACACAGCAGGAACTGGCGGATAGGTGCGGGCGGGACCGCTCAGAAATAACTCATCACATACGTCTTCTCACCCGCTTGAATCAGAATATTCTCAACTGGCTGCAAAAAGGGAGTATTTCTTTCGGTCATGCCAGGATACTGATGATTCTGGATGATAAGAACAAACAGCTTGAGATCTGCAAGGAAGTTATAGACAAAGAGTTATCAATCAGAGATACATCTCTTCTTGTGGATAGGGCCCGCCCCAGGGGGGATCTCAGTGATGCAGAAGTTGAATTCAACAGTATTGAGACGGATATTATGAAATCTTTTAAGAGTGAATGGCGCAAGAGAATAAACATCAGGCAGGGGAAGAAAGAAGAAAAACTTGTGGTCTCCTTCAAAGACCGTAACGAGCTCAAGGATTTACTCCAGAGGCTCTCGAAGATTTTATGAAAGGCAAGGATGTTTCCGTTGCGCGACGAATAATTTCCTGTTTACATTAACGGCATATTCTTGGTAAAATTCAGGGTGTTTAATATCAAGGGAGGCACAAATGACCAAAGTATTAAATGAAATCAAAGTTCTGCTGAAATTCTTAGTTGTCTTAATCTTAATCCTGAATGTTGTTCTGGCTATTCAGTTATTTAATGACGCTGCCGTGACCGAAGCTCAGGCGAAATCCCCCAAAGAACTTACCCAAGTGGATATCGTTGCTGTCGGCGGCACCCCGGTTTATTCTTTCAATGGAATTCCTGTAAACGTAAAACAGAAATAGGAGAGGGAGAAAAATTGAAAAACTTGCGAAAAAGGGGGGGTACCTTAAAACGGCGTCGTCGGAAAAAAGGCAAATTATTTCACGTGAAATAATTTAGGGAGGTTCAAATGCAGCTTAAAAAGGTCAGGATAAAGGACATTATTACGGCTAAATACCAGATGCGATTCAACACCGCAACGAAAGATATTGACAGTTTAGCCTGCTCAATAAAAATGAACGGGCTCCTGTGCCCGCCTTCGGCAACAATCAAGGGCAGTAAATATGTTCTTGTTTTCGGACACCGGCGTCTTGAAGCGGTGAAGCAACTCAACTGGAAAGAGCTCACCATTATTGTTTTAGACGGGATGGCCGAAAAGGATTTGGTTGTGAAAACATTAGTGGAGAATATTGAGAAGGTTAACCTAACCCCGTTAGAGAAAGCAAAAGCGTATCAGAACATGATTGAGGAACTTGGTATTACACAGCAAGAACTGGCGGATAGATGCGGCAGGAGCCAGTCTGAAATTGCCAATCATATTCGGCTTCTCAATCGTTTGAATCACCACATTCTTGTCTATCTTGAAAAAGGCGATATTTCCTTCGGACATGCAATGATTCTGATGATGCTTGAGGATAAAAATAAACAGCTTGAAATTTGCGGGAAAGTTATAGCAAATGACTTATCAATCAGGGACACATCTCTTCTTGTTGACAGAGCCCGCCCGCACGGAGAACTTACAGACGAAGAAAAGGAACTTAACAAAATTGAAAGCGACATAATGAAATCGTTCAAGAGCGAATGGCTCAGCAGAATAAACATAAGGCAGGGGAAAAAAGAGGAGAAACTTGTGGTCTCCTTCAAAAATCGTCATGAACTCAAGGATTTACTCAGCCGCCTCTCGCGTATCCTGTGATGGGATCTGCCATAAAGAAGTTACCCGTGAGGCTCAAGCATTTATATGGAGAAGGAGTATGGAAAACTGCAGGGAAAATTGAGCAAAAATTCAAAAAGAAAAAGGGGGTAGAAAAGGGGGTAGAAAGGGGGGTAGAAAAAGGGCTACTTAAAAGAATTGGCCCAGCCAAAGGCGGGCATTGGGAAGTGAAAAAAAATGCAGAATGAACAAACAAAAAAATGAAAAACGATAATTTAGAAATACTCGGCATATTCTGGAAAGTGAACCCGTCAATTAAATGCCCGCACTGTAAGGAGACATTTCCGGCTAAGAAGGCGGGACTCTTTGATATAAGAGACAAAAGATTACCAAAGCAGATTCAGAGCCGTATTAATGGCGAGTTTCAAAGCATAAGACTGGAAGACATAAAAATCGGAAGAAAAGCGGTGCAGTTAGATAAAAAACGGGCGGCATTAAAGGAGAAAACAGCCGCCTTAAAAAAGAAGATAAAAGCTCGTCCTAAAAGAGTGAAAATAGTTACCACGTCGGTAAATATCGGGCAGATTATGGAAAAAATATTACCCGCGACCAGTAAATTCAGATACAACGCAAAAGATTGCAGAGCGCTTTTTGATCCGGTTGATTATGTTTCTTTTAACGGCTTAGAGGCTCAAAAGAAAGTGGAAAGCATTTCATTTTTAGAAGTGAAAACGGGCAATGCGCGTCTTCAGAAGAATCAGAAATTAGTTAAAAAAGCCGTTGAAGAAGGTAAAATCAAATTGAAAAGGTATTAAGATGAACGCCGTTGATTATGAAAAAATCGTTATCTGTCTGTATAAAGAGCAATATTATATATTCGGAGTCTGCCCCTGCTGTAAAAAAATATTCCAGCTCTCCGATTGCGTGATCAATATACCCTCACGAAAAATCACGTTCAAACAGCTTCATGATATTACAAAAGAGCGGGAGAAATTAGAAAAAAAACGGGATGCTTTTGACACCGGGGAATACAAGTATTATGAAAACAATGAAAAATATCAAAGCAGTTTAAGCGAATTTAAAACAGGCGATAAGATCGTTGAAAAAAGAATCAGGAGAAGCGGCAGGAAATTAGCGCTGAAAAAGATTAGCAAAATAGACAAAGTGTTTTCGCAGAAGAATATTGACCCGATAGACACAAGGCTGATTTTCTCCCCGGTTGAGTTTGTGGTCTTCAACGGGATGACGGAAAATAAAAACATTGATTCCCTGCTGTTTTTAGGAAAACATCCGGAATCAGGCTCTCAGGAAAAAATATTAAACTCAATAGGAAAAGTTATAAAAAACGGCAACTTGGAATTTACCCAGATACGTATAGATGAAAACGGCAAAGTGACCTATACATAAGCGCAGGAACAGACGATGATTTCTTTGTCATTTCGGGCGACCCGTGGTGAGCGCAGTCGAACCAAGTGAAAAATCTGGAATTGATTGAGGCGAGGGGGATATAAAACATTATAAATGCAGCTACCAATATTTTCGCCGAGAGCCCGAAATTTGGTAATATGAAGTTGTGAGCAAGAATAAAAATCAAAGTTTTTTGAAATGCGAAAATAAGTCGCGAAAGCAGTATGTCCGCCGTAGCACTGAGCGAAGTCGAAGGGGCGCAGGAGGGTCAACGCCCGGCACCATTGGTTAGTCAATGAATATCCCCCTGTTTTTCTATGAAAATTGAAGAAATGTTGTTCCATCCTGTTTGTAATGACGCGGAAATAAAGCGTATATTTAATATTCAAACTCCTGAAGATTATCTATTAAAACTAAGAGCCGAAACTATTGTAGATAATATGCGATTATTTAGGGTTTATAGAAACAATGCCCTTAGTATGGAGGGGAAGTGGTCAATGGAGGAGTCATTTGATAATAGCCATTATTTGGGATTCATTAACAATCTTCATAGTGGGCAGCGGAATAGTTGTAAAAATATTCTTGCGGGTAATATTTTTTCAACCAATCCGAATGGCAAAATATTTAAGACAAGATATGGCTTAATGATTACTTTGTGCGATTCATTAAGATTCTTTTTTAAATTTATGAATTTAGCACTTATGGATTTTGGCGGACGTGTCCCTGTTTATGTCAAAAGTAATGCTATGCGTATTGCTATACGAGTCATGTTGAAAACTGAGACACTTGATTTTTTGATGGATCCAAGAGGGATTGTCCCTGCCGATATTGCTGAAGCTATGCATTTAACTATACCATTTCAAATGCAATTTATTGCTGGGCATGAATATGCTCACTATCTTTTAGGGCATATATCGGAAGCTAATATAGTAGAGGCTCCTATTATGAATGCAATGTTTTCAAATGAAAAAGATTATAAGCCACTAACTGCCTACACTTATTCACAAAAGCAGGAGTTAGAAGCTGATATGGCTTCTATTATGCTTCCAGAATATAATGATGAAATGAAAAAGAATATTGTTGAGAGTGCTTTAATATGGTTTGGAACTTTAAATTTATATGAAGCTGTACTGGATACGATTTTCCCAATAAGTAACTATGTATATAGAACCCATCCAGTAGCAAAAGACAGATTTTATAATATTTTATCTTCTGTGAAAATGTTAAATGGATTCTCAAATAAAAAATGGAATAGCTTTTTTGATACTATTGAATTCTATAAAGAAAAAATAATAGAAGATGTTAGTTTAAATATTGATATTTATGAGAAGTATGGTTCGGTATATTTAGATAAGCCAAATAGTGAATGGAGAGGGCCAGAATTAATAGATAGGAAAGACTACTATTAGGTCAAGCTTACTTCAATTGTACCGGATTACGCAATTAGGCTGTCATTTGGTATATTATATATATATGAGAGATAATAAAGGTCTTAGTTTTTTTGAAATGGAAAATAAGTCACGAAAGTCAACCCCGGGCACCATTTACTTACCCATTCCGGCTTTAAATCAGGATGAGAGTGTGGTATAATCTACCATATGAAGGAACACAAATGAGTTTAGAACCTGAAAAAAAAGATAAT
>SWCC01005067.1_pt1 | contig 14025 bp, 18 predicted proteins | sample 4692971 | NCBI WGS metagenome assembly SWCC01 (sample SAMN10267277, study PRJNA491770) | bioreactor metagenome | isolation source: DHS bioreactor inoculated with subseafloor sediment | place: Japan: off Shimokita Peninsula | collected 2006-08 | reverse complement strand
GCATCGATCAATCCAAACCCGTGACACCAGAGCGTGGTTTTGTCCTTGGCGAGCAACATGATCTGATGATTTTGCGCGCCTGTCTGAAATTTGACCCGATGCTTCCGACTTCGCGTTTGGGTTTCAAGTTCGCCACCGACGGGTCCGGTCAATCCGCGATGTATGCCATCTCGGCCTTCGTGCAGGAGCCAGGGTAATGTCGCGCAAACGTCTTAACTTCTTCGGCCTGCGCCGGTTCGCCAGCCACGAAGATGGCAGCGTATCGCTGGAGGCGTTGATCCTGATGCCTTTGGTATTGTGGGTATATGCCGCAATGTTTTCGATCTTCGAGACCTATGAAGAATACAGCCTGAACCAAAAGGCGGCCTTTACAATCGGCGACATGATCTCGCGCGAGACGTTGCCCATCGACAGTGATTACCTGGGCGGCGCGCATGATCTTTTGGACTATATCACCCAGTCGCAAGGCCCATCGACGTTGCGGGTCAGTTCGCTTCAGTATGACAAAAAACAAAACAGGTTCTATGTGCACTGGTCCCGCGCACGCGGAGCTGACTCTGCGGTCACAGATGCCGACGTCGCATCATGGACAAACCGGCTGCCCAGCATCCCCGACGACGAATATATCGTGGTGACCGAAACGACGACAACATTCACCCCGCCGTTCAACATCGGACTAGGCCAGCCCGAGATCAATAATTTCGTCTTCACCCGCCCCCGCTATGCCCCCCGGGTTTTGTACACCGGCAGGTAAGCAAGGCCCGATGTCGGGGTGTGAAATCGGTTGGCCGATAGGCCAATTGGCCCGAAAAATGCATCTCTGTGCAGTTTTCCGGAAATGAACACGCGCCATGTAAAGTGGGCCGAGCGGCTATTCCGCCCGCAGGGCATTCACGGTCATGTGGGTAATCTTCTCGCCGGTGTTCGCGTCGACCAGAACGGGCACAATCGGGTCTCCGGTTTCGCGTGAGACCAGCGTAACAGACGGCTCGCCCGGTGGCGGGACATGCGCATTCGCCCACTCGATCAAGGACACCAGCATCGGATACAGCGCCTTGCCCCGTTCTGTCAGGCGGTATTCTTGGCGCAGCGGTCGCTGCTGGTAGGGTTCGCGGCGCAGCACGCCTGCCGCCTCGAGCTTGCGCAACCGGTCGGCCAGAACATGGCGGGTGATGCCAAGACGTTCTTGCATCTGGTCGAACCTGCGGACACCCAGAAAGCAGTCGCGCAACACCAGCATGGTCCAGCGGTCGCCGACCACGGACAGGCCCCGAGCGACAGGACAGGCTTCGCTTTGAAGATCGTTCCATTTCATCCGAGTATCGTAGCAGGGATTGACAGGTTCCGAAAGAGAACTTACCGATAGTGAGTTCCGAAAAGGAATGCACCTTTCGGCAGTGCGTTGATTGGTGGCAGCAGGCAGGCAAAGGTGGGTCAAAGACCATGAACAACGCGAGACCATTTTTGACCTCAGCGGTACGCTCTAGTTTTCACCAGGGTGTCGGACGATGACCTCGGGCGGTGCAGCAACCGCGCTCTCCGACGCGGCGGCGAATGCGCGCGCGTCCCGCACACGGCTCATGCTCGAGGCACCCATCGCCCCCACCCTTGCAAAGCTGGCAGCGCCCAATGTGATCGCAATGTTCGTGCAGGCCGCCCAAAGCATTGCCGAGGCATATTTCGCCAGCCTGCTGGGCGTAACTGCGCTGGCAGGGCTGGCATTGGTGTTCCCGCTGGTGATGCTGACGCAGATGCTCTCGGCGGGTGCAATCGGCGGTGCAATTTCGGCATCCATCGCGCGCGCACTCGGGGCGGCGGATGTTGGACGGGCAGCGACCCTCACGCTGGCGGCGTGGATCATCGCGGCGGGCCTTGCCGTGATTATGGCCGTGCTGGTCGCATTATTTGGCACGCAATTTTTCATGATGCTGGGGGGTGGGAACGAAACGGTGGCCGCCGCGACGACCTATGCGCTGGTCTTCTTTCCCGGCTGCGCGGCAATCTGGCTTTGTAATGCCTCGCTCAGCGTGATCCGGGGGACCGGAAACATGCAGATGCCCGCGCTTTTGCTGCTACTGGTGTCGATTATTTCCATCCCCCTTTCGGGCGGATTTGCCCTTGGCTGGGGGCCGTTGCCCGCGCTTGGCATGGCCGGGCTTCCGCTTGGTGTCGTTTTGGCGTTCACGGTCGGGGCGTTCGTCGCCATCGGGTATATCGTCATGGGGCGGACAGGGCTGTCCTTTCGGGGTGGAATCGGACGCCTTAACCTTGGCATGTTCAGCGACATCCTGCGGGTGGGCACACTGGCCGCGATCAACACGGTGCTGACAACGGTCACCATCATCATGATGACGGGGCTGGTCGGGCGTTACGGCGAAGGGGCGCTGGCGGGCTACGGCCTTGGCGCGCGGCTGGAGTTCCTGATGATCCCGGTCATCTTTGGCATAGGTGCTGCGATGACCGCCATGGTCGGGGCAAATATAGGCGCAGGCCGCACCGACCGCGCGCTGCGCGTGGCCTGGACCGGTTCCTTTGCTGCGGCGGGTATCGTGGGCGGCATCGGCCTGCTGCTGGCGGTATTTCCGGACCTCTGGCTGGGCATGTTCCTTGACCCTTCCAACACCTTGGCGCTTGATGCCGGGCGCAGTTATTTCCGCCTTGTCGCGCCATTCTATGCCTTCTTCGGGCTGGGGCTCGCGCTTTATTTCGCATCGCAGGGCGCGGGCAGTATGGTCTGGCCGGTGATCAGCAGCTTAAGCCGCATGGCCGTGGCGCTGGTTGGCGCGCTGATCCTGACGACATACACAGGAATGGGCGTTAACGGTATTTTTGCCGCCATCGGCTGCGCCATGCTGGCCTATGGGATGATCATCGCGCTGGCCATCCGGCGCAGCGGTTGGAGAAAGGAAAAACCATGACAGCACTGTATCTCGAGGATTACAAAGCAGGACAGACCTTTGGTTCTGGCCGCAAAAGCGTGACCGAAGAAGAAATCATCCGCTTCGCGACCGAATTCGATCCGCAGCCCTTTCACCTTGACCCTGAGCTGGCCAAGGGCACCTTTTTTCGCGGCTTGGCGGCAAGTGGTTGGCACACAGCGGCGCTGACGATGCAGCTTCTTGTTGGTGGTGAGATGACCCCGGCCAACGGGATTATCGGCGCGGGGTTTGAATCGCTCAACTGGCCCCGGCCCGTCCGGCCCGGTGACACGCTGCACGTCGTTTCCGAAGTCCTCGAGGTGCGGCCTTCCAAATCCCGCCCGACGCAGGGCATGATCAAAGTGCGCAGTACAACATTTAACCAGAATGACGAGATCGTTCAGGACTCTGTTGGTAATCTTGTCGTCATGGCACGGCCCGCAGACACGCCGTAAATCACGCAGAGAAAGCTGCCGTTTGAGGGTACGCAACGAGTGTGCCCCGCCGGCCCGTCGGGCGTATCCAATACCTTTGAACTTTGACAGGCAGGCGTGAGCAAGCGTAGTTTACTGCATGAAGAAAATTGTCATTTCTTGTTTGTTTCTGGGCATTTCAGCTGCGGTATTGGCGTTATACGTTTGGCCACATTTTTCTCAGATTAAGCACTACGCCCTTGAGGAACTAAAAGGGCTAACATGTGAAGAGCTTGGTCAAAGGCACGAAGAAGTAATCTTTGCATATCATGATGCCGCTATTCGCGACTTTAGCAGAACCGGCGCGTTTCCGGATGACCTTGGACTGCCACAAGCGAATGACCTGCCATATGTCATTTTGATGGAAAAGTTCATTCAGGACAACGATCTACAAGGGTTCAATCTGTCCAAACCCCATGCCCTGTCCACATCAGGGCCGGAGTATGAGTTCTTTGCTGAAATAACCCGTATATGCGCGGCAAGCCCGTCATTGGATGCATCACAAGCAGTCGACCAAGCCGCACAGAACCTTAATCTGACGGATTAGCCTGCCAATCAAGTGAGGCCGTCGTAGACTTTGAAAACCAACCTGTTCATTATTGCCAGAACCCTCAAAACAACTTGCCAGAAAGGGTCTGCGTTTGGGACAATATTACAGGGCAGGCCTTATATGTTTCGGGATATTTTTGTCCGCCAAGGCACAGGCCGGTTGTCCGCAAGGACAAGAACCCATCACATCATGCGAGATCAAGGGCCGAAACACCGAGGTCTTTGCGTGCTTTGACGATCAGATTGCGACGTATAGTTATGGACCAATCGGCGGGGCACCAGACCTGTTCTTGTCCGAGACCATCGAGGATGTAGATTTCGAGCCGTGGTCGGGCATCGGCAAGGCGATCCACGAGAAGGTCACATTTTACAACGGCGATTACAGCTACGAAGTTGGAGGCGGGTTTGACCGACCGTTTTCCGAGGAAGAAATGTTGCTTCCCACCCGGCGCTTTGGCTGGCTCGACGTTGCACAAAACGGTGAGACGCTGAACACGCTTGATTGCATCCCAGAAACGGTGACCTACGGGTTTGGCGGCGGAATCTATGATGCCAAAGTGGCTGCGGGCCTCGAATGGGACGATTATTCCAAGACATGGCGGCCTGATCCCAATCGTCCAATGGCCCCACCCGCGCAGGCACCGATCTTGATGAAGGGCACAGATGTCGGGATGGTTGAGGACTGCCTACCCCCCGAGGAATTCAAACTGTTCGGAATAAACTTGGGGTATCACGTCGCAGATCTTGCCAAACTTGTACCGCCAGTGGTCGGTGAGGCGATCACGGGTCGCGGCCTTGAGTTTGAACGGTTCATGTATGACGGCCTCCGTATGGATACATACCAGGGCGCTATCATAGAAATGGAAGCCACAACGCCGTTTTGGGAGATGCCGTCAGGCATCAAAGTCGGATCAACACGCGGAGAAGTTATCAGCATTCTAGGCCGCGTTCCCAATGGGGCCGCAGCCACATCGAAAAAGTTCGGTGCCCTCGTCTGCTTGGACGATCGGGAGACTGCTGCTGAATGGTATGTCGTGATTAATTTTGGACACGATAAACGCGTCCAAAGCATAAGTTTTGCGAGTATTTCGCCTTAGCGTGTTACCATACGCGGGTGCAAAATAAGAACGATTAGAAACGGGTAACGGGTTAAAGCTTGCCTGTTTTGTCTGGCTGGTCGCGGACCGCCATCATCGTTGAAATAACCTCGGCCATGTATTTGGTCTGGTTTCCGGGTGTCATCCCTCCGATGCCAATCCGACGGCCCATCCGCCACCACAGGCCGGGACGCCAAACCCTGTCGGCACCAGTGCCGGGCTTTGTACGCAGCAAGAAACCGTTGGATGGTTTGAACGCGAAAACGCCACGATCAATGTGTTCGATGTCTTCGACACGCGCGATCAAAGTGCCGTCGCTGCCCCGCAAAACATGCGCGGTCAGTTCGATCGTCCCTTCGGTTGCGCGCCGCATAAAATCGGCCATCCAGATTGCGCCGCCGCCAACGACCAGCAAAAATAGATGCCAGCCCAAACCGGGTGACGATGTGAACGCCACATAGATCAGAAACATGCCCAGAAAACCCAGCGAAATCAGCCCGATCAACCGCCGCCCGGACGAGGCGCGCGCAGTGGCCAGAACGGTGTCGTCTTTGGGGAATTCAAGCGTCATGGCAAAGCCTCAGGTTAGGGTCGCTTTGCGTACCTTGCCCCGTCCCTGTTTGGCAAGCCTATTGGTCGCTTGCAGCGTTTAATCGTTCCGCGATGGCTTGCGCCGGTCCGGTTCCCTTTTGGTCGGGCGCGACAGCACCTCTTGGAGGCGACCCGCATAGGCTGCACGGGCAGTATCATCCATGCTTGCAAGTTCTTTCAGCCACGCGTCTTGCACGGCCTGCTGGACGGCAACACTCGCGTTGGCCTGTTGATCAACCGCCGAACGGACGCGGGCAATGTCGAAAGGTTCGGCGCGTATGGCCGATACGACCTCGCTATATAGCGCCCGCCGTGCTGTCCGGGTCAGATGACCCGCTGGCTTGTTTCGCCGCAATTCGTTGAACAGGTCGCGCCTGCGCTCTTTCTCGAGGGCTATGATGTAAGCGGTGCCATAGTCGCGCATATTGCCACCGGCCCCGCCGTGCGGTCCGTCAAACCGGTACGCCGCCCCTGCAACCAACCCGGCAACCAGCAGGTTCACCCCGAGCGATAGCCCCAGTGCCCACCGCATCCATTTGCCGTTTCCTGTCAGTTTCGATGCCATGGTCTATCCCTCTTCAATGTCCCAGCCAAAGGCTGACAGGTCCGGCAATGCAGTGTCGTCTACGGATGCATAAGCCGTGCCCGTAATTATTTGCGTCGCAATATCAGGCAGATTGCTGGGCGGGGCCACCCCGATCCAGAACCCGACAGCGGTGGCCGTGACCAACCCGCCAAATACAGGTGCGCCGCCGATGGCTTGCCAGATTGCGCGCCAGCCGCCCGACTTGGCCTTGGGCTGCTGTGCCACGGCATCGGCCATGATCCTGTCCATCAGCCCTTGGGGCATGGCAGGCGGGGTCGCCCGCGCGTCTTGGAACAAGGCCTCGAGCATATCTGTGTCAGGTTTTGTCATCATCATATCCCAATGCTTCGCGCTGTCCGGCCAACAGAGCGACCAAAGCGCGTTTGCCCCGCGCCGTCAGGCTTTCCACAGCTTCGACCCCAATATCAAGGATCACGGCAATCTCTGGATTGGCCAAGCCTTCAATGTGGCGCAGCACAACCGCTTGTCTTTGGCGTTCTGGCAAGGCGTCCAATGCGGTCTGAAGCGCGTCTTCGCGCGCGCCACGTTGCAATTTGGCCTCGGCACTCTCGGCTGGGTCGGCGGGCTCCGCGATGTCCTCAAGCGGGACACCACCGCGGCGCTTGCGCAGCCGGTCCGTGCACAAATTGGCCACCACCCGGTACATCCAGGTTGAAACCTTGGCCTCTCCTGTCCGCCACTGCGGCGCTATTTTCCACAGCCGCATCAAGGCATCTTGGGTCACATCCTCGGCCTCGGCCCGATCGCCTAGCACCCGAAATGCATGGCCGAACACGCGTGGCGACAATTGAACGGTCAACAAACGCGCGGCTGCCTCGTCGCCATCCGCATAGCGCGCCAAAAGCGCTGCATCAGGGTCCTCGACCACATCGTCAATGGAGGCATCAAAGCTCATAATCTTAGGGCTAACGGCTGCGGGCGCACCATTCAAGCGCGCCCGCGCCACTAGATTACTCGGACTTGTCGCCGTGGCGCTTGCCATGGTCATCATGCTTGTGGTGTTTGCCGTGCTTGCCACCCATCCGCGCTTTCTCGAATTCTTCAGCGCTTAGTGTGCCATTGCCATCGGCATCCAGCTTGGTGAACATTTTTTCGGGCGAATGGCGACCTGCCATTTCTTCCATCGACAGCTTGCCGTCGTCATTGGCATCCATCCGCTTCATCATCTTGCCGGACCGCTTGTCCATCCTGTCGTCGCCCATGGCCTGCAGCTCTTCTACGGACAACGACCCGTTGCCGTCTTTATCCAGCTTGGTCATCATGCGCTGGCTACGTTCTGCGCGGCGCTCGGCAGCGGCGGCTTGCATTTCGGTCTCGCTCAGAAAACCGTCACCATCTGTGTCGGCTTTGGCAAAACGCGCCTCTGCATGCGCTTTCATTTCTTCCTGCGTCAATTGACCGTCGCCGTTTGTATCCAGTTGAACAAAGCGATCTTGCTGTGGCGGCTCTTGCGCCAGCAAGGCGGTACCGCCCAAGGCAATCAGGCCACTCAACAATGCGATTTGGAAATTTGCTCGGTTTGTCATTTGTTTTTCCTTTGGTGATCTCAATTTCACCTACCGTTTGGCGTGGTGATACTGGGTCAAACGCCGCGGCTGGAAACTTCCGTCGCAAAAAGTGTAAAAAACTTTCCCGGTTCAATTTGCGACATCACGTCGCTATAGCGGTATCCCACCTTTCAATTGCATCCAAACGCACGCATATGAGAAGGGCATCAGGATTGAGAACATGACAGATCACAGCACCGAACTTGCCCAGACAGATACAAACGAACGCGCGATGGCCCCGTCGCTGCTGCGCGGTTGGCGACGCAAATGCCCGAACTGCGGCGCTGGTCCCCTGCTCAAGGGGTATCTCAAGGTCAATGACAGCTGCACAGTCTGCCGCGAAGAATTCTTTCACCATCGGGCGGACGACGGCCCCGCCTATCTGACCATCCTGATCGTCGGGCACCTGATGGCACCTATGCTTCATATCGTGTTTGTTACATGGCGCCCCGAACCTTTGACGCTGTTTACAATCTTTGCGGTTGGCTGCGTCGGCTTGTCGCTCTACCTTCTGCCCAGACTAAAGGGGGCCTTGATCGGTTTCCAATGGGCAAAGGGCATGGGCGGATTTAGTCGCGAATAACGCGCGACACCTATACCGGCCCTGCTGATCGCATGAATAAGGGCCACTTGATGAGCATCGACAAAAGCCAGATCCGAAACGCGTCCACGGTGATCGTGATTCGCAACCGTCACGAAAACCCCAGCATCCTGATGGGGCAACGCGGTGCTCAAGCCGTGTTTATGCCCAATAAGTTTGTGTTTCCAGGCGGTGCGCTGGACGCAGGCGATGCGCATATCCCCCTGGCCAGCCCCCTGCCCGACACCTGCCTGAACCGATTGGCCGAAGATGCCGATGCATCGCTTGCCCATGCTTTGGCCGTCGCGGGCATTCGCGAGTTGTGGGAAGAAACCGGGCTTATCTTGGGCGAAAAGGGACAATGGCAGGGCACGCCCCCGCCCGATTGGGAAACCTTCGCGCAGCGCGGATACCTGCCAAACGCCGCACCGCTGCAATTCGTGTTTCGCGCCCTGACGCCCCCCGGCAGACCCCGCCGCTTTGACGCGCGGTTCTTTTTGGTGGATGCCGATGATGTCGCCACGGATCTGGATGATTTTGAGGCCGCCTGTGACGAGCTTTCTCATTTGCAATGGATTGCCCTGTCGGATGCGCGGTCTTTCGACATGCCCTTTATCACCGAGGTCGTCCTGGCCGAGGTCGAAGCCCGCGCAAAAGAACTGACCCCGCCAAAATCCGTGCCGTTCTTCAAGAACAACGACGAGGAAAGCCTGTTCCTGCGCCTGCGCGGCCGCCCGATGGCAGACTAACCCAGTTTCGGGCAGCTCTTTATTTTGAAAAATTCCGCGCCCACATTAGGCGACGAGCACCAGCATCAAGATAGAGGCAACCAAAACCGCCATTCCGGCCCATTCGCGGCCGGTGATTTTCTCGCGGAAAAACAGGGTCGATGCCGCAACGCTCAGGATCAGCTCGACCTGCCCCAACGCTTTGACATAGGCCGCATTTTGCAGGGTAAAGGCGATGAACCAACACAGCGATCCGCCCATGGACATCATCCCGACCCACGCGGCCACCTTGCGCGCCTGCCAAACGGCGGTCATCTGGCCCGGCTCGCGCAGCTTTAGATACACAGCCATGATGGCCGCTTGCATGCATACCACAGCGGCAAGGGTCACCCCGGCCCGCAAAACCGGCATGTCGGACATGACGGCTAAAGTCGCCCCGCGATAGGTCACCGCCGAAATCGCGAACAAGAACCCCGAAGCAATGCCCAAACCCGTGGCCTTGTTACCCAGATCACGCAGACGAAAACCGTTTTCGCCCTGCTTGGCGGACAAAAGCAACAGCGCCAGCACGCCCAGCCCAATTGCCGCAAAGCCCCAGACCGTCACCCCTTCGCCTAAGATCAGCCAGCTGGTCAAAACGGTCAGGATGACTTCGGTCTTTTTAAAGGTGATGCCAACGGCGAAATTACGTTGCTTAAACAGCAAAACGACGCAGACGGTTGCCAAAATTTGCGCCGTACCGCCCAGCAAACCGTAGGCCCAAAACCCCGGGCCAATCTGAGGCAACCCCATCCCGCTGACCAACAGATAGGCTACCAGACCGCAAACGATAAACGGCGCTGAATATAGAAACCTTGAGAATGTGGCCCCTGCTGCCGACAGGGTTGCTGTCGCCAGATATTTTTGCAACATGAACCGCGCCGTTTGAAAAAAAGCGGCGGCAAGGGTGACGAGGATCCACAGATCGGGCAATGCATCTATCATGCTGTCTCTTATGCGCTTTTAAAAGCCGCCTACCAGCCCTCAATCACAGTTTGGGATCGGGGTTTTCCGTATGCCCGTCCACGGCGATCACCTGACCGGATACCAGCCGCGCCCCGTCTGATCCTAGAAACACCGCCATATTCGCAATGTCGCGCGCCTCGACAAAGCTGCGCATCGACGTGCCCGACGCATATCCCTCATAGACCTGATCTCGGGTCATGCCTTTGGCTGCGGCCTCGCGGGCCAGCACGCCTTCCATGCGCGGGCCTTCGACCGAACCGGGGCAGATCGCGTTGGCGCGGATACCAAAGGGGCCCAGCTCCATCGCGAGGGTTTTCATCAGCCCGATCATCGCCCATTTCGCCGCCGCATAGGGCGCGCGATTGGGATAGCCGTAAATGCCCGCCGTGGACGAGGTGATGATAATCGCACCGCTGCCCGCCACCTTCATCAAGGGGGCTGCGTGTTTGGCGGCGATAAACGCACCTTCCAGATTGACGCTGACACAGGCGCGGAAATCATCCAGCGCCACGTCTTCGATTAGCGCCGTCGGCCCCGCAATCCCTGCATTGCCGCATAGCACGTCGATATGGCCCATCTCGGCGATGATCGACGCCATGGCGGCCTCGTCGGTGGCGTTGGCCACGCGGTGATGCCACTGCGCCGGACAGTGATCCAGCGCCGCGCGGTCGGTGTCGGTCACCCAGACCTCGAACCCCGCCGCCGCAAAACCGTCGCCCATGGCGCGCCCGATGCCTGACGCGCCCGCCGTGATCAGAACCCGTTTCAACGGGGCGCGCCGACATAGCGGCCAACGCCTTCGGGCTGCGGCAGGTTGGCGTGCGCATCGGCGAACCGCACCAGCGCGGCCTCGATTTCTGGGCTGGGGTTTGACGGCTTGCGGGTTTGCAGGCTGACGTGCAGCAGGAAATGTTCCCCCGTGGCCAGCAAGCGGTCGCCTTCATACATCTCGTGCCACAGGTGCATCTTTTTGCCCGCCCCCATCAACACCCGCGTGCGGACCTCAATCAACGCGCCGGCATGGGCCTCGTCCACATGGCGGATATGAGTTTCTGCGGTGAAATAGCTGCCACCCGACGCGATATAGTCGGCATCACAGCCGATCAGTTCCATGAACCGGTCGGTCGCATCGGCAAAGGCTTGCAGGTATTTCGCCTCGGTCATGTGGCCGTTGTAATCGGTCCAATCCAGCGGCACGGCGCGGCGCACGGTCAGCACCGGCTGGCTGGCGTCTGCAATGTCATCGGCCCGCGCGTCCAGAACCGTGCCTGCGCGCAAGGTCGCCTCGTGTGCTTTCATCAACCGGCCCGCGCCCCAGTCCTGCTGTTTCAGCGCGCGCATCATCGACACCAGATTGTTGTCGCGGATGCGTTCCAGATCGCGGATGCCGTAAGCGCCGGACTGTTCGTCAGATTGCCCCGCAATCAGATCGACCAATTCGTCGTTGAACTCGGGCACATCCATCAGTTTCGTCCACGGCCATTTCAACGCCGGGCCGAATTGCGCCATGAAATGTTTCATGCCTGCTTCGCCGCCCGCAACGCGGTAGGTTTCAAACAGACCCATCTGCGCCCAGCGGATGCCAAAGCCATAGCGGATGGCGTTATCGATTTCTTCCGTGGTGGCGATACCGTCTTTGACCAGCCACAAGGCCTCGCGCCAGACGGCCTCAAGGAAGCGGTCCGCGACATGGGCGTCGATCTCTTTTTTCAGGTGCAGCGGGTACATCCCGATAGAGGTCAGGGTTTCTTTGGCCTTGTCCACAATCGGCCCGTCGATTCCATTGCCCGACACCAATTCGACCAGCGGCAGCAGATAGACGGGGTTGAACGGATGCGCGACCATGATCTGATCGGGGCGCGCCATGCCGTCCTGCAACTCCGATGGCTTGAAACCCGAGGTCGACGACCCGATCACTGCATCCGGATCACAGGCCTGCTGGATCGCACCAAAGGTGGTGTGCTTGATCTCGAGCCGCTCTGGCACGCTTTCCTGAATCCATGACGCGCCCTGCACGGCGTCCGAAATGCTGTCGTGAAAGCTGATCACACCCTCATCCGGCAGGGCCACATCGGTCAGGCCGGGCATTGAGCGCCGCGCGTTGGCCATGACTTCGCCGATTTTGCGCTCGGCCTGGGGATCGGGGTCAAAGACCTGCACATTCCATCCGTTCAGCGCAAACCGTGCGGCCCATCCGCCCCCGATCACGCCACCGCCAATAACTGCTGCAATCTTTGTCATTTTCGCATCCTTAACTGGCTGATGTCATAGCCGTTGAAATCCAATATCTCTTGTGCGGCCGTTATTCGGTCCGCCCCGCCGGTGGGCTTGCGGTCCAGTATCCAGCCGAAATCCCCCGCAGGGTTGCCAATGACCGCCGTGCGGAACCCTTCGTCGACCCACAGCACCCAAAACTCGCGGGTGCCGCCATCTGGCCGGGTCAGGGCATAGCGCCCCTGCCCTGTGGACGTCGCCCGCCAAACGCCATCGCAAATGCCCTCCCCATCACAGAACTGAAAGGCTGGCCCGCCGGTGCTATCAACGAAAGCAACGGAGGCAGGTGCATCAGCGTCAAAGCTGCCGCGCATCACCCACGCCCCTTTGAACCGCGCCGCATCATAGCGGCTGGTTGACCCGATCAAGGCCGACTGGTCGCGGTATCCCTCAGTCAGCGACGGAACCTGCGCCCCGCACCCCGCCAGCAATATTAACGCCAGCAGCGCACGCTTCACTTCGGCGCTCGTTTGGTCAGGCCCAGCTTTTCGCGGACTTGTGCAGGGGTCATCAGCCGTGCGCCCATGTTTTCGATAATGGTGCCTGCGCGTTCGACCAGTTGCCAGTTTTCGGCCAACACGCCTTTGTCCAGCCACAGGTTATCCTCAAGACCAACGCGCACATGGCCACCCGCCAGCACCGATGCCGCGACATAGGCCATCTGGTTGCGACCCAAACCAAAGGCGCTGAACGTCCAATCGTCCGGCACGTTGTTGACCATCGCCATGAACGTGTTCAGATCATCCGGCGCGCCCCACGGCACGCCCATGCACAGCTGTACCAATGCGGGGCTGTCCAGCACACCGTCTTTGACCAGTTGTTTGGCATACCAAAGATGGCCTGTATCGAACGCTTCGATCTCGGGCTTGACGCCCAGATGCGTCATCATCTGGCCCATGGCGGTCAGCATGCCGGGGGTGTTGGTCATCACGTAATCGGCTTCGGCAAAGTTCATCGTGCCACAATCAAGCGTGCAAATCTCGGGCAGGCATTCGGCGATATGCTGGACGCGCTCGGATGCGCCGATCATGTCGGTGCCTTCAATCGGGGGCATCGGGCGTTCGGTCGGGCCAAAGATAATATCGCCCCCCATGCCCGCCGTCAGGTTCAAAATCACGTCGGTCTCGGATTCGCGGATGCGTTCCGTGACCTCGCGGTACAGATCCAACCGGCGGCTTGGCGCACCGGTTTCAGGGTCCCGCACGTGGCAATGGACCACCGCGGCCCCGGCTTTGGCTGCTGCAATTGCGCTGTCGGCGATCTGTTCAGGGCTGCGCGGCACATGATGGCTACGGTCTTGGCTACCGCCCGATCCGGTCACAGCGCAGGTGATAAACACGTCTTTGCTCATGGTAAGTGGCATGGGTTTGCTCCTTTAGATCAGGTTAATACGGCATTGGATGCGCTTTATGCGCGGTGGCGATGTCGGCCAAGACCTCGTCGCATAGTTCTAGATCAATGGCGCCCAAAGCGACCTCAAGCTGGTCCATAGACGTCGTGCCAAAGATGATTGACGTCATAAAGGGCCGCTGCCGTGCCCAGGCCAGCGCCATCTGCGTCGGGTCCAGCCCGTGTTTCTGCGCGATATCCAGATAGGCGGCTGTCGCATCAAACACGCGGTCGGATTTGCGCCCGCCCAGATCACCGTTGATCGCC
>SWCC01004770.1_pt1 | contig 14172 bp, 12 predicted proteins | sample 4692971 | NCBI WGS metagenome assembly SWCC01 (sample SAMN10267277, study PRJNA491770) | bioreactor metagenome | isolation source: DHS bioreactor inoculated with subseafloor sediment | place: Japan: off Shimokita Peninsula | collected 2006-08 | reverse complement strand
GCCGCCGAGCCATGAGAGCTGTTTATGCGCACGCCGCTCATACCCGCCCCGGCAAGCTCACGGAGTTTCTTTACCGTCGGCGGCCCTATCGTCGCTATTATCTGTGTCCTGCCCATACCGGCATAATATAAAATATTCCGGCTTTATTCCACCTCAAATTTATTTTACTGAAATTTTGCCGTAATTTACAGGATTTTTAAATTTAAGAAAGGCTGTCGTCATCAGAGATTAAATCTCCCATAAAATAATTGAGCGGTTTACCATATATTTTCATAAATCTGATTAACTGAAACACATCGACGCGCCTCTGCCCGGATTCAATTTTTGATATGAATGACTGCGTTCTGCCGAATTTCCGCGCCGCGGCGGACTGATCCAGCCCCGCCTCTACTCGAGCTTGTCTCAGCCGCACCGTCAAATAACGGTGTCCTTTTGAATATATTGATTTTTTCATAATTGACTATTGCCAAGTCTTCGCAGATATTATATATTCCGATAGGGAATATGCCAAAACGGAATATGAAATTATTGCAATCGCGCAAACTGCTGATTATCGACGATGATCCGGCAATACTGGGCATCATGCGGCACTTCCTTTCCTTTTTCGGCGGAACCGTCCGCGTTGCCGAAACGAAAAAAAGCGCCATAGCTCTGGCGGAGGGAAACGAGTTTGACCTGGTCATCACGGACTATTTTCTGACCGGGACAACCGGCCTGAAACTGCTGTCAAAATTGCGGGACAAACGCACCGGCTTAAAAGCCATCCTTATGTCCGGAACATTTTATCCCTCTGAAAAAGAAATGAAATCTCATAAACTCGGCGCTTTTCTCAAAAAGCCCTTTGACATGTATGAATTAAGCTCAGCGCTCAAAAAAACCCTAAAAACATAAACCCGCGAAGAAATCCCTTTTTTATTTAGCTGCGGCTGAGCCTTGCGAAGTCCGCCCGTGGCGGGCTTTTAAGTCCGCCGTCTCAGGCGCGGCTATCGCCATTTCTTGAAAAGCTCTTTCGCCTTGTCTTTTACTTTATCGGATTCTTTCTTCTGTGCTTTCTTCTTTTTATCCTCAAGCTGTTTCTCGTAAGAATCCGAAAGTTTTTTGTGAGACTCTGCCTTGCCGAGACGGCTGTTTATTTTTTTATCATAGGGCTCTTTAAAACCATCCAGTTTTGATAAGGCTTCCTTTTCGTATTTCCCCATGTAGGAATCAAAACCCGCGCGCGCTTTTTTCTGCGATGCCGCCATCTTCGCGCTGATGCGCTCCTTCACCTTTTTTGAAAGAACATTATCAAGATTGGACGAAAATTTTCCCGCGCCGCCTACAATCATCTTTCCCTCAATGACAAGCTCCGGCGTGGTTCTGACGGCATCAATCACAATGCCTGTGACAAGATCTCTTTCATCTCCCGTCACTTTCATATTTCTGATTCTAATGGCCAGCTTAACTTCGGGTTTCTTCCCCGCAGCGGACAGATAATCCAGATCAATATTATAAATTCCGCTGAAAGTTTTTATTTTAACATAAGGAACGGCTTCCCCTATGTCGTCAAGCGGAAAATCACTGCCCCTGAAATACACCTTGCTCTTTTCAGCGCCGGGAGACCTGTTGTCTATGATGCCGGTGATTTTTATCCCGCTGCCCGATTCATTGCCGGCAAGTTTGAAAGTCGCGGGATTTTTTGACTTCTCCGGAGAAGTTCTGAAATTGACAAGCTCTCCGTCAAGAGCGAGAGCGTCTTTCTTAACAGAAATCCCGGCGTGCTTGAGATGAAATTTGGGAAACAGCATTGACTTGAAGGTCACATCACGGCCTTTGAATTTTTTCTTTTCGGGTTTAGTGATGGCTTTCTTCTTCTCCTGCTCCTTCACCTTCGCCATGACATCAACGCCTTTTTCAATGTATTTCGCGAAGCTTCCCGTCTTTTTATAAAGAAGCCCCGACAAAATATCCTGCGTAAAACTCTGAAACTGAGATCCCGCCGGCACATTAAGCTGCGCGGAAACAAGCTTCCAGTCGGACTCTTTGGCTCTCTTTATATCTTTTTTCAGTTTTGCAACGGCTTTCTTATCCGAATCAAACTCTTTTTTTATATTCTTCACGTATTTGGCGGCAGATTTTATTTCTTTTGAATTGTCACGCAGAGTTTTAAGCGCCGCAACAATATCAGCGGTTTTTTTCAGCTTTGATGTGTCAATCCTCTTTATCTTTTCGGCGGCGGCTTCCGCTTTTTTCAGCTTTACGTCCGTGTCGCCGAGAATGGGATCCCATTTGTTTTTAAGCTCTTCGGTTTTTGCTTTGGCCTCTTCCGCAAGTTTCGGGGTCTTAAACAAGTCTTTCTGTTTTTCAAAATAATCGTTCCCCACCGCCTTGATGTCGGCGCTTTCCAAAAGTTTCTTTTTCTCTTTTTCAGGAACGGCTTTTTTTTCTTCAGGTTTTTCCGGAGCCTCTTTCTCAGCTTTAACAGCGGGCGGGGCTGAGCCTTGCGAAGTCCGCCTGTGGCGGGCTTCTTTCAGAGCGCCGGATTTTTTCCTCGGCGTATTCCAGGAGATGTCTTTCACGGAAGCTTCCTCTATCACAAATCTCTGCATAAGAAGAGCTCTCACCGGCATATCCAGCTCCATATTTCCCAGCTCAAAAAGATTGTACATGGGATTGTCGGCATCGGCCACGCAGATTCTTCCTATCTTCGCGCGGCCGCTGATGAGACTTATGTCCACGCCGGAAACTTCCGCGCGGGCTTTGAAAAGCTTTTCAAGCGATTTTTCCATAACCCTCGCCGTGAGGCCATCCATAACAAAAGCATAGAACACCGCTATTCCGCCAAGAACCACGGCAAAAGGAACAAAAAATTTCCAGCGCATCAGACCGCTTCCCTCACGCTGTTCACTTTATTGTATAGCTTGACCAGCTTGCCCGCAAGCGGCACTTTCATAAAGGTTTTAAATAATTTCGTCTCCGCTATTTTATCTCTGACGCCCGTTCTATAGGATTTAACCGCCGCTCGAAAAATAAACACTGACGGAACAAAGAGTATAAGAGAAATTATCGTCGTTGACATAACGACAGTGTTGTAATAGCGGGTAAAGGGCATAACCGGCATGTTATAAAGACCCGTGAAAAAATTCTCAAGGCCGGGAGATGCGAGAACGGCATAGCCGGCGCTGTCGAATACCGGCCAGAGAGCGACTCCCGCTATTTTAAAGAGCGCCGTAAAAACGGCTCCCGCGGCGAGATTGGAATTTGTTATGTACATCAGTATGAGAATCACCCACCAGTGCAGAGCCGAAACGGGAATAAGACCCAGAACCAGCCCGAAAGCCATACCCAGCGCGATCTGCCCGGGTGCGGCGTTGGAATTGAGCGCTCTTAGAAACTTAAACAAATATTTAATCACCAGCATAGCTAAAGTATAACAAAATCAAATCAAAAAAATCAATCTTTTACCCCGTACCTTGACATTTTGACATTTGGCGCCCCGATGATGCCGCGGCGGGCCGGTACGTGTAGAATCAGCAATATTACGATTCTAATTTTGTCAGCAGATATTTCCACAAAGGAACAATTTCTATAATTGTTTTGCCGCGCTTTTCTTCAGCTTCTTTATCCTTGGATACAATAATGATTTTCTTTGTCTTCGGATATCTTTTCAAAAATAATCTAAGCCCGCCGAATTTCCTGCCGTCTAAATCAAAATCATACTTCACCACGAGGGGCAACGGCTATTATGCCCTCAATTAAGATTCTGAAGATATTCATTTGAGCGTTTAAGAACATTTTCAGGATAGCCCTCCCTCTTAAATGTTGTAGTATAATCGAAGCTTTTGTCAAATAGTTTCGATTATACTTGAAACTATTCCAACGGCCTCACGGTTTGGCAGGCGCACATTCTTCCCGGTATATCTATTTTTTCTTAAATTTTTTGTGGACAAACCGCCAAGTTTGAAATGGTCGACCTTATTAAACCTTGCTCGAACCTATTTTGAACAAAATCCATGTTAATAATTTCGTTATTCATCGGATTAATTATATAAAGTTGCAGAGAAAAAAGCGAACATTATTTAATACATCAGCTCGCAAGGCTCGCCCACAATGCCCGCATAAAGCGGGCAAGCGGGGCTCCCCCTTGCTCGCAATCGCTCGGCGCCTCCGACCATCTTTCTGCATTGCAGAAAGATTCTCCGGCGCCTCGCTCAAAGACGGTCGCGCCCCTCCGGCACAATGTCCGCCCTTTCGGCGGACAAGCGCCTTCTTCCGCTCCCTTTGTCCAGCCGCCAGCGTCATCGCCTTCCGGCTCTTCCGCCCGCCTCCGTTGTCGGCGTCCCGCCTTTGGCGGGCCTGCGGCTTCTGCAATGAATCCTTTTTTTTCATCTGTTCGCTCAACCGCCAAAGTCCGCTGTTGCGGACTTCGGCTTTCGCTCTCTGCTTTCGGAGAAAGACAGGGGCAAGCGGACGGCGGCGCTTGCCCCTGTATATGTTTTCCCCGCACGGAACTTTTGGCTGTTTTTGTAACACTGTTTTTTGTTAAATTGCCTGAAAAATCAAAATTTTGTGCCGTTTTTCCGATTGAAAATACTAATATTTGGATTAATTCTCATCTAACTTTATTCTAAAATTGTCATTCGTCACGATGAACTTTGAATTGCTAGTAAAAGTCTCTCCTTTAACAAATTTAAAAGGATTAACAAGTTTTTTTATCCTGCGGTACTTTTTGTCACCTATAACATTCGTAACAATCATTATTTCATAATTATTTTTTTTATCTTCCCCGAATTTTACCTCATTATTTGAAATCTTAAATTCAAGCTTACTTGATGTAGTTGCTTTAACTTCTACATAAATCCATTTATTGCTTTTGTTTTTGTATTTGATGTCATAATGCTTATTATCATCTCCTTTAGGGTTGATGTTTGATTTTTTTGCAAAACCAGAATCCCAAATCACGTTTTCATTGCCAAATTTTTTCTTTAATGTTTCGAACAGTATTATTTCCCCAATACATCCCAATGTTTCTTTATCTAATTTTCCATAGTTAGATTTTTTATTTGATTTGCCTTTTTTCTTGCCCCCAACAGTAATTTCCGGTTTGGAAGCATTAATTTTCTCAATTTTCGTAATGGGGTTCTGTTTAGTTATCAATTCATATAAACTAACAAAATCACCAGCCGCTATTTTATGCGTACTATTGTTAAACCTTATTTCTCTGGATTTATCAAACTTAACTGTGTATTCTTGATATTCCCTTATTATGTTGTCAAATTCACCAAAATAAATAAGACTTCTTAAATTGTCATTATTTTCAACTATTTCTGATAATGCTTTTTTGTTCAATGATGATATATTTTCTTCGAGTTTTTTATAATTATTTTGATAAACTACCTTGAGGTCTAATTCAACAATATTCTTTGATAAAACAATTTCAAATGTTTCTGTGATTGTATCTACAAATAATTTACAGATATCAGTTTTAACTGAATTTTCATTTTTAAAATCATCAAATATTTCAAAAGACAATTGTTGTTCAAGAAATGTTTCTTTTTCAGAATTGGCTTTGTCTTTAAGCAAATTAAAAAGTAATATTTCAAACTTCTCTTGATATTCATTTTTTAAATTTTGAAGTTGTTCATCAAAATATGGTTTAATTTCAAGAGAAATCGTGGAGTTCTTATTAAAATCATAAATATCTATTTTCAACTTTTTGAATAAGCCAATTATGACAGGAAAATTTGAGGTATCGTTTATTTCCTCAAAGTTGAGATCAAAATCTTTGATATTCAGATTCAAGTTTTTTAAAATTAGCGATTCAAATTCAACATCACTGTATTTTTTGTATTCATATTCTATTTTCTCTGCCGAAAGTATAGAAAACCAAAATTGAATCTTCGTATCATCAACTACATTTAACCTTATTTTTGCTTCTTTCAGCTTTTCAAGATTATTATCATCCAATTCAGTTTGAATTATATGTACTCTTTTTTCTATATTTGCTTCAAATAATCTGGAAAATAAAACTCTATGCTTATCAACTTTTAAGATACTACTATATATTTCAGCAATACCATCAGACAATCGATAGTCATTTTGCAAATCACTTAAGGAATTATAATTCTTTGCATTATCCATTAACAAATAGACTTCATTTTTCTTTTCAATATAAATAAACTCATAAGGTTTTAATATAAAATCTTTTGTGATTTCATTGTGCTTATACTGCGCACTTATTGAAACGCATAAACTTATTTTACTTTTTTTAACCCAATTTAATTCGTCCCCTTTCTTATCTTTGGCTATGCGAAAGGCATATATATATGGTTTCAATTCTGCAATTTCATTTTGAAAAACCGTATTTAAATGATGAGGTTCAGGGTTTGTTATTAATTGAAAGTCTAATTTATCTAAAGGTTTAACGCCAAACACTTTTTTTACTTTCTGTTGACCTTTCCGTATGTCAATTCTAATTGTATGAAATTGTTTAATTATTTCTTCCCCAAATATTTTATTTTCGATATAATATACACTTGATACTTTTTCATATGAATCCGAATTATTCAAACTGCAAAAAACATATCCATTTTTAATGAACTCCGAGTATTTCTCAGATTTCTTGTCAATAATCTTTTCGTCAATGTTTTCAATTATTTCTCGATAGATTAATTTTGCTTTTTTACCTTCTTTGTCAATATCTTTTAGCTTTTCAAGCATTGAATATATTGTATTAGTTGGGAAACTACTGATATCCCTGTTAACTCCAAATTTTGTTAGATAAAAATCAATGTCATCTTTTGATATTTTTTCTTCTTTAAATAGTTTATGGTCATAATTAATATTTGGAATCTCAATAAATGGAGAAAAGTCAGCTGTTATTGTTTTTGAAGTACAACAAGTAGGGGGAGATACAACTCTTGCCGTTTTTGTTTTAACCCAATTTACTGTATGAAATTTCCAAAGAATATACGATTTTATATTACCCGAATATATATATGCGTAATTCTGCTTGCGTTTTAAATCTATTTTAAATTTTGATTCATTATCTGTTTCAAATCCCCCATTAAGATTATCAAATAGAGCTGAATCCAATTTCACCCAATAAATAATATTTTCAATTGAGTTGTTTTTTAAGATTAAATCAATATCAGTAATTATTTCAACTTTTTTTTCTATGATCTGGTTTATTTCCCTTCTTAGCGCACTATAGTTTTTAAATTGGATTCCATAAATATTTTCAGTTTTGTATGGAAAATGCTCTAATACAAAATTTTCATAATCGAAATCATTGACTGTAATTATCTTTCTTCTTGGATATTCGGCAACACCTAACCATTTCAGAAAATCTTTAACAAATTCTTTTCCTTCAAGTCCTAATATTGTTGGACCACCAACTAATTTACTTTTGTCGAATTCAAATATAATTTCGCAAAGGTTGTTTTCATAAGCATCCCCTAAATAAACATTATTAACTGTTGTTTCACCATTATTTTTACTCAGTATTGGTATTGAAATATTTGAAGGAATCGTAATATCGACACTTTCTTTGTCTTTGTTTGAAGTAAATAAGTCATATAAATTTATCAGCAAATCTCTAATTGAATTTTCTCTGTTCGAGGTTTTATTTTTTTGATTTTTATTAAAATCACTAACTATTCGTCTAAATATTTCACCAAATCTATAAACCTTAACCTTGAAAAATTTCAATCTGTCTTCGATTACGTCCGCTTTGTCCGAATTAAAAAGCCGTCTTAGTTTGATATATAATTCTGGGCTAATAATTTTCAAATTTAGTTTTATCGGAACATCAATATTTTCACCACTTGGGGGTAAAAATATTTCCGAATTTGAAAATATTATTTCATTATTTTGGTCTATGAAAACATTTGGTAAGTTTTCTTTTTCAATATCCGAGTCCCCGTAATCTTCAATTATATATCCTATTAATTTCGCTCGTTCTTCTATATTGAACTGGTTTGATATTTCTGATATTGCATTAAATAAATATTCTTGTTTATATGAATTGCTTAATCCTATCCATTCTATTGTTTTTATGATTTTCTCATCTCCAGTATATAAAAGCAAATTTTCAAACTTTTCAGCAGGTAATATTGCTGCATAATTGTTTTTATAAAAAATAGGCTCGTCTTTACATGAAATATATTTATTGCTTATTGCGGGGAATATTTTATTATCTTTAATTTTTTCTTTTAGCTTTTCCGCAAAGTTATTATCTTCAAAAAAAGAATCTATTGATTCATTATTATAAAAACTTACTAGTTTTAAAGCACCATAAGAAATTTTACTATTTGAAATTCCTAAAGCTGTATCAATGAGTAATTGAATTATTTCGCCAATAAGAAAAACATTATGTTCACTTTTCGGTATCAAATGATTTCTATCTGAAGTCAAATCAAATGTCCCATGGATAATTGCAGGAAATGAAAATTTCACATCTGTTTTAAAATAAGAATAAAGCCTACCTATTTCATCATCAAGATTATTATTCCAAGCAATTTTTAATTCATAGTTTTTATTACTGTGAATACCTTCCCTTTTTCTAATATACCACATTTTTTCGGATGCTTCGTTATTATCGAAATTGAAATTTCTTATCGTTATAGAGTTTTTATTAAGTTCTTTTTCTATTGTCAGGTTTTTTGCAGGGCTTTCAATTACTATTTTTTCAAGGTTGTTTAAAAACAATAACACTTCCTTGTTTATTTCGTTGTTTATTTGTTCCTGAACATCTTTTATTTTATTTTCTTTCAAGTCAATTATAATGTAAGTATCATAATCTGTTAAATTTCCGGGGATTTGTTCTATTATTTTTGGACATCTTAAAATTGCAATTGGAAATTGTTCTTGCTTTTCTTTTTTGTTTAATATTTCTTTAATTTGGGGGTTTTCTAAAACTAGAGATTTCAGAAATTCAATTGCATTATCTTTTGAAAACTCAACAGCAAAATCATAACTTTTAATAGTTATCTTATTTGCCCAACTTAAAATCGAACGAAATCCTAATCCTTTTTGCCCAACTTTATTTTCTTGATATAATTTGGGACTTAAATTGCTATACATTAAGGATTCAATGCCTTCAGCGGAAAATTTATTCCCGTTATTTGCAATGATAAGTCGATTTTCGGAAAGCCTAATATAGCAAGATTTTTCTTTTTCAGTTATAGTTTCATCATTTGCGTTTTGAAGCATTTCAAAAATTTGTCTTCCATTATAATCTTCAATCTTTTCAAGTTCCTTACGATAGTCTTCGAGAATAATATTTGGGTTATCCAGATAGACTTTTTTTCTTTTTTCTAATTCAGCTTTTATAAATTCAATCATTTTTACGGGTTTTCAAACACCTTTTCTAATAATTTTGTTCAGATGCATATTTTTTTAAAGCGGTCCCATTTACACCTATAGCAGACAAAACAGTTACTCGTATTATATTTAGTTTGACAGCATAAAAATATCAATAGTTAAATCCTGAAAGAACTTCGTAACGAATACTCTGATTATCTGCTGAATATACTTTGATTTTCACTGAACGAAAAGCGATTTCGGTGGGAGAGTTATTATTGAGAGTATATTTTAAATCTTGTTGAAATGCTGGTCTAGCTAAGTTATTTGAGAACTCCCGGTATGTTATATTTAAGACCTTGTCGCTAATTCCCTGATATAAAAGTTCATATTTAAATCCTCCAGCATTTTGTGGAATTTCTCCTTTTGAATACGCTACTGGTTCATCAAATATCGTTTTGTTTACTAACTGTCCAAGAGCGTTTTTCATATAGGCTACTTCAAATCTTCCATCTTGATCGCAATCTTGAAAGGCAGCATTGTAACCTTGGTGATTTGTACAAAAAGTTTCGATACCATTGGAAATACCGCCTATAAGCGATGTACCTTTGGGTACATACGGTCGACCTGACCAAGTACCACCCTGGATATTCCGAGAGGGACGAGCAATAGGCACTATTATGTAATCGTAACTACTAAATATCACTTCTCCAATTGTAGCTGAAACAACTTCTCCCAATTCAACAGATTGTCCACGTTTGTAACTCCGGGTCAGTTCAAAACTTGCACACGCCGAAAAGATGCACGCCATAATGGCAATTAATATACATTTTTTCATTTTTCTCCTCCTATTTCCGATATTGATTATAAACTCAGGCTGGCAGAGTATCTACTATGCGGTTGACCGTTATAGCCCAAATTTCTTCGAACACAGATAAAACCAACAATCCTAAATACTACTGTCCATTAGGGACGGGGCTTTACAATAAGGCATTTCTCTTTTCATAATCATTATTTCATTAAGTCATCCATTTTGACTTTGAGCGCATCGGCAATGCGTTTTAATGTGTCCACTCTGGGATTGACCGTAACCCCGGATTCAATTTTGATTATTGTATTGTATGTTACGTCAGCAATTTTAGAGAGTCTGTCCTGAGAGATGCCAAGCTTTTTGCGACGCCTCTTCATATTTGCAGCAATTTTGGATTTAGCTCTTGTCATTGTAGTAATTTTTTACTACTATTTTATAGATGTTCGAATATAGGATTTTCATATATTGAAATGTTAGCAAATATTTCAGCAAATTGTAAGATTGAGCCAATAAAGCCGCTATACCCCACCTCCTCCAAAGTCATCAAAGGAGTTTTTAGACAATTTGAAAAAAACAGCGTCACAAAAACAGCCAAAAGTTCCGTGCGGGAAAAACATATACAGGGGCAAGCGCCGCCGTCCGCTTGCCCCTGTCTTTCTCCGAGAGCAGAGAGCGAAAGCCGAAGTCCGCAACAGCGGACTTTGGCGGTTGAGCGAACAGATGAAAAAAAAGGATTCATTGCAGAAGCCGCAGGCCCGCCAAAGGCGGGACGCCGACAACGGAGGCGGGCGGAAGAGCAGAGCGACGACGCTGGCGGCTGGACAAAGGGAGCGGACGAAGGCGCTTGTCCGCCGAAAAGGCGGACATTGTGCCGGAGGGGCGCGACCGTCTTTGAGCGAGGCGCCGGAGAATCTTTCTGCAATGCAGAAAGATGGTCGGAGGCGCCGAGCGATGGCGAGCAAGGGGGAGCCCGCTTGCCCGCTTTATGCGGGCATTGTGGGCGAGCCTTGCGAGCTGATGTATTAAATGATGTTCGCTTTTTTCTCTGCAACTTTATACAATCAATCCGATGAGTAATGAAATCATTAGCATGGATTTTGTTCAAAATAGGTTCGAGCAAGGTTTAATAAGGTCGACCATTTCAAACTTCGGCGCTGATTTTCAAAAAATTTCGGTGAGCACGGCTCACCGTTCTTTTCGGAATTTCCTGAATCCCCCTCTGAAAAAAACAAAAAAGACCACGGCTTTTTCAAATCCAGATAACAGGTTTTGTCCAGCAAGCGGCGGTTCGTTGTCGCTCCACTCCCTACAAAATAATATTTTGTCTCCGATTTTTTTAATTCACCGTTGGCGCTTACAAAGCAAGAATATATTTGAAGCCCGCGCTTTAAGCAAAGGCGACCCAGGAGGGTATTATTATGAAAACTAAATTTTTCCTTTACGCACGGAAATCTACGGAAGACGAAGAACGGCAAATAATGTCTATTGAAGCTCAAATTGCCGAACTTCGGGAATACGCAAAGAAAGAAAAAATTTTAATTACCGAAGAATTTATTGAGAGCAAAAGCGCAAAAAAGCCCGGCAGAGATATTTTTAATCAGATGATTGATAAAATCAAGCAGAGCAAAGAAGCAATCGGATTATTGGCCTGGCATCCCGACAGACTTGCCCGTAATTCTATTTATGTGAAGCTTCACATATCTCAATCGACGGCGGTCAGATAATATATTTGATTGATACAGAGAATATTGCTTCTTTGCGATTTCCCACTTTCTGGTTTGAACCGACACCGCAAGGGCTTTTTATGCTTCAGGTCGCCTTTGGACAGAGTAAATATTATTCTGATAACCTTTCGCAAAATGTAAAGCGCGGACTTCGTCAAAAACTCAGGCGGGGTGAATGGGCAACTCTCGCCCCTCTCGGCTATGTTAATAATCCGAAAACAAGAAATATTGAGCCGGATTCTTTTAAGGCGAGAGCTATCAAGAAAGCTTTTGACGAATTTTCTCAGGGCAAACACACTTTAGAGAGTTTGAGCAAGCGCCTGAGTTTTTGGGGCGTGGCGAGCAAAAGCGGAAAACCGCTTTGCAAAGCAACTATACAGCGCATGCTTACAAATCAAATCTATCTTGGAATAATCGTTCAGAATGGTGAAAGTTATGAGGGCGGTTTTCCGTCAATTGTTTCCAGAGCGACTTTTGATAAGGTTCAGCAAATATTAAATGAGAGAGCCAAGCCGAGAAAGAGTAAAGCGGGACATAACTTCCCCCTTACAGGACTTATGAAATGCGGGGAATGCGGAGCAGCGATAACAGCTCAATATGCTCACGGCAACGGCGGCACTTACCGCTATTATCGCTGTACTAAACGGCTTGGCTCTTGCAGTCAGAGTTATTTAAGGGAAGAATTGCTTGCTGATCAGTTAAGGGAAAAGATTTCAAAAGTCGCTCTTTGCGAAGACTGGAAAGAAAAAATGTTAGCGCAGGTAAATATATGGGAAAAAGAGGGAGACCAGTCTTCGCAGTCTTCCGCCCAAAATTTCAAAAAGCAAATAAAAGATACAGAACAAAAACTTGATAAGCTGGTAAATGCCTTTCTTGATGGGATTATTGAAAAAGACATTTACCTTCAAAAAAAAGATGAACTGATAAAGACAAAGATGGCGCTACTACAGAAAAAAACAGATTTTGGGCGGAAGGGGAACAATTGGATCGAACCATTGAGAAACTGGATTTTAGACGCTCACCACGCCGAGGAACTTGCTTTGTCAAAAGATTTAACCGAAATTAAGTCTTTTGTTAAAAAAATCGGAACGAACCGCCGCTTGCTGGACAAAAGCTGTTATCTGAATTTGAAAAAGCCGTGGTCTTTTTTGTTTTTTTCAGAGGGGGATTCAGGAAATTCCGAAAAGAACGGTGAGCCGTGCTCACCGAAATTTTTTGAAAATCAGCGCCGAAGTTTGAAATGGTCGGGGTGGGCGGACTTGAACCGCCGACCTCCTGCTCCCAAAGCAGGCGCCCTAGCCAACTGGGCCACACCCCGAAAAAATGTAAACTATCAAATTCGCCGCAAAGACGGCAGCCTAACCGGACATTAAATTACAAAATGCTTGTCCAAAATGCAAAATCTTCCCAACAGGGCTAAAGCTGAAAGTGCGCCGTGGCGTGCCCTTTCTACCGGCAGACAAACAGTTTTTTATTTTTTGCGGAACGACCATTCACCGTCCACGGCGTCATGATATATTCCCAGCGGCCTTTCGGGAAACGCCGTTATATTAAAAAATATCCAGCCTTCTCTCCTGTCGCGGGTGACGAGATATTTGAACATCATATCCCAGCAGTGGAGATTTCTTTTCAGGACAATTTCTTTTTCTATGATATCCTTCGCCTTAATATCCGCCTTCCTGTAATTGAAAAAGGCCCTGGCTTTAAGGGCGGCATCCCATTTTCCGTATTTGAAATTGAAACTCTGAAACCAGTTCGCGAAATCCGGTTCCGCGCGGTTGTGCGTAAACCTTGACGAAAAATGCTTCCCCTTTATTTCCTCTTCCCACGAAACCGCCCCGCCGAGAGAAATATCATAATAATTCCTGATATAAAAATTCATCCCTGCCGCTCTGACATTGAGCTGATTCTTAAGAAAAGAAAATCTGTTTTCAAAGGGCTGTGAACTTTTTTTCACATCATAAAGAACGCTCTGCCTGAAGATCACGCGCCGCGCGGGCCTGTATTCGTCCGAAAAAGAAACGCTGTCGGTGACGGAAGTTTTTCCGGGCTCCTTTTTATAATTATGAGTGAAGGAAAGTTTCAGCGGTCTGTAAAAATTAAGCGTCGTGTTTATGTTGTGAAAATAATACTCAACTGTGCTCAGATCACCTTTCTTATAAAACTGATAACCTATCCTCGGAAACAGCGTCAGAGCCCTCATAATCCTGTAGCTGTTGAAAATCCGCGCGTATGAGCTGTGTATGCGCGTGTAATCGGCGAAAATCTCTCCGGCGTTAAAGTCCGTGTTAAAATAATTTTTGTAATCATAACTGAAATCGCAGCTGAAAAGTTTAAGTTTCACCGGATTAAGAC
>SWCC01005039.1_pt1 | contig 14211 bp, 10 predicted proteins | sample 4692971 | NCBI WGS metagenome assembly SWCC01 (sample SAMN10267277, study PRJNA491770) | bioreactor metagenome | isolation source: DHS bioreactor inoculated with subseafloor sediment | place: Japan: off Shimokita Peninsula | collected 2006-08 | reverse complement strand
ATTCACTCTTCAGGCATTGAGGTGATGGAAATTATGGATGTAACTCCTTTGCCACACAATGGGTGTCGTCCTCCCAAACGCAGAAGGGTATAATTTTTCCCTTTTACGGAGCTTTGTGCTGTTGCCGTGAGGTTTTCAGCATAGCCCCAGGAGATTTAAAGTAAAACACTGACAAAAAATAAAAAGTAATTATGGCCAGGTACACAGGTCCAAAAACCAAAATTGCACGCAAATTCAAAGATCCGATTTACGGACCGGATAAGGCTTTTGAAAAAAAGAACTACGGACCGGGAATGCACGGAAATTCGAAAAGGCGTAAAAAGCTTTCAGAATATGGTATTCAGCTTCAGGAAAAGCAGAAAGCCAAATATACCTATGGTATTCTTGAAAAACAATTTAAGAATATCTTCCATAAAGCCAGTCGCAAAAAAGGCGTTACCGGAGAAATTTTGCTTCAACTCATTGAGATGCGTCTCGACAACGTAGTATATCGTTTGGGTATTGCTCCCAGTCGCAGTGCTGGTCGACAATTGGTTTCACATCGCCACATTACCGTAAATGGTTCGGTGGTAAATATCCCCTCCTATGAATTGAAAGTAGGTGATGTTATTGCAGTGCGCGAAAAATCAAAATCATTGGAATCTATTCAGGATTCACTTTCAGTTCGTCGCAATACCTATCCCTGGTTAGAGTGGGACAGCAATCTGCTGACCGGGAAATTCGTGAGTCTTCCAACTCGTGAAGATATTCCGGAAAACATTAAGGAGCAGCTCATAGTGGAGTTGTACTCGAAATAACGATTGCAGTTTAATTTTTTTTTACGTAAGAGCAAGAGTTTATGGCTATATTAGCATTTCAAAAGCCTGAAAAGGTGATCATGGTCGAAGCTGATGATTCAAAAGGTGTTTTTGAATTCCGGCCTCTCGAACCCGGGTTTGGTATTACCATTGGCAATGCCCTGAGAAGAATATTACTTTCATCGCTCGAAGGTTATGCAATAACTTCACTGAGAATTGAAGGTGTTGACATGGAGTTCTCTTCGGTGAAAGGTGTAGTGGAAGATGTTACCGACATTATCCTTAATCTGAAAAAAGTGAGGTTTAAGCGATTGCTTGATTCAGATACCTCTGAAAAAGCACGCCTCGTAATTTCGGGCCAGAATGTGTTTAAGGCCGGTGAAATGAATAAGTTCCTGTCGGTATTTCAAGTGCTTAATACCGAAGAGGTAATCTGCCATATGGAGTCTTCAGTGAAATTGATCATCGACATTACGGTTGATAAAGGCAGGGGGTATGTGCCGGCAGAAGAAAATAAACAACCCAACGCTCCATTGAATACCATTGCGATCGACTCCATTCATACACCCATAAAGAACGTAAAATTTACCATCGAGAATTTCCGGGTTGAGCAAAAGACTGACTACGAAAAATTAATTCTTGAACTGGTTACTGATGGTTCCATAAATCCTAAGGATGCTTTGAAAGAGGCTGCCAAAATCCTGATCCATCACTTTATGCTCTTCTCTGACGAGAAAATTACTCTTGATACGGAAGAAAAAGCTGTTGCCGAAGAGTTTGATGAAACATCATTGCATATTCGTCAGTTGCTCAAAACCCGATTGGTAGATATGGACCTTTCGGTTAGGGCGCTCAACTGTCTGAAGGCTGCCGACGTGGAAACCCTTGGTGAGTTGGTGTCATACAATAAAAATGACCTATTAAAATTCCGTAACTTTGGTAAAAAGTCGCTCACTGAACTGGAAGATTTGGTGAAGGCAAAGAACCTGGAGTTTGGGATGAACATAGCAAAATATAAACTTGATAAGGATTAATTGAAATGAGACACGGAAAGAAATTCAATCACCTTGGAAGGACGAGCGCCCACCGGAAAGCCATGCTGTCGAATATGGCGACCTCGCTCATTCTGCATAAACGCATCAACACTACGCTTGCCAAAGCTAAGGCATTGCGTACCTATGTTGAGCCCCTGATTACCCGCTCAAAAGATGATTCTACACATTCACGCCGTATTGTTTTTAGCTATTTGCACAGTAAGGAAGCGGTAACTGAGCTTTTCAGAGAAGTATCGGTAAAGGTAGCAAGCCGCCCGGGAGGTTATACGCGTATCTTGAAAACCGGAAACCGTCTCGGAGATAATGCTGAGTTGTGTATGATGGAGCTGGTAGATTATAATGAAGTTATGCTGAGTGCCAAAGAGGGTGCAAAAGTTAAAACTACCCGCAGAAGTCGTTCAGCCAAAGCCAAAACAGGGGATAGTAAAGAAACTACACCAAAGTCTACACCTAAAGCTGATGTATCAGCCGCGGAACCTGTTGCCGGGAAACCTACTGATGAAGATAAACCGGCTCAGTCAGATGAAACCGGCGAAACAGATTCGGAGGGTACAGAACCTAAAGCATAGTTTTTATGCCAATAAATTGACCGGGGATGAAGTAGCTGATACTTTGTCCTCGGTCTGTTTTAAGATACACGAAAAGAATTAATTGTTTAACCTTTTAAAACAAAATATTATGAGTTCAATTCTGAATGTTTTTGCCCGGCAAATTCTTGATTCTCGTGGGAACCCTACGATAGAAGTTGATGTATACACCAGCAATGGAATTATGGGCCGGGCTGCAGTTCCTTCCGGTGCTTCTACAGGAGTGCACGAAGCGATGGAATTGCGGGATGGAGACGAGGCATATTATCTGGGTAAGAGTGTGAGAAAAGCCGTTAACAATGTAAACAAAGTTTTGGCCGAAGAGCTGAAAGGCTACCTGGTTTCTGAACAAAATGAGATTGATCACCGGATGATTGAAATTGACGGTACTCCAAATAAATCAAATATGGGTGCCAATGCAATACTTGGTGTTTCCCTGGCCGTTGCCAATGCGGCAGCGCAGGAGTCAAATCAGTTTTTGTTCAGATATGTAGGCGGTGTAAATGCCAACACTTTGCCTATCCCAATGATGAACATCATTAATGGCGGCTCACACGCCGATAATGCTATTGACTTCCAGGAGTTTATGATTATGCCCGTGGGAGCGCCTAATTTTTCGGAAGCTCTGCGTATGGGTACTGAAGTTTTTCATAACCTGAAATCAGTGCTTCAAAAATCAGGATACTCTACCAATGTGGGCGATGAGGGTGGCTTTGCTCCAAATCTTAAATCCAACGAAGAAGCCATTCAGGTTATCCTAAAGGCCATAGAGAAAGCTGGTTATAAACCCGGAGTAGATATATTCTTGTCACTCGATCCCGCATCTTCTGAATATTATCTGGAAGATGAAAAGGTATATCATCTGAAAAAATCAAGCGGTGATAAGCTTACCTCATCACAAATGGTAAGCTATTGGAAAGAGTGGACAGATAAATACCCCATCATTTCAATAGAAGACGGAATGGCCGAAGACGATTGGGATGGCTGGAAGGAAATGACGGATGTGATGGGCAAAAAGGTACAGTTGGTTGGCGACGATTTGTTTGTAACCAATTCAAAGCGTTTGCAGATGGGCATGGATAAAGGGGTGGCCAATTCAATACTCATTAAAGTAAACCAGATAGGTACACTCACCGAAACCATTGATGCTGTTAATCTGGCTTACCGCCATGGCTATACTGCTGTAATGAGTCACCGCTCAGGTGAAACTGAAGATACCACCATTGCTGATCTTGCTGTAGCTTTGAATACCGGTCTGATTAAAACCGGATCAGCCAGCCGCACCGACCGGATTGCCAAGTACAATCAACTGCTCCGTATAGAAGAAATTCTTGGATCGACTGCAAAATACCTCGGTAAAGATTTTAAATACGCAAAATAAATCTTGCTGAGTATAACATAATTATTCCCCGGTTTGTAATGAACCGGGGATTTTTTCTGCCGTTTTGTGCCTTACTAATTCGCTACAACAGCTTTCATCTGTTTGAATAAAATATTAATTATTATCCAAATCTCCATTTTACCTCAGGCTCAATAAATTGCTTTACGGATAACAACTTTTTATGTACCGTAAGTCAATGAGCGACATTGAGTGGCAACACAACCCTATTATAATCACGATTAAAGGTGAACATTGTGCCTTTCATCTTAAGCAATTCATGCCTGGCTCATGCTTTGTTGGTTGCTTGTGTTATCTGGATAAAGTTTTTTTTGGAATACCCTGAATCTTTTCACCATTTTAGCATCAATTCGCTCCACTACAGCGCGCATTTTTGTATTTGTTTCTAAAATCAAATGCGTCTCAATGTTTTTGATACCTGCCTGTCGTGCAGATTCGAGCATCAGCATTCCCATACAGATTTCAAGCCCCAGCCCCTGATGTTCGGGTTTAATGGCTCCCAGCATCAGATCGAGTTGAGAGGTGGAACGCATGCTTTTTAAAATATGGTACCATCCAAAAGGGAATAGTTTGCCTTTCGCGCGCTGAATGCCTTTGCTCATATTGGGTACTCCCACAATAAAAGCAACCAGTTCGTCATTGTGGGTAATTATTTTGATAAATCTGGGATCCAGTACCGGCATGTAGCGGTCGGCCAGGTCATGCATCTCCTCCTCATCCATAGGATAAAAGCCATATAATTGACTGTAGGTCTGGTTTACCAGTCGGAGTACAGGAACAATCTGTTTTTTAAGTTCTTTCTTCTTGGTAAATTCATGCATTTTAAACCGGTTGCCGTTAATCACCCTTTGATGAACACGTTTATAAATATCGGGCAATACCAGGTCAATATTAAACCGATAGGTCATGCAATCGATCATAGGATCATAGCCATTGTTCAGTGTAAGCGTTACCATATATGGATGGTTACACGCGATATCAATGAGTGGCAGGTCATCAAAACCTTCAATCCGAAAACCTTGAGGGTCCTTGTCTGAAAACCCATAAGGGCCGGCTACCATATCAGCACCATGCATAAGTGCCCAATTTTCAATGTAGCTTAGCAGGGCTGTTGCGACTTCCGGAATGTTGAAGGTTGCAAAGTGACTAAAACGGGCTGTTTTCTCACTGGTAAGCTGATTATAGCTTCGGTGAATAATGCCCATAACCCGTCGGCCGGCTTTTTTTTGATGGTAGGCCAGAACAAGAATGGTTTCACAATGGTTAAACCCTTTGTTTTTGGCAGGATTAAAATAATTCCATTCGTCTGCATATACCGGAGGCAGCCAGTGTGGATCGTTTCGGTGAATTTTTGCGGTCAGATTGATAAAAGTGCGTAAATGTCCCTTGTTGCTGACTTCAACTATCTCAATGTCCATAGACTCGTTTTGAAGAAGATATTGGTTAAACAGGATCCGATTCAGAATTTAAACAAAGATGATATAACTTTTTCATTAAAACAAGAGAAAGAATTGTATTTTAGTGGGCTAAAAATAAAGACAATGCTCTGAAGGGGAATTTGTCTGATTTTTTAACATCACATACTGTTAAATATCTACATATGAATGAAATCGCATACGTTGGTGAGCACTTATTGCCTGGCTCCTTAGGACGAACTTTAATTTATTTCTCACTATTAACCGGTTTGCTTGGTCTGTTTTTTTACATAAAACTTGCCAAAAACAGCTTAAACCGGACTGCCCGTTTGTGGGGCAGGGTTTTTTACAGTCTGCAGACAGCAGGCATTATAGGGATAGGATTAATCTTGTTTTACCTGATATTCAACCATTTTTTTGAATATGCCTATGTTTTTAAACATTCCTCCCGCCTTATGCCGGATAAATTTATCATATCGAGTTTCTGGGCAGGTCAGGAAGGGAGCTTTTTATTGTGGGCTATGTTTATCGGCTCATTTGGAATAGGTGCCATGTTAACTGCCCGACGGCTGGAAGGCGGGGTAATGCTGGTGGTTCTGGTGGCTCAGCTCATTCTGGTTACCATGCTGCTGGGTGTTCACTGGGCTGGGTTTAGCATTGGCAGTGACCCGTTTATTCTTCTCAGAAATGTGGGGGAAAACATGGAGAATAGCTTTTTCCGCAATCCGGCTTATCTGCAACTGATTATGGATGGAAACGGCCTTAATCCATTGCTCGAAAATCCCTGGATGGTCATCCATCCGCCCATGCTTTTTATGGGATACGCATCAGCCATATTTCCCTATGCTTATGCAATGGCATCGCTTATGGAAGGAGATAAACGCTATTGGCTTAAACCTACCTTGCCCTGGCTTTTGCTGGCCATTGGCTTGTTGGGTATTGGTTTGATAATGGGTGGTGCCTGGGCTTACCAATCACTCACTTTTGGGGGATTTTGGGCATGGGATCCGGTAGAAAATGCCTCACTGGTGCCCTGGCTGGTTATGGTAGCGGCTTTGCATTATATGTTACTTTCCTACAAACGCGATAAATATTACTATGGTACGTATATATTTGTTGCCCTGAGTTTTATAATGGTTATTTATGCCAGTTACCTCACCCGTTCGGGTGTGCTTGGCGAAACTTCTGTTCATGCTTTTGGTGATGATGGACGCAGTTTTCAACTCATTTCTTTTCTTTTGCTCTTTACAGTTTTCCCGGTAATTTTGCTTATTAAACGCCGTAAAGTAATAAAAGCAAATGACTTACCGGATTTTTTCTCCAGAGAATTTCTGATGTTATATGGCGCAATCGTGCTTTTACTCGCTGCGTTTCAGGTGATTTCTACCACTTCCTTACCTGTGTTTAATAAATTGCTGGGTACTAAAATGGCAGCTCCCACCGACGTGGTTAACTATTATAACACCTGGCAGATGCCGTTTGCCTTGCTCGTGGGTATACTGCTTGGAATAGCCCAGTATGTAGCTTATGGACGCAATGATTTCAGGGCTTTCCTGCATAACATCATTTATCCTGTGGCTATTTCATTGGTAGTGGTAGTCATAGGATTTTTCATTGACCGGGACATGCAAATCATGCATGCGGTATTTCTGTTCAGCATTGTTTTCGTTATACTTTCTTCTTTGGCTTATCTTCTTCGTTTCACCGCTGGCAGAACCAATACAAGTGCAGGTATTACTCATCTTGGTTTCGGGCTGTTTTTATTGGGAGTATTGCTTACTTTCGCCAATGTTGAAACACTTTCACGTGAAGGTCCCAGCGGTGAAAATACCATGCTTATTGAAAATGAGCCCAAAGCGGTTGGTGATTATTTTGTAAACTATTCAGGCCAACGCATCGAGCGCGATGAGGTATTTCATCAGATTGATTTCCTTGAAAAAGCGGATGACGGTGAGTTTTACAAGAAGTTTACCCTGGAACCAACGATAAAGTACAATTCAATGATGGGGAATGTTCACAATCCGGATACGCGCAATATGTTGAGAGGAGATGTGTATATGTTCATTACTTTTGCTGAAGAACCGGGTAAAACTATGGCTGATGGCTTCTCACAAAGTGGAACTGCCGATTTTAGTCTTGGTGACACCCTTGAAGTCAGTGGAGCAATAGTTTCACTTGATTCATTATACATTACAGCCTATGACAGTGTTTTAAACAACCTTACCATTAGTGCTTCATTAAGTTGGATAAAGGGAAGTGATTCCATAAAAACCGGTATTCTGACTTATACGCTGGAGAACAACTTTGTGGAAGGTAGTTTTGTGGAACTGAATGACGGACAGGCCAGGCTTAAATTTGAAAATATATCTCAAAAACCGGGTACCATAGAGGTAGGTTTGTATGAAAAACAAACCAGCTACATCGTTGTGCGCATATTGTATTTCCCATACATCATTCTTTTATGGATTGGGAGCATCATTATGTTCATAGGTATTACGCTTGGGGTATTTAAACGATCACGCAAAGCACGAATTGCTGCCGAATAAATTTTTTTAATGGCGGTATTTTGTAAATTTGCCCTCTATGGAAACTACCGCTATTCAAAAGGTGTCGTTTGTAGGTGCCGGTAATGTTGCATTCAACCTGGCTCCGGCATTTTATAATGCAGGCATTCAGGTGCGCCATATTGTGAGCCGCAATCAAACTGAAGCTCAAAAGCTTGCTAAACTGGTAAATGCGGTAGCTGCCGATAATCTTTCGGAAATTGATAAATCTTCAGATGCTGTTTTTTTTACGCTTCCTGATGATGCTATTGCCGGAAGTGCGAAGGAATTATTTAAAAACAATGATTTCAAAGGGGTGATGGTTCATACTTCTGGGAGTACAACTCTGGATGATTTGGTTAAAATCAATTCAAAGGCAGGCGTATTTTACCCATTACAAACCTTTAATAAAAGCAATATCATTGATTTCGATGAAATACCCGTTTGCATTGAAGGCGTAAATGAACACATAACCCATGCTCTGGAATGTCTGGCGCGGCTCATTTCCGGTGATGTGAGACGGATCAGTTCGGCACAACGTGCGGTGATTCATCTTGGAGCCGTTTTTGCCTCTAACTTCACCAATCACCTTTATGCCAGGGCATTCGATATTTTGAAACGATCCGCGGTTAATCCCTCTATCCTGCTGCCATTGATCAGAGAAACAGCTTCCAGACTGAACAGAGGAGAACCCGTTAAAGTGCAGACAGGCCCAGCAGTAAGGGGCGATGTGCGAATTATGAACAAACACCTTGGTATGCTTGCCGATGATGAAGCGGGAGCTGAAATATACCGTTTACTTAGTGAACATATTCAATTGTTTAAAGAAAGAAAGGCTTAAAAATGACTAATTATAAAGAAGACCTATCGGGCATAACTACTCTGATATTTGATTACGATGGAGTTATGACCAATGGGATGGTGATCATTTCCACTACGGGTGATCATCTGCGTGCGGGTCATGTAAAGGATGGATATGCATTGCAACTGGCCGTAAAATGCGGATACAGGATAGTAATTATTTCAGGCGGATTTTCTGAGTCTATGCGTCATCGTTGCAATGCGCTTAACCTTAAAGATGTATTTTTGGGAGTAGCCGAAACCGTAGCTGTTTTTGAAGAGTATATGGCATTACATAATCTCAAAAGAGAGGAAGTGCTTTATATGGGAGATGATATTCCGGATTATCATGTGATGAAAATGGTAGGTATGCCGGTTTGTCCGGCTGATGCCGCTCAGGAAATAAAAGACATCAGCCGGTATATTTCTCATTTTAAGGGAGGTGAAGGATGCGTGCGCGATGTGATTGAACAGGTAATGAAACTTCAGGGGAAGTGGCTGAACGGAAATGCTTACCACTGGTAAAAAATCTGAAATGAACTATACTTTTTCCCGGCGGGTTTTTGACCTTTTTCAGTTGATACGATGGCCCAATTTAGTGGTAGTTATCTTTACTCAATTTCTGTTGAGACATGCCATAATAAAACCTCTTTACGCCAAAGCAGGAATCAGTCCGGCCATGAATACTACATTGTTTTGGTTGTTGGTAGGGGTAACAGTTTTAATAGCCGCAGCAGGTTACATTATTAACGATTATTTTGACTTACGTACTGACCGGATTAACCGGCCTGATAAACTAATTCTGGGCCGTACATTCAGACGAAGACAGGCAATAAAATACAATTTTATACTCAATGTCATTGCTTTGGCAGGCGGTTTTTATCTTGGGTTTCAGGCGCATTCCTGGCGGTTAAGTCTTATTTTCCCTCTGATGATCGTTTTGCTTGTACTTTACTCGTCACGTTACAAGAATACGGTTCTGTGGGGCAATTTAGCGGTAGCTTTTATGTCGGCAATGGTGGTAATTATTGTCTGGCTGTTTGAATTCTTTATGCTTCGTATGCAACCCAATGACTTTCTCGGCTTATTTTCGAATCTAAGTCTTATCAATAAAATCTTCCTCTTTTATGCAGGGTTTGCTTTTATTATCTCCCTGTGTCGCGAGCTTGCCAAAGATATACAGGATTTACCGGGAGATTCGGCTACAAACAATCACACTCTGCCTGTAATGCATGGAATGAAAGCCTCAGGATACTGGCTGATGGCCTTTTCAGTGGTAACCCTGGCTTTTATGGTTTGGTCATTGATGTTGCTTTCCCGTTTGGGATGGACCATCCCATTGATTTATTATGTAACTACGGTAATTCCATTGCTGCTTTTTGCATTTTACCGCATGCTAAAAGCAAAAAAGCCGGAAGAATACAAAAGCATCAGTCTCATTTTTAAAATTATTATGGTTGCAGGCGTATTGGGATTGCAACCATTAGCTATGGTTTTTGGTTAAATTTTATGAATCCGCTCGGTAATTATCCTTATCACATCATTCTGGCTTCACAATCTCCACGCAGGCAAATGCTTCTGGCAGAAACGGGTGTAAAATTTGAAGTCAGGGTAATTCCTACTGCCGAAACTTATCCTGATTCCCTTGGGCGCGATGAAATTGCTATATATATAGCCGGTAAAAAGGCAGATGCCTTCGATTTTGATGAATTGCCCGAAAACACGTTGATCATTACTGCCGACACCATTGTCTGGTTGAATGGTGAATCTATTGGCAAACCTGCTGATGCAGCAGAAGCAGTGGCTATGTTGCATAAACTGTCAGGAAATACGCATATTGTATCCACAGGAGTTTGTCTTAAAACTGCGGATAAGATGAAAAGTTTTTATGTAAATACAGCAGTATCTTTTCGAAAGCTTACTAAGAAAGAGATTTCATTCTATGTGGAAAAATATAAACCCTACGATAAAGCCGGTGCCTATGGCATTCAGGAATGGATTGGATATGTGGGTGTAGAGCATATAGAAGGTTCATATACCAATGTAATTGGATTGCCGGTTCAAAGGGTGTATCTGGAGCTGATAAATTTGATTTAAACAGCGTTTTCTTAAAAAAAATAAAAGAACACTGGTGTCAGCATGTTATGATGATATATTTTTAAGTAGCTCATTTTGATATATATATATATATATATATGCTTTTGTGAGAAATTAGACGAATATGAGTTTTTTAACAGCCCACTAAATATAGCCTTACCTTGTTATGCTTTTTAAATTATAGTCATAAGTAATTTTTATTATGCTTATAATTATTTTTATTCATATTCTTGATTTGATGATGGAATGCCGGGTTGTGGAGTAAAAATAATTTACATATATAGATTTTTGATATTTTTTAATTTTGCAAGTTGCTGATAAATATATAGATAGCAGCGTTTGATTTAGTTGGCGGAAACGTTAAATATATGTTAATTGAGGCTTTTTCTTGTCGTTTTAGGTGTCTTATTGTGTTTACTTTTTATCATCCCAAAAACACACAGCCATGAAAAACAACATTACACCACTAACATTTTGTACTCTTCTGGGCTTTTTTCTTCTTATGCTGAGCCCGATTGTCATCAAAGCACAAATCGTTTCCGCCCCGGCGGGTGGATTATGGAACAACCCGGCTACATGGATAGGCGGCATTGTTCCGGGTGCAGGCGATAATGTTGTTATTGCATCCACCGTCAGCGTTTATCCTACTTCACAATGCAATAATATTACCATTCAGAGCGGAGGCATCCTTCAAAACCGCTCATCTAATTCTTATACCTTATTTGTCAATGGTAATCTCAACAATCAGGGTGTAATACAAAATTCAACTTATAGCTTAACAGTGAATGTAAAGGGAAATGTCAATAACAGTGGTTCGATGACAAATGGTACACTTAGTTTCACGGGAACCGCCAACCAGCAAATGTCCTCTACACAGCCCCTGCATGTGGATAATTTTGTAAGAACTGCCGGTAGTGGGAGGATTTTAGCAACAACGAATTTGAGTTTCGTAGGAACCGCCATCGATCTGAATTCAGATACACTTGAGTTTACGACTGGAACTGCACTTACCATCGATGGTGGCAACCTTACAGATGGAGTAATGTTCAGAACAGCCATGCCGGCACTTCAAATTACAACGGATAATGGCACCCATGTTAATAATTTTACCATTGATTCCCAGGAGGCAAGGCTTTATGGCACATTACTGGTTTTTGGATCCGCCAACACTTTTAAACATAATGTTATTAACTTTGGAACGCTTAAAAGCCAAAACAATAACTCGTATAGCTTAACTGTTGATGGTAATCTGACTAACAATGGAATTATAGAAAATGGAGCCTATAGTTTTACTGTAAATATTTCTGGCGATTTAACCAATAATGGCACCTGGCAGAATTACAATACCGTTTTAAATGGCAGTGGTATTCAAAATTTAACGATGACACAGCCTTATTCGGGCACACTTTTTACGAAGAACAATACTGCCGGACGGGCAAGGGCACTTAGCGGTTTGTCATTTGTAAATACAGAAATTGATTTAAAAACCGACACGCTTGAAATTGCAACCGCTTCTGCAATTTCATTGGATGGGGGAAACCTTAGAAACGGGGTTATTTCTAAATCCTCTTTACCGGCCATTCAGCTTACCGGGGACAATAATGCTTATGTTTACATACTGACAATTGATGCACCCCAAACGGAGTTAAACGGGAGCCTGTTTATATATGGTAGCTCTAACAACTTCAAAACAAATGTAATCAACAACGCCACATTAAAGAGTCACCCTTCCAATTCATATACTTTGACTGTAGATGGCAGTTTGATCAATCATGGTGTAATTCAGAACGGAAATTATAATTTTACTATTAATGTCTCTGGGAATCTTTCCAATAATGGTACATGGGAGAACTATAATACCGTTTTAAACGGCAGTGGTGCCCAGAATCTGGCTATGACGCAGCCTTATTCGGGTGCATATTTTACGAAGAACCTTTCAGGTGGCCGGGCCAAAGCAACAGCGGGTTTATCATTTAGTGGAACTCAGATTGATTTTCAAAATGATACCCTGGAGTTTACAACCGGCACTACCATTGCATTAGATGGGGGGAATTTCAGAAACGGTTTGATTTATAGAACATTACCATCAGCAGTTCAGCTTACCGCGGGAAATGATGCCTTTGTTTATAATCTGAATATTAATGCACCCGAAACAACCTTAAATGGCAATCTCTTTATCAGTTCAGGCAATACTTTTAAAACACACCTGGTCAATAACGCTACATTAAAAAGCAATACTTCCAATTCATATACCCTGGTTGTAGATGGTAATTTGACCAATAATGGTGTAATACAGAACGGAAATTATAATTTTACCATTAACATTTCGGGAAATCTTTCAAACAATGGAACGTGGCAGAATTATTCTACTGTTTTAAATGGAAACGGTATCCAGGAATTGTCCATGACTCAGGCTTTTAGTGGACTGAATTTTGCAAAGACGGCTTCGGCAGGTGTAGCAAGAGCAATAGCAGATGTAAGTTTTAATGGAACGAAAATAGATTTTAATTTTGATACGCTTGAGTTTGTTACGGGAGCGACATTATCCATGACAAATGGATATTTCTACCGGGGAATTTTGTACAAGTCTACTGCACCTGTACTTCAGATAAACTCAAATGGAAACTATTTCCAGGATGTAACCATCGACGCCCCTCAGTCGCTGCTCAATGGAAATCTGTTTATTGCCGGTGGGAATACATTCAAAAACAATGTTACAAATAACGGTACACTGCAGAATTATAGTAATAATTACTATACCCTGACTGTAGATGGTAATTTTACCAACAGTGGTTCGATAAAAAACAGTAATTATAGTCTTACAATAAATATTTCAGGAGATATTTCTAACAATGGTTCCTGGAAAAATACTCAAACAACCCTGACAGGTGCAAATAACCGGTCAATAACTCTCTTTAAGCGATTCGAAGGAACCAATTTTACGAAATCGGTGGCAGCCGGCAACCTGACTGCTACCACTGATCTGACATTTGATGGTACCGCGGTTGACCTGAACGGAACCCTGCTTACCCTACCGGATGATGGCTATTTATCGGTGCTTAATGGTAGTTTTGGTGATGCCGTAATTGCGGGCAATGATATTCATTTTAATACCCTTGCCGGTTACTGTTTTAGCACACAATTTACCACGGATGTAACCTTACATGGTGTTTTTCAGGCTGCCGGAGGAATAAGTTTTGATGGAAGCATCATAAATCAGGGTACCCTGAGAAGTCATAGTTCTAATTACTATAGTTTTACGGTAGCCGGAGATCTGGAAAACAATGGTGCGATCATGAATGGCGTTTATAACTTCACCTTAACGATCTTAGGCGATATTACAAACAACGGAACCTGGACCAACTATCGAACCACCCTTGATGGCGTTGCTGATCAGTACGTTTACCTGAACAATACGATTACTGGAAGGCTTTTGTTGGATGCCAACAATACCGGTTCAGGCAATTGGTTTGGGCCT
>SWCC01007662.1_pt1 | contig 14231 bp, 11 predicted proteins | sample 4692971 | NCBI WGS metagenome assembly SWCC01 (sample SAMN10267277, study PRJNA491770) | bioreactor metagenome | isolation source: DHS bioreactor inoculated with subseafloor sediment | place: Japan: off Shimokita Peninsula | collected 2006-08 | reverse complement strand
GCCCTCGTGGATGAGGTCCACGATGAGCTTGAGCTCGTGGAGCACCTCGAAGTACGCGATCTCGGGCTGGTAGCCGGCCTCGGTCAGCACCTCGAAGCCGTACTGGATGAGCTTGGACGTGCCGCCGCACAGCACCGACTGCTCGCCAAAGAGGTCCGTCTCGGTCTCTTCGGTGAACGTGGTCTTGATGACGCCGGCGCGCGTGCCGCCGATGCCCTTGGCATAGGACTTAGCGATTTCCCAGGCTTCGCCAGACGCGTCGTTCTCCACCGCGATGATGTCTGGGATGCCGCGGCCCGCGACAAACTCGCGGCGCACGGTGTGGCCGGGAGCCTTGGGCGCGATGAGGATGACATCGACGTCCTCGGGGGGCGTGATGTAGCCAAAGCGGATGTTAAAGCCGTGGGCAAACGCGAGCGTCTTGCCTTCGGTCAGGTAGGGCGCGATGTCCTCCGCGTAGATGCCCCGCTGGTGCTGGTCGGGCGCGAGGATCATGATGAGGTCGGCCCACTGAGCCGCGTCGGCCACCGTCATGATGGTGAAGCCATCGGCCTCGGCCTTGGCGCTCGAGTTGGAACCAACGCGCAGCGCGACGCGCACGTCGACGCCGGAGTCGCGCAGGTTCTGCGCGTGGGCGTGGCCCTGTGAGCCGTAGCCGACAATCGCGACCTTCTTGCCCTGGATGATCGAAAGATCGGCGTCCTTCTCGTAGAACAATTCAGCCATGCTGTGACTTCTCCTTGGTTTGTATTCGGCGTGCGTGGTTGGCGACCGTGATGCCGCCTACGGCTGTGGTGGCACGGATGATTCCGTGCCCTCTGAAGAGAACCTTATTGCTGCTAAGCGCTTGCGCGATCGAGCGCACGCTCTGTAATGGAGCGGGCCCCCCTGCCAATGGCAACGGTGCCGGACTGGACGATCTCGCGTACGTCGTGTGGAGCGAGCGCGGCGAGCAGCGCCTCGAGCTTGTCCGACGTCCCCACCGCCTCGATCACGAGCGAATCGGGAGAGACGTCGACCACGTGCGCGCGGAACAAATCGACCACTTGCAAGACGTCGGAGCGTTGGCGGATATCGCAGCGCACCTTCACCAACAAGAGATCGCGCTGTACCGACTTGGCGTTGTCGAGCTCGACGATCTTGAGCACGTGCACCAGCTTGTTGAGCTGCTTGGTCACTTGCTCGAGCGGCAAGATATCGACGTCGACCACCACAGTGATGCGCGAGATGTCGGGGTGTTCGGTCTGGCCCACTGCCAGCGAATGGATGTTGAACGCACGGCGCGAGAACAGTCCGGCCACGCGCGCGAGCACGCCCGGCTTGTTCTCAACCAATACAGATAACGTGTGCTTCTCGGTCATGGTCAGGCCTCCTCACGGTCCCACTCGGGGGCGACGCCCCTGGCGTACTGAATTTCGTCATTGCTCACACCCGAGTTCACCATCGGCCACACCATCGCGTCTTTGGAGACGGTGAAGTCGACCACCACGGGCTGGTCGGTGATCTCGTTGGCGCGCTTGATGGTCGCGTCCACATCCGCATCGGATTCGCACCGCAAGCCCACGCAACCCATGGCATCGGCCAGCTTCACAAAGTCGGGAATGCGCCTGGTGCCGTGTCCCGTGTTGAGGTCCGTGTTGGAGTAGCGGCCCTCGTAGAACAGTGTCTGCCACTGCCGCACCATGCCCAGCGAACTGTTGTTGATGACCGCCACCTTGATGGGGATGTCGTTGAGCGCGCACGTGGTCAGTTCTTGGTTGGTCATCTGGAAGCAACCGTCGCCGTCGATGGCCCACACGGTCTCGCCAGGCACTCCCACCTTGGCCCCCATCGCTGCGGGAACGGAGAAGCCCATCGTGCCGAGGCCGCCGGAGTTGATCCACGTCTTGGGCCGCTCGTACGTGATGAACTGGCTAGCCCACATCTGGTGCTGGCCAACCCCCGAGGTATAGGTGGTAGACATCGGGTCGTTGAGCGCGCCCAGCCGTTGAATGACGTACTGAGGGCTCGACAGTCCGTCGTGGGTGGCCGCGAACCCCAGCGGGAATGTCGCGCGCCACTCATCGATCTGCGCCCACCACGCACCCAGGTCCGGCTGGCCATGCTTGCGGTGCTCCTCACGGAGCGCGGGCACCAGTTCCTGGAACACCTCCTTGAGGTCTCCCACGATCGGCACGTCTGCGTGACGGTTCTTGCTGATCTCGGCCGGGTCGATGTCTGCGTGCACGATGACGGCGTTGGGGGCGAAGCCATCGAGCTTGCCCGTCACGCGGTCATCGAAGCGAGCGCCAAGTGACACCACGAGGTCGGCCTTTTGCAGCGCCGCCACCGCCGGAACGGTGCCGTGCATTCCCGGCATGCCGAGGTGCTGCGGGTGGCTATCGGGAAGTGCGCCACGTGCCATCAGGGTGGTCACCACGGCGGCGCCCGACAGGTCGACCAGCTTGCGCAGTCCCTCCGACGCTCCAGCGCGGATCACGCCGCCGCCCACGTACAGCACGGGCCGCTTTGACGTGGCGAGAAGGCGGGCCGCCTCCTGGATGGTCTTCGCGTGCGGCTTGGCGCCCGAATTGAAGCCGGCCAACTCCACTCGCTCGGGCCAGTGGAACGTGGTCCGCTCTTGCAGCGCAGACTTCGCGATGTCGACAAGCACGGGGCCAGGGCGTCCGTGGCTCGCAATGTAGAACGCCTGGGCGATGGCGCCCGCGATTTCGGAGGGGTCCTTGATGAGCATGTTGTGCTTGGTGATGGGCGCCGTGATGCCCACAATGTCGGCCTCTTGGAAAGCATCGGTCCCAATGAGCGATGCGCCCACCTGGCCCGTGATGGCGACCATGGGGATGGAGTCCATATTGGCATCGGCAATGGGCGTGACGAGGTTGGTAGCACCGGGGCCAGACGTGACAATGCACGCGCCAACCCGTCCAGTCGCGTGGGCATAGCCCTGGGCCGCGTGGCCCGCGCCTTGCTCGTGACGCGTCAGGATGTGGCGCAGCACCGTGGAGTCCATCAGCGGGTCATACGCGGGAAGAATCGCACCACCGGGGATACCAAAGATGTCGGTGACGCCCGCGAGCTCAAGCGAGCGGATGAGCGACTGCGCGCCCGTCATCTCCTCGCCGGTCCCTGTGCGGGCGTTTGGATCGGTTGGACGGGCGGTTGCCGTCACCCCGGAGCCCGAGGGGGCGTGGGGCTTAGCTTGCGGCTGCGTCATGTCACTCCTTTATTGCTGTCGAGATCGCGAGGCAGTTCACCCTCCGCTTCGCATGAAAAAACCCCTGAGCCTGTGCGGCCTTCGGGGGATGCGCGCGGACGATGCCTGGGCTTGGACTAGAGGTCCGCGCGCCCGGTAACTCGTAGGAGTGTCGCCTGCATGGGTTTGACTGTACGCCCGCACGTGGCAAAGCGTCCACATTCTGCGAGGCCATCTCACATCGTGGATCACGATATTGCCTGTTGAGACAGCAAATCAAGGGCTATCCCCTGCCAAAGGTCCCATTGACGGTGTGTCAATAAGACCTAGATTCGAATCATGGCCCGCTCCGTGAAGTCGCCTGAGATCAGGCGCGAAGAGATCCTCGCCGCTGCGCGTGAGCTTTTTGCTTCCCAAGGAGTGCGCTCCACCACGGTGCAGGACCTCGCGAAGCGCGTGGGCGTCACGCGCGGCCTGATCTATCACTACGTGGACGACATGGACTCGCTCGTCACGCAGGTGCTCGACAGTTACATCGACCAATTTGCGGCCGACGTTCGGGCCTGGGACGCGCACCGCACGCCGGGTGACATCGACGCGGCAGTCATGGAGTGCATCGCCCTTTTTCGTCGCTATGTGCCTACCCGGGGGGAACACACCGCGCAGGCCGAGCCCCTCTTGCCGCGCATCGACGATGCCTCGCTGTACTTGCGCTTCTTGGACAGGGCCGTCGACGCCCTGGTGGACGTGCTGGAGCAGACCACCATCCCCGCGTACGCAGCCAGGCACACCATCGAGATTGTGCACGTCCGGGAAACCTTCACGGCGCTCATCCATGGGCTCATTGCGCTGGTGCGCTCACAGCCAAGCCTCGGCGACGACGTGCTCGCCGGCATCGTCCGCCAGACCCTTCGCCTTGCACCATCAACACCTATCACCACACTCAAGGGAGAGTAATCATGTTCTTGTTCGGCGACATCAGCTGGCAGGCGGGCCTCATGTGGTTCGTTGTGCTGGGCGCGTTGATCGGTCTCAACGAGTTATCGCGAAGAGGCCCCTGGGCCGCCATCATCTTCTTCATCGCCGTGCCTCTCGTCCTCACGGTCTTTGTGTGGCCCAACACCGCTGGAGAAGGCTCCGCAACGGGCACGTGGTTCCACTGGGTCAAGGTCTACTCGGCACTCGCCGGGTGCCTTGGCTTCCTCGCGCTCCGCTACTTCAAGCGGCTCCAAAGCAATAAATGGGCGCTCATGTTCCCCGCCGCGATCCTCGCCATCAACATCTTCGAGGCGTGCATTCGCGACTTCGAGGTGGGCGCCATGAACGCCGACGGCATCGTCGACGGCGTCTACATGCTCTCCGGCTCGTGGAACTATATGAACGGCATCGCGGGCCTTATCAACCTCCTGGCCATCACTGGCTGGATGGGCATTTACATCTCCAAGGGCAAGTTCAAGGACATGATCTGGCCCGACATGATCTGGCCCTGGATCATCGCGTACGACATCTGGAACTTCGCGTACGTCTACAACTGCGTGGGCGACCACTCGTTCTACGCGGGAGCTGCACTCCTCATCGGCTGCACCATCCCCGCGTTCTTTATCCGTAAGGGCGCGTGGCTCCAGCACCGCGCGCACACCCTCGCGTTCTGGATGATGTTCACGATGGCCGTGCCCGCCTTTGTGGGCGACTCGCAGTTCTCCGTCGAGTCTTCACATAACCCAGCCGCGCTCTTCGTGGTCTCGGCGCTTGCCCTCGCGGCCAACGTTGCCCTGGCCGTGTGGCAGATCAGCAAGATGGTGAAGGGTCGCAAGAACCCGCTCAAGGTCGAGATCTACGACGACACAGCCGCCTACCGCCACGTCATCGACACCATTCCCGGTGCCGACGAGGCGCGCGAGGCCCGCACGTTGGCAAACGCCTAGCGGCATATTTGCTGAACGCACGAGGGCCCGGGAGCACACAGCTCCTGGGCCCTCGTCAATCGCGCGTGGGGGCTCGGGCTACACCCCGTCGGCCTCGTGCGCCAGGCAGAACTTGATGGTCTGGCGCACTTCGGCCGCAACATCGTCGCCGCCGTCGTAGTCCAGCACCGCCGTGACCGCGGGGTCAGTGGTGGCATCGCGATAGTTGAACTCGAGGCTGTCCACGATGTGGACGCCGTGCTCGAGCCCAGCCGCTGCGGCCCCTGCATCGGCCGCTGTCATGCCTGGGAGCATCGCTTCCTTGGGAACCACCACCACCTGCTGGGGGTCACGGCCGAGTTCCTCGCAGATGATCTTGTGGAACTCTTCGTAGGTGAGCCGGTAGGAGTCGATCGGATAACGGCCACCGTGCTCCCCGCGCTCGATCGCTCCCACCGCGGCGCGAGCCACCTGCCCCACCGTGACGGAACCGGTAGCGCCGGCCGCAACCGCCACCATCTCGGGCTGCGAACGCACGATGTCGATGAACATCTTCCACAGCGGCATGCGGCCGGGCATGGTGCCAAAGATGTACGGAAGACGCAGAGTCATCACGTCCATGGCGCCGTCGCCCTCCATGTAGGCGAGCTCCTCTTGCAAGAGGCGCACGCGCGGGTAGCCATTGCGCTCGCGGTAGCCGAGGTCGGGCCACCGCTCACCAAACTCTGCAGTGTAGGAGCCGTAGACCACAAACTTCTTGACGCCGGCCTCGCGAGCGAGGCGAGCAATGCGCTGCGTCGGCAAAGCATTGGCCTTGTAGAAAAAGCGCGACGCAGGGGCGGGGGGCGTGATGCGCTCGTCGGCGCCAATCGCGTAGAAAACGGCGTGAACACCCTCGAAAATTGCCCCGATCTGCGCGTCGGACATCGCTTCAACGTCGTCAAGGATGCTCTTTACGCCTTCCGGGAAGAGGTCCTCCACGGGCATCGGGGGCAGTGCTAGCGACGTGACGTCGTACCCACGACTGACGAGTTCTTTGACCGTGTGATAGCCCAGCAGTCCCGTTCCGCCGATAACGACTACTGATTCACCCATGTGCCGACCTCCAAGTGGATTGACGCGGCAGAGCCGCGTGCGTGCTTTCCATCCACTATATGTAGGGCTCTGTCGGGTAAATCAGACAAGGTCCCGGCTGCGCCGATGCATCGTGTGTCCTCCTGTTGGGTGCCCCGCGCAGGCAGGGTTGATGAGAAAGCGGGCGCTTCGTTGACCGTTGCTCCACGTTCGATTCCTGGTAGGGGCGCGACGTGAGGCGCCGCGCACTGCGTCTCGACGCAGGTACACGCTTCCCCCACACCTCGACGCACGTCCGTACCTGCTCCTTCCACCTCGACGTCGATGGCAACGGTGCCGGCGTGGAGGTTCGACACCTCGGTGGCGCGGCTTGCCGGTGTTCTGTATTTGCCTGCGGAAGGGGTTCGCGGAAGGGTTGGCGGAAGGGGTTGGCGGTGCGTGGGCGTCTGGCTGGTCGGACTGATGAGGGCCCTCGGTGTCGTGCCCACGCCGCACTTTCCGCAGTTCTCCACAGAGCATCGTCCCTGGCAGGTGGTTGTCAGACCCTGGTGGTTGACTTGTTTCGTGGCAGTTGAATTGACCGGTGTTGATGCCGGTGAGATCGCCAGGGTGAGTGCCCTGGTGGGTGATCTTGCGCGCCGCGATGTGTCACATTTGTCGCAAGGTGACCTCCTCGAGGCGCACGATGCCGTGGCTCGGCTGGGCCGCTTGACGGGCACGTTGCAGGCGCGCTTTGCAGGCGAGATCGCACGACGCTCAACTCCCGACCTTCCCCGCGGCGGCCTGGCCAGGCAACAAGGTTTTGGCACTGCGGGCGCGATGGTCGCACGTGCGACCGGCGGGACCACGGCCGGCGCACTGCGAGCGATCGAGGCGGGGCTGGCGTTCGCACCCGAACCTGCATTCATGCCCGACACTTCGCTCGGCGACCCCACACTCGGTGACCCCACTCACCCCGCCACTGCTCAGCCCACCACTGCTCAGCCCACCTCTGCAGTGGGGCCGGCGCCCGCGCTGCGCTACCCCTTCGTGGCCGAGGCCGCACTGTTGGGGGACCTGTCGGTGGACGCGGCGGGACTCATCACGGCCGGACTCGAAACGCTCGCTGAGTCGCTGCCGTCCGAGCAACTCCATGACCTGGAGCAACGTCTCGTTGGCAAGGCCGTGCACTTGGCAGTTCATGAGGTGCGGCGCCTTGTCGCTTCTGCGGTGGCGCGTGTGGACCTGCCGGGTCACGAGGAACGCGAGAACCGCCACTACGCGGAACGGTACCTTGCATGGAAGGAAGACCACCACGGCGTGATCACCTTCTCTGGCCGCCTCGATGCTGTCACCGCTGCCCCCATTCGCACCGTGATCGAACAGATGGTGACCCACGACTTCCGTGCACGCCGCGGCCAAGACTCTATCTACCCCGATCAACGCACTTTGGGCCAAATGCGGGCCGACGCCCTGTTCCAGATTTGCCGTCACGCGCTCGGTTGCAAGCAGACGGACACCTCCGGGATCCGCACCACCATCATCGTGCGCATGGACAAGAGCGACCTCGACACCGGGCGGGGACTTGGCTCTATTGATGGCACCGGCACTCCAGTGTCGGTCGGTCAACTGCGCCGCCTTGCCGGGGACGCGGGCATCATCCCCGCAGTGCTGGGTGGTGAAAGCGAAACCCTGGACCTCGGACGCACCAAACGCATGTTCACCCCCGCCCAACGCCTCGCCCTCCTCGAAAGAGACGGCGGATGCGCCAAGTGTCACGCACCACCCGAACACTGCGAGGCCCACCACATCCGCTGGTGGGAACGCGGCGGCGGCACGGACCTTTCCAACGGGGTCATGCTGTGCACGAGATGCCACCACGACGTCCACCGCCAAGGCTGGGAAATCAAAGCGCGGGCTGGCGCGGTCGAGTTCATCCCGCCATCCACCATCAACCCCTTACGCACGCCCATCCCGGGCGGAATCGCGGCGCTGGAAATCGACCCACGTCCTACGCGTGAACCCGCACCCCAACAACTAACCCCCGTACCCGGGGAGAACTCTGCCTCGGGCGAGCACCTTGCCCTGGGGGACAACTCCGCCCAGCGAGACGGCTCTGCCTATGACGTGACGTGGCACCAGGCCGCCTGACCCCACATCAAAAGCGCCGGCCGCGACGGACACCTCGCCGTGGTCATCAGACCTCCCAGCAGTGATGCGCACAGCAGTGACGCGAGCGCCCCTCAGCCGAGTGCTGCAGGACTCGTTCAGCCGTCGCCAGAACCCGCGAGTCGCCAAGCCGGGACCAGCACCCGCGAGTCGTGCGACTGATCGTCGCGCAGCTTTTAGTCGAGTACCGCACCCTTGGAGGCCGAGCCCACGAGCTTGCGATACTTCGCGAGTACCCCGCGGGTGTACCTGGGCGCAGGCGGTTCAAAGCCGACGGCCCTGGCCGCCATCTCGTCAGCACCCACGTGGAGCTCAAGCGTCGCGTTGGTGACATCCAACGTGATCTTGTCGCCGTCCCTCACAAACGCGATGGGACCCGCATCGACCGCCTCCGGCGCGATGTGACCCACGCACAGACCGGTAGTACCGCCAGAGAAGCGGCCATCGGTGATGAGCAGCACGTCCTTGCCAAGACCGGCTCCCTTGATGGCAGCCGTGATGGCGAGCATCTCCCGCATTCCCGGACCACCCTTGGGTCCTTCGTAGCGAATGACCACCACGTCGCCCTTCTTGAGCGAGCCCTCCTCGAGCGCGTCCAGGGCCTTGCGCTCGCCGTCAAACACGCGCGCCGTACCCTCGAACACGCTCGCGTCAAAGCCCGCCGACTTCACGACGGCTCCGTCGGGCGCGAGCGAACCCTTGAGGATCGTGATGCCACCCGACTTGTGGATCGGGTTATTCAGGGCACGCACCACACGGCCGTCGATCTTTTCGGGCTTGAGGTCTTCCATGTTTTCGGCGAGCGTCTTGCCGGTGACGGTCATGACGTCACCCTCCATCAGCCCGGCCTGCAGCAACGTGTTCATGACGGCGGGCACCCCGCCCACGCGGTCAACATCGTTCATGACGAACTGGCCAAACGGCTTGAGGTCACCCAAGTGCGGCACCTTGGCCGCGATGCGCGCAAAGTCGTCCAGAGCGAGGTCGACATCGGCCTCATGCGCGATCGCGAGCAAGTGGAGCACCGCGTTGGTCGAACCGCCAAAGGCCATGACCACGGCAATCGCATTCTCGAAGGCCTTCTTAGTCATGATGTCGCGCGCGGTGATTCCCTGGCGCAGCATATTGACGACGGCCTCGCCCGACTTGTGCGCGTACATGTCGCGGCGCCTGTCGGCGCTTGGCGGGGAGGCGGAGCCTGGCAGGGACATTCCGAGCGCCTCGCCGACGGACGCCATGGTGTTGGCGGTATACATCCCGCCACACGCGCCCTCACCGGGGCAGATGGCCTTCTCGATCGTGTCCACGTCCTCTTGAGACATGAGACCGGCCGAACACGCACCTACGGCCTCAAAGGCGTCGATAATCGTGACGTCTTTTTCCGTACCATCGGACAGCTTGACGTGGCCCGGCATGATCGAACCCGCGTAGAGGAACACGGAGGCGAGGTCGAGACGAGCGGCCGCCATCAGCATTCCTGGAAGTGACTTGTCACAACCCGCCAGTAGCACCGAGCCATCGAGCCGCTCGGCCTGCATGACAACCTCCACCGAGTCGGCGATGATGTCGCGCGACACGAGTGAGAAGTGCATTCCCTCGTGACCCATGGAGATGCCGTCGGACACGGAGATGGTGCCGAACTCGAGGGGGTAGCCACCAGCGGCGTGCACGCCACCCTTTGATGCCTGCGCGAGGCGCTGCAGCGAAAGGTTGCACGGCGTGATCTCGTTCCACGAACTCGCAATGCCGATCTGGGGCTTAACCCAGTCGTCGTCTCCCATCCCCACGGCGCGGAGCATGCCGCGCGCCGCGGTCGCTTCCAACCCATCTGTGACCTGGCGGGAGCGGGGCTTCATGTCTGGCGTCTTCGTCATGTTTTCGAGTGTATGGCCGCGGAACGAGAAGCCGTCTCCGAGCACGAAAAACCCCGCTTGACATTGACGTAGCGTCAACTTCTAGAGTGGTGGCATGCAACCTGACTACGACATCGGCAAGGTGGCGCGCATGAGCGGCGTGACAAGCCGCACCCTGCGCCACTACGACGACATCGGCCTACTCACGCCGGCGTGGACTGGCGCCGACGGTAGGCGCCGCTACGGACAGCCCGAATTGCTGCGCCTGCAACACATTCTGGTGCTGCGCGAATTGGGGACAAGCCTTGATCGCATCGCCCGCATCGTCAACACCGATGACCCGGCCACCACCGTCGCTCTCTTGCGCGATCACCTCGCGGGACTCACCGCAGAACGCGAGCGCTACGCGAGGCTCGCCGCCACCGTTGCCCGCACCATCGACTCCATCGAAAAGGGAAAGCCCATGTCCAGCTCTCACGTGTTTGACGGCTTTGAACACCAACGGTACGAGCCCGAGGCAAGGGAGCGCTGGGGCGACGACCAAGTAGACCGCTCGAACGCGAACTGGCAAAAGCTTGGGGATGAGGGCAAGCAGCGCCACAAGCGCATCGACCGCGAAATCGTGGAGGCCCTCGGCGCCGCCATCCGCGTGGGTTTTGCAGCCGAGAGCGAAGAGGTGCAAGAGATCGTGGCGAGGCACCATGCGTGGCTCAGCGAAATCTGGACTCCCGATGCTGACGCCTACAGATCGCTCACGCAGATGTACGTGGATGATGAGCGCTTCAAGGCCCATTACGACGAGGTTGCGCCCGGCGCGGCGGAGCTCTTGCGCGACGCTGCGGCGCTCTACGCAGAGCGAGCGCTCTAGCCACGGCACACCCGACGGCACACCTTGGGTCGCACAGAATGAGCGTCTCACGTTGGTTGATTTGTCAACTAAGGGAATAGCCGCTACCGCGTGTCGCGTTGCACCGGTGAAGCCGCCTGCGCTGGTGGCACCCCCTTCAACTTTGAGGAGTTTCCCATGCCCCGCATCGGCTACATCGTCGGCTCGCTCTCTAGCACTTCCATCAATCGTCAGCTCGCCCACGCGCTCGTGGGACTGGCCCCTGCCGGAGTCGAGCTTGTCGAACTCAACTACAGCAGCCTCCCCGTCTACTCGCCAGACGCTGACAGCGACTACCCCACCGCAGCACGCGAGTGGAAGACGGCAATTGAGTCCGTCGACGGAGTCATCATCGTGACCCCCGAGTACTTGCGCTCCATCCCAGGCTCACTCAAGAACGCCTTGGACTGGGCCTCGCGCCCGTGGGGCACCAACTCGTTCAACGGCAAGCCAGTCGCGATTGCGGGCGCCTCGGTTGGCCCCATCGGGACAGCGCCTGCGCAGCAGCACTTGCGATCGATCCTTGCCCACCTCAATGCCCCCACGTTGGGCCAGCCCGAGGTGTTCTTCAGGTTCGACCCCACCGCCTTCGGGCCCGCCGGTGAAGTTCAAGACGACGCCACCAAGGCCATCCTTGAGGGATTCCTCATGGCAGCTGTCGCGCACATCGAGCGCAACGCGCTTGAACTGGAGCGCGCCTCCTCCTAACGCCACCACGTCGTTTCACGGCGTTGTCATCTGCCGTTCAACCGAGGCGGGTCTCCCTGGGAATGCCACGGAGGCCCGCCTTCGTTGACGTAGCGTGACTGCAATCTGGTGGGTACGGCGAGACGCGCGCCTTGGCGATAACCCCGCACTCCTCGAGGCGACCTCCGATGGCGTCGCATTCCCCGTCTTTCCGTGGAGCCCTCCCATCGCACTGTGGTCAGGGAGGCGCCGCGCCCATATGGCGCGGGTCTTGTGGAGCCTTCGCGAGGATGCGGGAGGCGCGCTGACCGTCCGTGGTGGGACCCCAGCGGACGTGCTCGCCGCCGCGGCAAAGGAGACCGGCTCACGCGCCGTGTGGGCGCAGCGCGAGTACTCGCCGAGCGGGCGGCGCGAGCAAGAAATCGTGAGCGACCGCCTGGCCGACGCCGGAGTCGAGTTACGCCTTGAGGGCTCGCCGTACGCGGTGGCACCCGGCCGAGTGGTCAAGAGCGATGCCACTGAATACAAGGTGTTCACCCCCTTCTCGCGAGCCTGGAGAGAGCACGGGTGGCGTGCGCCTGCGCCTCACATCGATATCTCTGCGCTGCGCGCCCTCGATTCGGATGTGTCGTTGGATCACCACGCTGCGCATGGGGACGCGGATGACGTGCTCGCTCATCAGGTGGAGTTCCGCGAGGATCGCTGGCTCAACGCTCTCGAAGACTTCGTCGATGGCCGCCTTCCCTGCTACACCGAGGACAGGGACCGGCCCGATCGGACGGTGACGTCGGGGCTCTCGGTCCCCCTCGCGTTTGGGCAGATTCACCCGCGCACGATTCTTGCCACCACCGGCACCGTTCAGGGGCCCGAGGCCCGCAAGTTTGAATCGGAGCTCGCGTGGCGTGAGTTTCACGCGGACGTCCTTTTTCATCACCCCGGTGCAATGCGTGAGTCCTTGCAGCCCGTAGCACCAGACGATGCGTGGGAGTACGGGCCAGCGGCTGATGCCGCGTTCATGGCGTGGCGAGACGGCCGCACTGGCTTCCCGCTCGTCGATGCCGGAATGCGCGAGTTGCAAGCCACAGGCACCATGCACAACAGGGTGCGGATGATCACCGCAAGCTTTCTTGTGAAAGACCTCCACTTGCCGTGGCAGCGGGGCGCCGCCCACTTCCGCCGCGCGCTGCTCGACTACGACCACGCTCAGAACCAGCTCAACTGGCAATGGGTGGCCGGCACAGGCCGCGATGCAGCACCGTACTTTCGCGTCTTCAATCCCGATACTCAGGCTGCAAAGTTCGATCCAGAGAAGGCCTACGTGCGCCGATGGGTCCCAGAGCTAGACACTCCCGCCTACCCCGAGCGCATGCTCGATCACAAGGTTGAGAGGGAGCGCACGCTCGAGGACTTTAAGCGGGGAAAGCTCCCATCGCCACAAAGTTCACTGGATCGTCTCCCCGACGCCGCGCATCGATCTGACGCTTGATCAGATCAGTGAACCTGCGATTGGTGAGCACCTCGGATCCCGCGATGTGGGGAACGATGACACATTGCGGCGCCGACCACAGCGGGTGGTCCGCGGGCAAGGGCTCCGGATCGGTGACGTCCAGTGCGGCAAACAGTCGCTTGGATGTGAGCTCCGCGAGCAGCGCGTCGGTGTCGACCACCTTGCCACGGCCCACATTAATCAGCAGTGCGCCGTCTGGCATGGCCGCCAAGAATGCGGCATCCACCATCTTGTCTGTCTCATTGGTGTGAGGCGTGACGATGATCACGATGTCAAAAAAGGGCAGGATCGCTGGCAGGTCCGCAGCGGCGTGCACTGTGGTGCCGTCTGGGGCGGTGCGCCCAGAGCGCGCCACTCCCTCGACGTGCACCTCGCACGCCCTGAACCTCGTTGCGATGGCCTCGCCGATGCTCCCGTACCCCACCACAAGCGCTCGGGAATCTGCCAGGCTGCGGGTGTTGTGCTCCGGCTCCCATGAAGCCCGAGCCTGGGCCAGGATGAACTCGGAAAGGTGGCGTCGACTCGCGAGCGCGAGGGCGAGCGTCAATTCGGCAACGCGCGAGTCATGGACTCCCTTGGCATTCGCCAGCGACACCCCTGCGGGCACAAAAGGTAGCGCGTGCTCGAATCCCGCGGACGGGATCTGGATCACCTTGAGCAGTGGGCATTGCGCAAGGCGCCCGTAGACCGTGCGCCCGCCCGAGTAGTGCGGAATGCAAGCGATAGCAATGCGCTCACGCTCCGCTTCGGGCACGTCGGACGCCGACGGATCCCACACGATGACCCTCGCGTCCTCGGCCACTGGCCCCATCGCGTCGGCAATCGCCTGGCTGGGGACTGAGACGGTAATCACTCCAGCAGTCTTTCACGCCAAGCACCCATCCTCGACCCTTGGCGCCGCCGGAGAACGACAACGGGACCGACGCGCATCGCCGCCTCGAAAGGTGCGCGCCGGTCGCCGTTGGCGCTACAGCGTGAC
>SWCC01018384.1_pt1 | contig 14242 bp, 9 predicted proteins | sample 4692971 | NCBI WGS metagenome assembly SWCC01 (sample SAMN10267277, study PRJNA491770) | bioreactor metagenome | isolation source: DHS bioreactor inoculated with subseafloor sediment | place: Japan: off Shimokita Peninsula | collected 2006-08 | reverse complement strand
TTGATCGCCCGCAGGCAATAATCCAAAGCCAGATCATAATTTGATTGATTGAAGTAAATCATGGAAACCTGCAAAAGTATATTCAGAAAAATTTGTCTCAGATATTCGCGCGGGCTGAAAACCCAATTTTCATCAATTTCTGATAGGTAGTTTCCTTTATAATATTTAATCGCTTCCCGGTAATGCGTGAGTTTGTCAACCGGAACCTGAACCTGGTTTGCAAGTGCATTTTCTCTCAGGAAAAGCTCAACATCGTATTCATAATCAAGTTTATTATTAAATCTATAAACATTTTGATCCAAAATAATGCTGTCTTTCCCCAAAGCACGCCGCAGCCTGTAAATGGTGTTCTTGAATCGGAATTTTACCTCATCGATGGTCGCATCAGGCCAGAAGATCAGGCTCATTTCTTCTTTGGTCATTCCTTCCGGATGGGCTAACAGCATAAAAAACATATCGCGGGCTGCCTGCGTTTGCCACTCAGAACTGGTCACCTGATGATTGCTCAGAATAACTTGCATCCGACCTAGCGAGCGAATAAACATCGTAGGAGGTGAAAAAGGAATGGCACGGGAATTTTTACGCAATTCACGACGAAAGCCAGGTAATTTCGCCACAAACTGGTCAATCTGATTTAAGAAATGATCAAATTCACTTTGCATTAAATCAGGTGTGTATCCCTTTAACATCTTTTTAAATCGAGCAGCACTGGCCAGCATCGTAGCTGGTGGGTTTAGGTTTTCCAAACTGGAAAAAATGTGCAAAAGATGTTCAAGCACTTGTTCAGATTGGTTGAGGGATATATATGCCAGCACCAGATACAAATGAGCCTTTTCATACTGAACCCTATGACCACCCAATTCAAAAAATGCACATACTTTTTCCAATGTAGATAATGCATCCAAAGGTTTCTTTTCCAGTATTTTGATTCCGGAGAAATCCAAATCTATCAAATGTTGTTCCATCTGTGATCCATTAATCCTAACCAGGTCATACGCCTGATCAAGAATGTTGTAAGCTGCATTGAAGTCTTCTTTATAGGCTAATAATAAGGCTTTTTGAATTTTTATATATACCTGCAGAAAATGTTCCTGAGTGCGGTCAGCAATGACTTCCGCCATATAGTATGCCTGTAGCGCCTGATCATCCACCTGAACTTCGAGAAAAATATCTCCCATGCCGGTCAGGATGAAGGCTTCCATGCGGGCATAACCACAGGAGCGTGCATGTCCTAAAGCTTCCTCAAATGCCTGGCTTGCCTCTGCATAATCTCCCAGTAATTGATACAAAACAGCTAAATTATTGAGAATATTTGAAAGCCAAAAAGAGTTCCCTATTGATTTCCAGGAATCTAAAGCGATTAAATAATTATTTTTGGCATTGGAATAATTGCCAAGATTCTCATAAACCAAACCAATTTCGAGTTGAATGATTGCCTGATTTTTAATGTCGTTGATAGATTGCATCAAATGGAGCGCTTTTTCCAGTTCCTCAAGCGCATTTTGCAAATCGCCCTGATGAAAATAACATAAACCAATATCTCTCAGAGCTGACCCCTTCAACCTGAGGAATTGTGGGTCTTCACCAGCCAATGAAATGATCTCCTCAGCGTCTTTTTTGGCATCATCCAACCTCCCCGTTATCCTCAAACCAGCCACTCGCATTGATAAAGCACGTATCAACTTGGTCTTTTCGTTTGCATTAGCCAATGAGTCAATCGCACGATTTAGAAGTGAAATCGCCAGATTTGTATTTCCCATTACCAATGCCACATTTCCTTGCAAAGCAATAATATAAGGACGGGTGTTTAACACTTCCGTAGGAAGAGAATCTAGCCATGCAGAGAGGGTTGAAATTCTTGCTTTCAATATCATCTCTAAGCCGACTTGTTCTACCAATAAAATTAGATCATCCAATGAATCCAAACGCCGATAGATTGAAAAAGCCTGATCCCATTCTTCATTATCGTGGCAAAATTTTGCAAAACTATGTTGAATGGCAAAGGCAATATCAGGCTGCTGCTGTCTAATTTTTTTTTGAAGGAATTCAAGAAACAAAGGGTGATATCGCAGCCAATCGCCATCCTCACCAACCGGTACGGTAAATAAGTTTTGGCGCTGGACTTCATTTATCCATTGCTGCCAGGGGATATTTTCTCTGGCGATTACCGGGCCAATTATTTTCTCACAACGATCAACGTTGAATTCTTCTAAAAGACTGGACCAGAGTAAGAATGAACGCAAATCCGTTGGTAAGAAGTCCAGGATTTGTGAAAAATATTTATCTAAAGAAAAACCAGAAATTCTGTTAATTCGAGCACGAAGCGCCAGGTCTTCATCTTTTACCTGACTGGTTAGAACAATTCCCGTCACCCAACCTTCGGTCTCAAGTTGAATCTCTCTAGCCATCTCCAGGCTGAGGGATGGCTGTTGGTTGATTTGATAAAGCTGTTGGATCTCCTCGGGTAAAAATTCTAATTCCTCATAACTAAGGCCGTCAGCTTCCGAACGTGCTACCAAATGAGGTAAAACAGGCAGCGAAAGCAAAGTCCGGGAAGCCAGTACTACATGGCAGTTCTCATCCAAATCTGACAAAAGTCTATTGAAGAAGTTTCGAATATCCAGACTGTCATTTACCAGGTGATAATCATCCAGAACCATTAAAAAGTGTTCAGAAATATTTTCATAAATGTCATTAATAAACACAGACGCAATCAATTCAGGATCAAATTTAGTTTGTCCCCCTGATAATGCTGCGGCTGTTCTCTGACCAAATGCTGGAAAACGATTTTGGATGGATGCTGCAAAATAAGCAATAAACCGCCAGGGATCAATATCCAACCGGTCGATTGAATACCAACACACCGGCAGAGTGGTCTGCCCTATAAAGTCAATCAGCAATGAAGTCTTTCCATAGCCGGCAGGTGCCGAAACCAAAACCAACCGCTTTTCAATCATTTCTGTTAATAATTGATTTAAGCGAGTTCGATTAACCAGATCTTTTCTTCGACGTGGTGGAGTTATTCTTGTTCGAATTATGGTTTGATCGCCAAACATCACTTCTTCTAACCGGCTTCTTTGGTGAACTTGGATTTCCAATGAACAGCGGGACGAATGATTATAATATAAATTTTGTCCACTAATTTGATGTTATTTAGGTTGTTATTTAGTATATACCAAAACAGAAACCTATGAACTAAGTTATTCATATTCTGGGATACATATTGTGATAATGAGCAAATTTTTTGGAATATTGAGTTCAAATTGCACATCGGGAAGGTTTGTAATAAAAATCTTAATGAAATTTATGGGTTAACGAATAAAATATATAAATGAAAAGGCGCACATTCTCACTATACTTATTTATTTTTGGAGTTTTTCTGGCATTTATTCCGATTATATTTATCAGGATTAAGGATAGCCAATCTTTATCAACCCCTGAATCACTCAAAATCATTGATACGGATAGTGTGGAATTATCAGGCACTTATTATCATGGCTCAAACCCCTATGGCATTTTACTGCTTGAAGGATTCGGTTCAGACCAGATTACTATGACAAACCTTGCCAGCGAATTTGCGGCCAATAGTTGGCATGTGCTTACATTCGATTTCAGTGGACATGGGCGCTCTTCCGGGACATTGGCATTTGATAATGCCAGCACAGATCGTCTTGCCAGGCAGACTCTTCTTGCAATTCAGGAATTTAAGAATATTGCGAAGTTAAATGCTAACCAAATTTTTCTTGTGGGGCATAGTTTAGGGGCGCGTGTAGCTCTGCAAACAGCATCACTGGAATCAAATCAACTAGCTGGATTGATATTACTGGGAACTCAGATAAATCTTTCAACCAATGTCCAATCTGAGTTTTTTACCGGTACTTCAGATATTGATTTGGAATGGATTCAATCCTTGAACCAAATCAACCCACCTGAGCCTATCCTCATGATCAGCGGTGACTGGGATGATATCCTAACCCCGGAAAGCGCAGAATTACTTTTCAACAAATTAACCGATGGAAATTATGAGCATCAAAATGGGACTTTTCAATCTCAAAACTCAGAATATCCAATTCGTGATCAAACCATCTTGCCGTTTCTGTTCCACAATTACGAACCATTTTCTTCCAGGGTGATTCGAGTAATAAATGCCTGGCTGCAAAATAAATTCGATGTGGAAATGGTGGATTCGTCTATGCCAATAATTCGGACTATCTCTTGGGTGCTCAGTCTGGTTGGTATTTTTACCGTATTACTTGTTTTGGGGAGCTGGTATTCGAAAGAGGATACTATCAAAAGCAAAACTTTAGCCATTAAGATTAATAATCTTAAACGATTTCTGTGGGGAAAAATAATTTTGTGGCTGGGTGCATTACCATTCGCGGCTATTCTTGGCGGTATATTCTTTTTTATTCCAATCGGAAAACCTGTATTGAATCTGATATATGTTTGTTTTATTGGCGGTTATGGTATTTTGCTATTCCTACTTTACAGGGTTGGAAAAGTGCCAGGTATTGAAGGAAAACTGGGCCAAACCACTAGATTTCCTAAAAGCAATTGTATGGGATTTTCAAATTTTGGAAGAAATAGAAACAAATTTTTTCTGGCATTTGGAATTACGGTGATCATTCTTCTATTAACAGCAGCGTATGCACGCACAGGATGGTTTTACGTATTTCCTGCAAACTTACGTTTGATCTGGTTATTTATTTTCACCCCATTCACCTCCCTCGGATTCTGGATTGGGATAAAAGAAGCGCAAATTTTGCCGAAGCAAAGATGGCCGCAAATCGCCCATATGCTGATAGGGCTCTTTCCTTTTTTTGTTTATACAATCCTAATGGCTGCCATTGGTTCTCTTTCCGGTATGATCGGTGGCTTTCAAGGTTTAATCATTTTGTGGCTGGTGATATCATATGGTAATTTAATCCAGTCACTCACTGAACTTCCCTGGTTGGCCGCAACCTGCATGACTACTTTGTTATATTGGTTGATTCTTCCACAAGGTGTTTTGTTTTGAAAAACGGCCATCTTTTCTAATTTTTCAGGAATTCGTCCTACTGAATAAGATAGCATCCTGAATTTGTTTGGCAATAATTACCTATGTTGGTATTGATTATCGGCGGATTACCCTTTGCTAAATGAGTAATAAATAGAAATATTTCCTTACTTTATTATTCCATTAAGCTTAAGTCTTGGACTTTGGTGGGATAATAGCAAAGGGGAAAAATGAGCACAGAAGCCTGAATAATCAAAGGGTACAGAAAATTCCGTACCCTTATTGTTTCCTACAATTCATATCAATTAATCAATATGAGGGATTAGAATGTGAAATCTCCAGATCGTTCACACGCATAAACTTCGGTACCACAATCGCTACCGGGTTACGGGCTCCATAGCTGGACGAAGTGTTGTAAACGGTTTGTTGTTTTGACATCCAGGCAACTTTATCGCCAAAGATATCCAACAAACTTTGTGTTACACGTACATTGAAGGGTATTACAACAGATCCATCCTTTTTGAGCAAAAGTGCTCCAAATCGTGAACTGGCAGTCACCAGAGCTTTGGATGGGTTAACAATATTCATGTAATGTAAGAAGGGAATGTAGAGAATATCATTATCACGTGGTAATTTCACGAGCTCGATAAGATTATCAACTTCCATGTCCCCACCCTCTAAAACCAGACTTTTATTCGGAATATTGTGCCCGGTAGCTTCCTGATTAAACTCGTCAGCATCATCCTGATACCAGGTGAATTTTTGGAAAACACCATTTACAAACAGGGGAAATAGTTTTCGTTCCAATCCCATTGAATCACGCGTTAAGGGAAAAGTCTCCAGACGTGTTGGATCATCCACCAGGGTAAATTTTTCTGAGAACACTTTCTTGCCAATGTGGTCTTCCGTCAGGAACGAGTATCCTCGCTTCATCAAGCCGCCGTTGAAACCAATCCAATTCATGAAGCTGAGCATTTCAGCGGTGGCGGCCGGTCCAAAAACGATGTCATATTTGCCAACAGGAATTTGCTGGGCTGGATCATTTGTATAGCGATCAATTAAGAAGGAGAGCTCAGCCTGCAATTCAAGCGGTTTTAAATCTGACTTTTTCTGGGCTGATTGTTCGGCTGTAACCTCCCATTTTAATTCAGAGTGTGCTAACACAATGGTAACCTGCGCATCTGAGGTTTGGATAAACTGTGTATGTTCTGATTTAGTGGAGATTTGTGCCAGAATATTTGTTCCTGAGGAGAAGATTCCAGACAGCGTAATCTTGTCTGTTTCCAGGTTTCTGGTTGCTTCATTAAAATAAGCTAATTTTTCTTCACCAGTCAAAGCTGCTAAGTCAGGATCGTACCCTTTTTGATCAGCAAAATTTTCTTTAAAATGTGGGATGCTGGGCTGGTAATTGAGAGGCATTGCGAATTTCACCATTTCTGCAGCAACATCCAGCGCTTGCTTCATTTCATCCAGTTTGTTCAAATCTGTGATCATCTCATAACTGGCTCTGCGTCGATCTTCAAAAACGGTTATCTCCAGACGGATAAGATGTTCGTTCGTATTCAGAGAAATGGCTGAATTGGCAAACCGCATCAGATAACTATCTTCTTCATGGTATAGGAAAACAGCTTCCACCTTTTTGGAAAGAGCATATTCGCGCAGTGATGTCAGGGTCTGTAAAATTTTCTCTTTCATGATTATTCTCCTATCCTTACATTGTCAAATCGACAGACTGGAATGCCATGACCGAGCTGCATAATCTGGTTCGGTTGGCCTTTGCCACAGTTATCCACGTAATGAACCTTCCAGGTTGATTGATCGCCTACAGCCGAAAGGGAATTGTAAAATTTGACTGTATCGCCTTTATATGTGGAATTCTTCACCACTTTGGTGACTTTGCCATCATCCACCAGCCAGCCAATATCACAGGAAAAATGGAATTGTTCGCGATTCGAACCAATTGACCAGCTTTTATCACCATCCAGAATGATACCTTTTTCGGTATTCTGGATTATGTCGTCCAGAGAACCATCCTCGCCCGGATCAATATTTATGTTGGTCATGCGTTCAATCGGTACCCGATAAAATGCTGTCGCGCGATTGGCACCGCTACTGCCATCAAAAATCTGGCGTTTAGCCAGGGCATTGGCCTCTTCCACCATCTGACGACCGGTGATCGCCCCCACCAGGATTCCTTTATCAATCAATAAATTATTCTGGGCTTGAACACCATCATCATCATATCCAAAGCTACCCGGGCTATTTACCAAAGTGGCATCTGCTCGGGCTGTCAGTTTCTCTGATCCATACCTTAATTTTCCAAAATCATCGAGCGTAACAAAAGATCCGCCTGCAAAAGCCAGTTCATATCCCAAAATACGATCAAGCTCTAACGCATGTCCAATCGTTTCATGTGTCTGTAAGAACATGATGCCAGGTAATAAGATGACAGCGCGATCCTCTTTAGGACATGGGTCAGCAACCAGCACCTGGTTTAACTCACGGACGATTCGCTCAGCATTTTCATTAAAGACCTGCATGTCCAGAGTTTCCCACCCACGGGTATCACCCATTCGATCGGGTAAATATTTGCGACCATGGGTTTCTCCCTCGGAATCCACACCCATCACCTGAATAGAAGGAAAAACTTCGATGATATTTTTTTCAATTTCACTGCCTTCAGAGTCCAAAAAAACGATTTGTTTGCGTACAAACATCATTTCACTGACCCGTTGAACAACTCCGGATTGATCGAGTTTCTCGTCCATAGCCTTCAAGAAACCCACTTTTTCCGCTAAAGATACGCCAAATGGATCAATTTGATTTGGGCTGAAAAAGGAGGCCTGAATAGCATCTTTTTCCGCCAGACGAACAGGAAATGTCACCCGCTCGGCTGCCACCCTGGCGTTATCAAAAGCCTTATCAAATAAATTGTCCAGGTTGTTAACATCTGAGGATGCCGAAAATCCCCAAGCATTTTTATACAGAACCCTAACACCCAGTCCACTCTCTCGTGATGATATTGTTTCCTTAAGATTACCATTCCACATCATCAAATAATTGGCTTCTTCCACAGGATACCAGCGCGCATCCACGTAGGTAGCGCCTGCTGCTTTAAGCCGGTCTATGTGTGCTTTCAATTGTTTTTGCATAATGAATACTCCTTGATGGAATTGGACATAAAATCCATGTTTAGTGTAAATCCAATAGAAAAAAGGTGCAAGCGTTTATGGCCATCAGGATGCCATTCACTTGTATTATTTTTAATTTATTCAATTAAAATATTCGATCAGGAGATGATTAAATAACTTTTGTTCCACATTCCGGACAGAACTTGGCTCCTTTTGTTTCTGTTCCACAATTTGGACAATGAGTTGGTTTCGGTGCCACTTCCACCGCAGCCCCACAATTTGGGCAGAACTTGGCTCCATGAGTTTCCTGTCCACATTGAGAACATTTTTGTATCTCAGGTTGGATCATTTGAGCTCCACACTCCGGGCAAAATTTGGTACCTGGAGCTGCCAGAACTCCATCATTCGGGCAACGAGCAGCCTGACTGGCAGCATTCTGAGCAGTCCTGGCAGCCTGTTGGACATTCTTGACAACATCACCCAAACCAAATGCACTTGCAAACCCTTTTAATGTTGCTCCTGCTTGTTCACCCCGTGCTTCGGATATTTCATTCGTTCTGGGACTATCTTCGCGGCAAAATCCAGTTTGGGTATCAAAGTCCGAAAGGCAAACCACTCGTAAACAGGTAGGGCATTCCCGAAAATTTACCTGAACTTGCTGCCAGGCTTTTTCAACCTGAGCCGGTGTCATCTTCATGCTATAGCGTGGGTCTTCCCCTACCACATTGTTGGCCACCGTATTGCCAAACAGCGGGACCTTTCTTAATAACCCACTGGCAACCTGTTTGCCAAGATCTTTGGTTACCGTTCCAGCGACATCAGGTGTGCTGCGATATTCCCGCCCACAGGTTTCGCAATAAAAAACACAATAGGGACCGATTCCATCATTACGAATATCATAATTTGGCATTCTCGTAAAATCAGACATCTCATTCTCCTTACAAGGAATTAAAATTAATAATATTTCCGAACAATGATTATTATAGAACCAATCTAAAAATCAAGCGTTAAATCAGATGGTTTTTAATATTTGTACCAGATCAATCAATTTGATTGATAAATAACGTATTAGTGATAGCTTTCACTCTCATACTTAAAAAATTCAGGAGATAATCTGTAAGCAATTTTTGGTTGGTTGGATGACTTGTCTTACCTTGCAGTGTCAATTTGTCAAATCTTAACCATCTTACTGATTATCCTAATGGCAGAAAACGAAGCAGTCTGGATAATCGTTTGGTAAACCATTTCTTACCACGGATTGAAATAATCCAGCGCTTGATGAGGGGGATGCGCATCAATAACAGGATGAAAACGATTGAACCCATTATTATTGGGCGCAAGGTGTCCCCACTTAATGTTGAAATTGATCCTTTTACCGCCCAGACATAATGTAGAATCACCAATACCCCCACCAGATAAACAGTTTTATGTAAATTTTTCCATTTTTTCCCAAGAAATTTCATCCAAAACTTAAAAGACGTGATTGCCAACATCAACAATAAAAGACCGGCCAGAGAACCCACAATTATGAACGGTTTTTGAGTTGTCAGGCGAAAGATTTCACGCACATCAAATCCATAATCAACAACTGCAAAAGTAATAAAATGCAACGCAAAATAGAAAAATGCGTACAGCCCTAAAGCCCGGCGATGTCTTCCAATCTTCTTCCAGCCTGTAAGAGTTATCAAGGGAGTTACTGCCAGTGCGAGAATCAGTAAATTCAAAGCAGCCCTGCCCAGAAATTGTTCCACATACTGGATTGGATTGACAGTCAGTTGCTTCGCATATGCTTGATAAGCAAGTTCAAAAAGAGGAAATAGGCTTACAGCATGAATTCCTATCCGCAATGGATTGAAAGAAAATTTTGGATATTCATTATTTTCATTGTTATGCCTAATTGATTGTTTATTGTTTTTCATATAATTCCTAATTGTTTTGAGATACAAGCAAGCCATTATTCATCGAGAAGACTACGAATCGCTTTTTCCGTCTCGTCATATCTTCCTTCACCAATATGTTGATAGCGTAAATAGCCTTTTTTATCAATCAGATAAATAGTCGGCCAAAAATGAGCATCATAAGCTTTCCAGGTTTCACCCAGGTTATCTGCTGTTACAGCATACGGAATATTGAGTTCCTCAACTGCTTCCTTCAGGTTTTCTATATCAGACTCATAATCAAATTCCGGGTAGTGATTTCCAATGATGATCAGGCCTTCCGATGAATACTTTTCGTGCCAGGTAATTAAGGAAGGAATAGTATTCCTACAATTAATACAACCAAATGTCCACATTTCAATCAAGACTACTTTACCGCGCAAATCCGCCAGCCTTAATGGAACAGTGGTGTTCAACCAAATTTCATTTGTTAATTCAGGAGCTTCACCCAGATCCGGTAAAGAAACTTTATTTAGATTTTCTGTATTTTTCAGAGGACCACAACCACTCATGATGTATGTACCAATCACAATCAGAAAGAATAAAAAACGCATCAAACCTCCAAAAAAAATTTTTGTATCATTTCAATAAATTGGGGCTCTGTTTTCTGGCGAGCCAACGCTCGCCCGAAAGGACGCCAACTCCCTTTTATTGAGATGTTACCAATTTTTATTCTAAGCTTTTGATATTACGAAAGTCTTACAGGCCAATGAATGAATAATTAAGGTTTCGGAAGGGTGAAAGTAAAGACTGTTTCCTGCCCTGGTTTACTCTCTACCCATATAACACCTCGGTGAGCTTCTACAATGCCTTTCGCGATGGCTAAGCCTAATCCAGAACCGCCAGCAGTTCGATTTCTGGATTTTTCCCCACGATAGAAACGCTCAAAAACATGCGGTAAATCATCTGGTAAAATCCCCTCGCCAGTATCACGAACGGAGACCCTGACTGTATTCTCAATACTTTCTGCACGTAATGTAACGCTGCCGCCCGCAGGTGTGTGCCGGATTGCATTGCCCACCAGGTTATTAATCGCTCTCCCTAACCATAAAACATCAATATTAATCGGGTCAACATTTTTATCAGCTGCACCACTCAGAAGAATTCCCTTTTGCTGGGCTACACCCGAAAAACTCTCCAAAGTGTCAGAAATTAAATCTGAAAGCGAAGCTGGTTCAAGCATAAGTGGAATTCCACCTGCATCCAGTTGGGATATCTGAAATAAATCATCAACCAGGTACGAAAGGGAATCTACATGTTTTTTTGTTTGTGCCAGGTAATTAGAGACGATTTCCGGGTCAGTCACAAATCCATCGGATAATGCTTCCACTAAAAGTCGTATAGAGGATAAGGGGGTCCGTAGATCATGCCCCGCCCAGGCAACCAGATCACGCCGCAGGGATTCCAGTTCCTTTTGTTTTAGATCAGCGGTTTGGATCTTCTCAGCCATTTGATTAAATGAGTGTGCCAGTGCTGCTATTTCATCATTTCCGGGTATTTCAACACGTGACGATAAATTGCCACCTTCAATAGATTTAGCTGCGATTTCAAGTTTTTTAATCCGTTCAATCAATGTACTGGTGAAAAAGCTACCCAGCACTACAGCAATTCCGCCAGCAAATACTAATAATACAGTCGCCAGTAATAAATCATGCTCACTGGCAAACATCAATCGGGCTGTCAACCATACATTTAAAAAGGTTAATAAACTTGCCAAAATATAGGTTCCCAGAAGCACCCAGCGTAAAGACGGTGCGCGTTCTATCCAATTTAAGCGATAGGCACCATATCCAATCCCAATTGAAATCACCGCAGTAAAGGAAAGAAATTGAGCCATGTGTTCCAAATCCCCCATGGGAGGGCTCATTAACCAGTAAAAGATGACCAGCGAAAGAATCACCACGATGATGATTCCGCCAGCAAATAAAAATGGTCGGGATTTGTTTTGATTCTGGAATTTACGGTTCAAATTTATATCCAATCCCCCAAACGGTAACGATGGTTACCGGCGAGGTGGGGTCTTTCTCAATTTTTTCACGCAGACGCCGCATGTGTACTGTGATCGTGCCAGGGTCAATATAATGAGAAAACCCCCAAACATTCTCCAACAATTGATCCCTGGTGAAAACCTGGCGGGGATGCAGCGCCATAAAGTATAACAAGTCAAATTCTTTAGCAGTCAGAATAACTGCTTGGCCATTCAGAGAAACATCCCTTGTTTGTGGATTGATCGACAGATTCTTAAAAACCAGGATTCCTGAATCGACGTTGTCAGTGTTTGACCTTGCCCGGCGCAGAACAGCTCTTACACGAGAAACCAATTCCTGCGGACTGAAGGGTTTGACGACATAATCATCGGCACCTAATTCCAACCCGGCTATGCGATCGCTCTCTTCACGACGCGAAGTCAACAAAATGATAGGGATGTCTGACTTATCCCGCAATTTACGGGTGAGTGTAAATCCATCCAGACCCGGTAACATCACATCCAGGATGACAAGATCCGGCAGTTGCTCTGTTAACGAATCTAACGCTTTTGTACCATCTGAAAAACAGGAAACATCATAGCCCGCCCTATTTAGATACAAACTGACTATCTCACTAATACTGGGTTCATCTTCAACAATTACGATTTTTATCATTTTATTCTCTTTAGATACATTTTACAGGACAATTATTGCATAAATCTTACACTTTCTTCATCGAATTGTAAGATTTGTTCACTTTTTCCGTAATATTTTATTTGTATGCTGGAGAAAATTACTTTTAGGAGGTTCAAATGATTAAGAAATTGGTAATCATCGCTCTTTCAGCTACTTTTCTTCTCTCTGCCTGCGCTCCGTCTGTGAAAACACCGGAGGCAATGATGGAAAAACCTACGGAAGCGATGATGGAAAAAGCCGGTGACGACATGATGGAAAAACCATCAGAAGACGGCAAGATGGATGAATCGAATGATGAGATGATGGAGAAACCAGATGACGAAATGATGGATGAATTGGCGGACGAGAAGATGTCAGAAACCGGCTGGTTTGGAACAACATTTACAAACGTCAGCAGCGGTGAAACTTTCACGATTAACGATTTTAAAGGGAAGGTCGTTTTAATAGAAAACCTGGCGATGTGGTGCTCGAATTGTAAGAAACAACAGGAGCAGGTCAAAATCCTGCACGAATTAATCGGTATGGATGAAGATCTGGTTTCGATTGGTCTCGATATTGATACCAATGAAAATGCTGAGGACTTGAAAACTTATACCGCCGATAATGGTTTTGATTGGATTTATGCAGTTGCCTCGCAGGAGGTAACCCGTGAAATCGCTAATTTGTATGGAGCTCAATTTCTAAATCCCCCTTCGACTCCCATTATTATTGTTGATCGAAAAGGCGTGGCACATCCCATGCCGTTTGGTATCAAGAGTGCTGAGGATCTGAAGAGTTTTATTGAACCATTTTTATCTGAAAATATGTAAATCGATCAAATCAACAACCGCTGAGAATGACTTTTCAGCGGTTGTTGTCACTGAAAGGAAACAATGGAAGCAATTCTGACATCAATAGGGTTGGGACTACTGGCAAGTGCCAGCCCATGTATTATTCCGCTGTATCCTGGGTACCTGGCCTATCTAAGTGGTGCAAGTGCCGATCGTCAACGAAAAGGTCGTCATTTTCTGGGGTTTTTGGTTCTGGCAGGGGTTCTGACAATGATGCTTCTATTGGGTTTTTTGATCGCGCTGCTTTCTATCTCCGTTGGTAGAGCCCTGTCAATCATTATTCCAATTGCAGATTTATTGCTGATCACCCTTGGTGTTTTACTCTTGCTAGATAAGAACCCATTCAAAACACTCCCTCAAATCAAAGTTCCTGTTTTGAAAAATCCGTATTTTAATGCTTTTGTGTATGGTCTATTATTTGGACCAATCGCCCTGCCCTGTTCAGGACCGCTGGTGGTTGGCATCTTTGCGATTTCGCTGACAACAGCCGAAGCGTTCAGCAGGTTGAATGTTTTTCTCTGGTTTGGATTGGGGTTTGGCTTACCGCTCCTGGCTTTGTCATTAATTTCCGGTGTCCTTCAAAGAACAATTACCCGCTGGCTGGCGACTCATTCAAGATTGATTAATGTGATGGGGGGAGTGCTTTTAATTGGGATTGGGATTTATGATTTCATTATGAACCTGG